>Ga0210016_1000851_pt1 | contig 27860 bp, 33 predicted proteins | sample CryGeyCG2014_300_FD_185454 | JGI IMG/M metagenome (GOLD analysis project Ga0210016, IMG submission 185454) | Groundwater microbial communities from aquifer - Crystal Geyser CG02_land_8/20/14_3.00 (SPAdes) (version 2) | ecosystem: Environmental > Aquatic > Deep subsurface > Groundwater | place...
TGAGAGCGTCCTACTCCGGACTAAAGTCCGGAGTTTGACCGGACGCTCTCTTAATCGCGGATTTTTAGGATGCTAAAAGCGGCTTATCTCCAATCTGAAGATTGGAGTTTTGCCGCTTTTCTGCATGAAATTTGCATAAGTTAAGGGAAATCCATGCAATGACGGTATGCAAAAAGCAGCATCCATTGCGATAACTGGTTCCTTTATTATGTTGTATGCAAATGATGCCTTTTGTTTTGCAATCTCTTCAATGTCTTTGCTTCTAATTTCAGGAATATCTATTTCTCTATGTATAACCGAGATTCCATAAGGGGAAAGGGCTCTGCTAACACTTGCTAGTTTGCCCTTGTTCGTTGTCGCAAAATATAGCTTATCAATCATTTTCAAACAGAGTTTATTGACGTGGATTATATAAAGTTTTATTTAAGCCAAACTTGATTTTCAAAAATATCATAAAAATCCGCTGAGAGCGTCCTACTCCGGACTAAAGTCCGGAGTTTGACCGGACGCTCTCTTAATCGCGGATTTTTAGGATACAAAAAGGCGCTTTATCTCTCAACTAAAGTACCAAAAATTCGCCAAGCGAATTTTGGTACAAGAAATTCCTTTGGAATTTCTTTGTAATGAGTTTTAGCGCCTTTTTTGTATAAATGAAAAAAATAAAAAATGTGCCGCTGACGGGATATGAACCCGTGACCTCTACGTTTCCTGATTTGAGTTAATATCATCGGCTCTCGCCTCATCGCTCAAACATATGAGCGTAGCGCTCTAACCAGGCTGAGCTACAGCGGCATCAGGAGAAAAAGGGAACCGGTATATTTTAAAAATCTTTTGATATTGCAGTCAGAAGGAGCGCCTGATTTTTTCAGCAGTGGATTTCATCTCATCTCCTAAATATTTATGCCTCTGATTGCAAAGAGTTATCCCGTCGCCGTCGTTTCTCGGTATTATGTGAAAGTGTATGTGATGCACTGCCTGCCCTGCTGCCTCGCCGTTGTTCTGTATCACATTTATCCCGTCTGCACCAGTCGCTTTTTTAACTGCTCCTGCAACTTTCTTCACTGCAGACATCAGCTTGGAAAGCTCTGCATCCGGAATCTCCATTATATCCCTGAAGTGCTTCTTTGGTATGACAAGTGTGTGCCCAGCAGAAACAGGGTTTATATCAAGAAATGCCATTGTATCAGCATCCTCATAAACCTTGTCATGGGATATCTCGCCATTCGCAATCCTGCAGAAGATGCATTCTTCCAAGAAAACCACCCTAGAGTATCAGCTTGAGCTCTTCGAGGTTCTTTATCCTCAGCTCAAACTCTTCCCTGCGTTCCTTCCTGTCAATCAGCACTGCCTTCAGCCCTGCGCGCTGCGCAGGCGCTATGTCGCTTTCCATGCTGTCGCCGACAACAACAATTTCATCATTTGAGAACCCCGTCTCAGAAAGCGCCTTTTCCAGCATCTTCCCATCTGTCTTAAGGGAGCCCTGCTCGTATGAGAGCATAATCTTGTCAAAAAATTTCCTGAGCTCAAACTTCTGGAGCACCGGCTCCACAGAGAAGTTGTCTGTATTCGAGATTAGTATCAGCTTGTAGTCCTTTTTGAGCTTCTCAAGCACCTTTTCCGTCTCAATGTAGGGCTTTGCGAGCAGCCAGTTCTTGTTCCAGAGCCCGACAAGCATGTTCATCTGGTACTCATTTATCCTTATGCCGAACTCTGCTGCAACGCTCTCAAACGCCTCTTTCAGGCTCGCATATTTCTGAAGCATCATCGCCTTCTCAAAGCGTATTACGTAGTCCGAGAAAGGCATGTCATCAAGGCGAAGTATCCTCTTGACCTGCCTTATGGGAGAGTATGTCCCGTTTTCTACAAGCGTCCCCCAAAAGTCAAAAACTATTGCCTTAATCATTAGCCCACCCCTTTATGAATATGAGAGATTGATTAAAATTTCTAAATAATTTCCCTTATTTAAATCTTTACCATTTCTGCCTTATCCGGGTTCAGCAGGTCAATCACAAGAAAGCTTACCTCATTGTTTTTATATATCGCCCCGGGGTTTAGTGCAAGGGTTTTCCCGATTTTTTCCTTGAACTTGCCGCTCATAACATATGATTCGTGGATATGCCCGTGGAGCGTCAGGTAGGGCTGCTCCTTTTCTATGAAATCCCTTACTGCCCTGCTGCCGCAGTGCATGCCGTCACGGGTGATGTCAAGCGCAGTGTCCATTGGCGGGGAATGTATGACATAGATGGTTTTGCTTGGGTCGCTCAGCTTTTTTATTTTCGCAAAATCCTGCCTTATGCTGCCTTCATTTATTTTGCCTGTTGTCGTAATGGCATCTGGTGATGAGAGGTCTATGTATCCCGGAGGAACCTGCTTTTTCTCATCCTCATATTTTTCCCAGTCCTTGAGCCGGAATGGAGTAACAGGCACGAAGCTGTAGCCGATAATGTTAAAGCCCAAAATTCTGTTTCGATGGCTGTCCAAAATCCTGTAGAGCCCGTCCCTTTCCCCTTCTTCAAGTATTTCATAGTTTATCCTGCAGTCATCATTGCCCATCATCAGGAAAACATCTTTATGGCATTCATCCACAAAATTCCTTATCTCTGGAATGATGATACGGTTTAGAAAATCTGCCTGCATGTCAATAATAATTTCCAATGAAAAATGGTTTTTGGGAGTCAGGTCTCCCCCGAAGATTATGGCTTCTATGCCCTTTCTGCTTGCATAGTCAAATATTTTCCTGTAAAGATTTGTCCTGCCATGCAGGTCTGTTGCATATAAAACATTGTACGGCAAAGTTAACACCATTTATTCTAGCAATAATAAAATGGACCGGCCGGGACTTTCATCGATTGGTTACATTTTCTACCGCGGGACTTCCGAAGGAATGTCCCGCCACGCCCTTGCGTATTAATCGAGCGTAACCAATTATTTTGAACCCGGAGCCTCACCCACGCCAAGGGCGCATTATACCAGGTTTAACTACCGGCCCATTGCTTTTCTGAGAGAGGCGCCCGCTTTAAAAAGATTGTGGAATTGTTAATTACTACATTATAGAATATTTTTACGCACTCAAAACCCTGCACCTTCTTATGCGCTTTATAAAAAGTTTTATAAATATCCCTCTCTTAAATGCAATAAATGAGGACATTCATTTTCATGTCAAAAACCACCAGTCAAAGACTGGTGGCATGAATGTTTAGTGGAAAAAAACAATCAGTGTGGTTTTTGAGCACAAAAAATTGCTAAAGCAATTTTGTGCAAGAAAACTTTAAAGTTTTCTTTGCACACAAAATTCAAATAGTATGTTATATAACTATCAAAAACACTTATCAAAGATAAGTGAATTTTGTTGTTTCAAAAAAGAGGTGTTTTTATGAATGATGAGTATGAGCTTATTCCCCACCAGGAGATTCTTGAGCTCAGGAAGGAGATAGAGGCGCTTAAGGAGCAGCTCAAGACAAGGGGGCAGGCAGGAGAGCCGCAGAAAAACCTGACAGAGTCCATTCAGGAGCTTATTCTGATTTTCAGGGAGGCTACTGAGCAGCTCAGGAGCAAGCCGGCATCACAGGAGAGCCTTGCAATGCTTGTGGACCAGAACGAGAAAATTGCAAAGGGGCTTCTTGCAATTGCGGACATTCTAAACGAATACCTGCCGCAGATACTGAGAAACACTGCAGGAGGCGTCGGCAAGGATTTCATGGTTCAGAAGCCGGCTCCTGAGCCAGAGCCAAGATTTTTGAGGAATCCTGTAAGAAACATAGCAGGATTTGACGACAGCCCAAGGGTTTAGGAATGGAATCTGCAGCAAATCCGGACTCCTTCGAGCTTTTTGTCAAAGCGCTGGGAAGGGCTTCTGACAAGCTTCTCAAGAGGGAGAGAAATGAAGGTAAGATGTTTGTAAAGGAAGATGCGCTTTCGAATTCTGTTAAGAAAAGAATTCTTTCTGCGATGAAAAATCTTGACAAGACCTTTGATGAGAGTGACAAGCGTCTCGCCTATTCCAAGCAGCGCCTTTATGAGCTAACTGAGATGCCAGGGCGCTATAATACTGAGATAAATGATTTCCTGTCAAGAATTGAAAAAGCCATAAATTCGTACATAGAAGAGAAGCGCGATAGGGAAAGGAGGATAAAGCAGCTTGAGCAGAAGATAAGGAGCAGGGTGACAAGGGCAAAGCTTAAGAGAAAAGTTTCTGAAACAAGCAAAGGCATTGACGAGAAGGACCAGCTAAGAAACAGCATTCTCACGCTGAAAAGAAGGTATTACCGCCTTGCAAAGGGCAGGAACAGCCCTGAAAATAGGGCAAAGCTGAATATCATAAGAAAAAGGATATATGCCATTGAGAAGAAGATTGATGCCGGGGTGAGCAGAAATGCCTGAGATAATTGTCAAGAGCAGGATAAAGGACTTTGCTGAGATTGACAGCAAGCCGCTGAGCGTCTCATCTGATTTTGCTGAGGCGCTTTCAAAGAAGACAATCCAGCAGATAAAGGACGCCTGCAGGAGAGCCAGGGAGAACGGCAGGAACACTGTAATGGCAAGGGATCTCTAAATTGTTTAAAAAAAAATTGTTAAGAAATTTATTTGATAAGGACAGCATTCACTGTCCCGTCCTGCCCTGGCCTTGATGTGACCTTCGCCTTCCCAAGCCCGGTGTCGATTATCGTGCCCCTGACCATTATGTTTCGCCTGACATAGTAGATGTTGGCCGGGCTTTCAAGCACTGTCTTTATCTTGGTCTTTGCATATTTCTTTGCCAAGGGGTCAAAGACATTGGCGTAGTTTGCCCTGAGTAGCTTTTTCTTGCAGTTGCTGCCCCTTCCCCTTGTGATATGCACCTTAAGATTGTCATCTATTTTTGTGAGTGAAGGGCTGCTGCCAAGCTCGCAGAGCTTTTTCTTGCGATAGTCAACATACCTTTTTCCAGTTGCCTTTCTCCTCGGTCTTGCTTGTCTTATTGCCATGGGATGAAAGAATTTGGAACTTCTTTATAAAGATTGCTATTAGAAAAAGAGGGGGCAACACTCAAAAAAATGGGAAAAAAGAACTGCAGGAATCATCCGAATATTTTAACATTGAGGCCCAGAGGGTTCACTATCGCAAAATCCTCATTCTCTACCGGCACATATTCATAAAATTTTGCGCCATCTTCATCAACAACAGGTATGCGCATTTCTCTTATGCCGAATACCACAAACAGCCTCTCTCCCGGGTTGAAAAGATGATGCTCATATGAGAGCTTGGGGTTTCTCATGATATCTCCATCTATGAGGAATTTGCTGTTCGCAGGGCTCCTTATTGAAACATGCTTCTTTGCGCACACGGTTCTCTGCTCAAAAGTGAAATCCATTGTCTTTTTCAGCTTCTCATAAAGAGCATGCTCCTCCTGGCCTGGAACAAGCACGAATTGTTTCTGAAGGTCAATCAGCATCCAATATTCATCTGCGCCCAGCACCCGTTCTTCTGAATTTTTCTGGGCCAGAGCAATCTCCTTGCTAAGAGAGATGTTTGCTATCTTCTTCTCCAGCCCGCCTTCTACGAGGGAGAAATAAAGCCCTGCCGGCTCGAAAAGCTTTACTGGTACGTATTTGCCATATGTTTCATACATATCCAATCGCCCCGCTCATATTTTCTTTTGTTACTTTTAAATAACAATAAGTTATTAAATCTTTTGATTTTGTTTTTAGGAAAATAGATAAATACTAAACTAATTCGGGTTTTGGGAAGAACCAGATGAAAAAGATATCGTGCGACGCAGTCGTTTTTGACCAGGGGAACACCCTTGTAATGGACCCATTCAAGGCAGTTCTCCGAAAGAGCAGGGAAAAACTCTCGAGGATATTGAAGCGCAACGGAGTGAAAATGAGCGCGGGAAGAATAGAAAAGGAGTGGACACTTTCCAACAGCGCGATTGATTTCCCTTTCTCAGGGCATTTTGTGCAGGAAGAAATCTTTGTGCAGGACTTCATGAAAAGGGCGGGAATAAATATGGATACAATTATAATGCTTGCGCCCCTGCTTCTCTCAGAGTACAGAAAGCATTATCTTATCGAAGTCAGGGCGCAGCTTAAGAAAAGAAAAATAAAAAAGCTCCTGACTGGATTGAAGAACAACGGCAAGAAGCTCGGGATTTTCTCAAATGACAAGTCAATAGGCCTGAATTCAGTGATTGACGCATGCGGGATAAGGGAATACTTTGACTACATTGAGGCATCTGAAGAGCTTGGGAAGGAAAAGCCGGACCCAGCTGTTTTTAAGAGGATAGAAGAGAAGATGGGCGTTGCCAGGCGGAGAATTGTCTATGTGGGGGACGACCCTGTTAATGACATAATTGCTGCGCAGAACTTTGGAATGATGACAATACTGCTCAGAGTGGATGATTCCTATCGAGAGAAATGGAGAAAATATGATTACGGGAAATGTCTTCCCGATGCAGAAGTCAGAAATCTCCTGGAAGTGCTTTCAATAATTGAATAAAAAATAAATACAACCTAATAGATGCAATAAAGAAAAGAGAGTGATGATGAGATGAAAATGAACATAAACGAAGAGATGCGGAATCTACATCAACTTTTCCTGCTGAAAGAGGTGGATAGGAGAGGGCTTGTGAAGAACCGCCCTGAGAGCTCTGCAGAGCACACCTGGAGCTGCATGATACTCGCACAGTATTTCCTTCCAAAGGTGAGCCAGTTTCTTGACGAGAAGAAAGTAATGAGAATGCTCCTATACCATGATGTCATTGAGATAGAAGCCGGCGACACCTTTGTTTTTGACGACAATCTTACAAGTGAGCAGAGAAAGAAAGAATATTCTGCGCTTGAAAAGATGAGGAAAAGGATTCCCAAGAGCCTTTCCCATGATTTCATAAGCATCTGGAAGGAGTTCGACGAGAACAGCACACCAGAGGCGAAGTTCTGCCAGGCAATAGACAAGCTTGACCCAATGATTCAGAGCGCATTTTCCAAAGATGAATGGAAAAAGAACGGCATAACTGAAAAGAAGCTCCGCCAGAAGAAACAGCATTATCTGGAGCCATTCCCTGAGATGAAGTTATTCTTTGAGGAGCTTATAAAATATGCCAAGAAAAACCGGTATTTTTAGCCGGGGAAAGTTTTAAATACAGCCCCAATTCTTCCTGCGTAGCGGCTGGGCCCGTAACTTAGTCTGGTGGAGTGCTGGTCTTATATGGCCACATTCTGGGCAATTCTAGGAAAACCAGCGGTCCGGAGTTCAAATCTCCGCGGGCCCACCTTTTCATTTATCTATTCTGCATATTTTTCTTGTGAATAAGTTTTATATAATATGAATCAGAAAAACAATTATAAAGCATGAATAATTATTAATCTTTATTTTGAAAAAAGAGGATTAAAATGGCCAAAAAGAAGAATGATGATTCAAGCCCGGGCATAAAGCCGGGGATGATGTCCACAATAAGAAAGTATGCGCTACAGAACGCTGTTCTCCATAATGGGAAGGCAGACGCCGGGGCGGTTCTGGGCAAGGTTCTCGGCGCTGACCCAGAGCTCAAGAAGGAGCTTGCAAAGGTCAGGGGGCTGATAGCAGACGCTGTTGATGAGGTGAACTGCAGCTCTCCTGAAAATCAGAGGAAGATGCTTGAGGAGATTGCCCCTGAGCTGCTGGAAAGGAAGGAGAAGTCAACAGAGCTGAAGGAGCTTGAGGATGTTGACGGAAAGAAGGGCGTTGTAATGAGGTTCGCCCCGTCGCCATCAGGCCCAATGCACATAGGGCATGCGATGACAGGCGGACTCACAAGCCTGTATGTGAAGAAATACGGCGGGAAGTTCATACTGAGAATTGAGGACACCAACAGCGAGAACATCTATGAGCCGGCCTACAAGCAGCTTGTGGAGGACGCCGCTTGGATATTTGGGAATGTTTCTGAGGTGTGGATACAGTCAGACAGGGTGCAGATATATTATGACTATCTCATGAAAATGATAAAGCTGGGCGCGGTATATGTCTGCACCTGCTCGCAGCAGGAGTTCAAGAAGCATTCTGATGCAAGGAAGGACTGCCCCTGCAGGGCGCTCTCTCCTGAAGAGAACATGAAGAGATGGGAGAAAATGCTGGACAGGGAGCACGGCTACAGGGAGGGCGAGGCAGTTGCCAGGTTCAAGTCAAGCATGCAGGACGAGAACCCTGCAATGAGGGATTTCCCCCTTGCCAGGATAAATGACGCAAAGCATCCCAGGCAGGGGCTTAAGTACAGGGTGTGGCCGCTGATGAACTTTTCTGTGACTGTTGACGACATTGAGGCGGGGATGACTCACATCATAAGGGGAAAGGACCATGCTGACAATGCCAAGAGGCAGGCGATGATGTTCAGGGTTCTCGGAAAGAAGTTTCCGAAGACATACTTCGTCGGAAGGTATAAGTTTATAGGGCTTGAATTGTCGTGCAGCAAGACAAAGGCAAGGATAGCGAAGGGCGAGTTCTCTGGCTGGGATGACATACGCCTTCCGTTCCTGATTGCGCTTAAGAGGAGGGGCTACCAGGCAGGCGCGTTTATGAAATACACCCAGCTCAACGGGCTCTCAAGCGTGGACAAGACAATCGAGGCAGAGGACTTTTTCAAGACAATAAACAAGTTCAACAAGGAGATAATAGACCCTGCTGCAAGGAGGCAGTTCTTCATTCCAGAGCCGGTAAAAATCAGGATTGACGGCGCTCCGAAAATAGAAACATCACTGCTTATGCATCCGGACCATCCCGAATATGGCGAGAGAAGGTTCTCTGCAGACTGCGAGTTCTACATCACCAAGGAGGATTACGACTCGCTGGAAGACGGCAAGACATACCGCCTTATGGAATGCCTGAACTTCAGAAAGGAAAAGGGAAAGCTGTCCTTTGTTTCAAGAGGTGTGGGGGACTACAAGAAAGAAGGCGCAGGGATAATGCACTGGCTTCCTGCAGGGGAAGGGCTTGCTGAGGTTAGCGTTCTTATGCCTGACAATACTGAAAGGCGCGGCTTTGGCGAGAAGGCAATGCTGTCAATGAAGGTTGGCGACATCGTGCAGCTGGAAAGGTTCGGCTTCGCAAGGATTGACTCAAAAGAAGGTAACAGGATTTCATTTTGGTTCGCCCACAAATAAACATTTTTTGTTCATTATTTTATAATTTAGAAAAATTTATAAATGTAAGTGTATAAAAAGGTATATTAGTATATTTTAAAGAGATGATACTTTACAAGCAAGCCGAGGTGTCTTAATGAGAAAGAACTTTTTCCTGGTAACAAGCTTATTACTGATGGCAATTCTTTCAATTCCATTTGCTGCTGCGGCCAGCAGCCAAAATGCTGCCTACTATCTTCAGCAATTGACAAATGGGTTCACGAGCCTTTTCACAGGAGATACAACAGGCTTCATCAGGGGGCTGACTGGCTCATTCCCGCTGATTGCTGTTTTCATGATTGTGCTCGGAGTCGTCCAGTACATCTCAGCTGAAGTGATATTCAAAAATGAGAAGAAGTATGCAACGATCCTGGGAATTGGAATGGCTTTGATAACTGTCTGGAATCCGGGAGTATTCAATTGGATACTCGGGCTTGGAACAGTTAGCCTGTTTATAATATTCTCAGTAGTTCTTGTGATAATTATATTTGAGCCATTTGCTGCGGGAAAGAGAGGATTAACGAGACTTGCAAATGACAGTGCAAAACTTGCAGCCTCAAGAAAAGATGAGTTTGCTTCACTCAATGAAGCCCAAAAAATAAAACAAGAATATAATGTTGAACAAGGACTTGAAAACAAAGAAAATCAGGATTTAATTGAAGCCACAAGAATGATAAATGATATGAATAAAACAGATTTTGGAATAAAAGACGGCTTAATTCAGATTTTGCAAGTCATGGGAAAACTTAATGGAGCGAGGAGTGAAGGAGTAAAAATAGGATTTAAAAATACAATTCATGCTCAGCTTGCTGCTATAAGTGGAAGGCTTTCAACTAAGAGAATATATTTAGACGGTCTTAAAGGAAGAGTTCATCAACTTGCAAGAGACATGCAAATAGAATATTCTAGAGCGGAAAATGATCTTCTTACAGCAGTTAGATTGGGAAATAAGACAAAAAAGACTATTGGAAAACGTGATGATGCCGCTGGAAGGGAGTTAGAAGGAGAATTTGGTAGGTTAAGGGGTCTTAGTAAAAGACAAGAGGAATTGTCCCTCTCTGTTCAAAAATTATCGACAGACGAGCAAGCGGATTATGACAAAACTGTTCGGACAATAACAAACGCAATAGACGCTTTAGCTAATGATAATACTAGCGCGGCAATGCAAGAAATACATACAGCAATCGAACTTGTAGGCTCATCTCAACAATATGCCAATAGAATCAGAGAAATTAACAATGAGATTTATAATATACAAAAGGAACAGCAAGAAATAAGGGATAAAATAAACCAAACAATTAAGAATATTTAATTATTTTTATATTATTTTTTCTCATTAATATTTTAATTGTATTTCTATTTATTTAATATTTTATAAACCCTCCAATACGGGTCTTTCTTTGGCTTAATGAACATTCTTAAGATTGGGAATCTGTCCTCAATGTTGCCGCTGAGTGTTCTGTATACTTTCTCATAAGGGTCTCTTTCAGCCCTTGCTGATTTTCTTTTGGACTGCTTTTCCTCATAATCTCCGCTGAGTATCTGATATACTTTTTCATAAGGGTCTCTTTTCTGTGTTGCGGATTCTTGTTTAGACGGCGTGACAGTTTCTTTAGGAGCATGCGCCTTCTTTCTCTCAAATTGTATGTCCACATCGGGAACTTCCTGCTTGTAATTGTCCATCGCAATTGCTTCTGCCCTGATATTGCCGGTGTAGATGCTGCTGCTGAGAAGTCCATGACTATGATATAGTATGTCATTGTTTTCTGAGATGACATTCTCAATGAATGATAGAGCGTTTTCCGCCTTTTTCCTGACAGCAGGGTTTACTGAAACAGAGTATGCCTTTGCAATATCCTGCATTTTGTAAATTTCCTCTGTCGTCTTTTTCAGGTTTAATGAGAAGTCCAGTTTTACCTGGCTCTGATATCCTTCAGTTCCCTTAACATATGTGTTCCTGAATTGTTTTATTGCATTTACAAGAGCTTTGTATCCTTCCTGCGTGTTTCCTGACTGGCAGTTTTCAAGAGCAATTATCTGATTCATTGCCTCTTCCGCCCTTTCGCAGTATTCCCTCTCTCTGAGGGGCTGTTCATTCTCTTCAGGTGTGGGCTCGTTATCGATTCTATGCCTGTAATGCACAGAGCCTGTCTGCTCCATTGCTCCTGAATTATCCCATGGCGTAAAGACAGGCGTCTTTATCTGGTGTTCATGCTGGACTATGTTAACCCTGCTGTAATCAGGGTTGACATCAGCAACTTTTTCAGAAGCGGCCCTGAACTCTGCAATCAGCCGTTCCATCCTCTGCTCAAGCATTATTGCTTCCATTTTTACTCCCTCGGCCTGAGTAGTATTTCCTCCTGCTGCAATTGCCTGTTCATGCCTGCCTCAAACGCATAAACCTTTGCTGCGCTTTCTGCGCTTATCAGCCCTTTATATGAATTTAGGCGCCTGAATTTCTTTTTGAGGTCTTGGAGCTCGTTCAGCCTGCTGTTCAGCTCATCATATATCTGCTTCAGCTGCTGGATTCCGCTATCCACCTTATCCTTTAGCGTGGGCAGCAGCTTGTTCTCAAGGTAGTCAAAAATTGCCCTTACCGGCACCTCAAAGTAAAAGTCTCTCTTGGAGAAGTGGTACACGGTATTTCCCGGCTTTATTGTAATAGAATACATTGTGTCCAGCATATTATACATTATATTCAGTATACTTGCATAGGTGTTTTCCTCCTCTATCCCGTCCTCAACTAGAGCAACTATGTCTTCAAGCTTAGTTTTAAAATTTAAAATTTTCGTTTTCGCCAGCCCGTCTGCCTCATTCTGCGCCTTCAGCGCTGAGGTGTCTATCCTTCTCTGCTGCATGAAGTTTTTGCCTTTCAGCTCATACGGCTTTGGCTGGTAGAGTATGTCATAGCCGTTTTTTGAAAGGGTTTTCTCAATTCTCGGAACCAGCTTAAGAAGCATCTTTGTTTCCTCACATCCTGCAGAGAAATCGTCTGCGCTGGAATCAGACCAATTTTCCTTGTATTGGACATTGCTTATTGTTGTTAATTTATTTGCAGATGTGTAAAGCAGGTCAACGAGATTAGAAACCTGCTCCCTTATTGCTCCAAAATTTTCATTTGCCATAATTATCAGCCTCCATGTCTGCTGCAAAAACATTTGTATATTTAAATCTTTCGATTTGTAACCACTTATAAGTAACTAAACTTTGGAAATCTTCCGGATTTGACAAAAAGCGTCACTAAAAAAGCAGCTGCATAATATACTAATCTAAGGCGTTCTAGAATCCTAGTTTGTTCATTTCTATTTCATAATATTTATGTTTGTCTAAAAATAGTTCTATAAAGTATCCTTTCTTCTCTTTAGTTAGCATTGCTCTAATGTTGCTTCCTATCCGTTTTACAAATCCAATGATTTCACGATTAGTTTTTGATTGAATGGGATTAATCTTTAATTCCTTGCACGCCCTAACCCATTCAATGAGCTCTTCTTGCTGTGTGTGTTTAAGGTTATTAAAGCATTTATCAAAGTGTCCGTCAAATTTTACATCAGACTCCAAAATCTTTTTTATCAATATCCTGGCTTCAGCAGTTTGCAAGTGAAATCACCTTCGAATATGTATCGATATATATTGGCAGATTCTTAGCTGTCTTGTATTTTGTTAATAGCTTCTTGTAATCATTAACCTGCGCTTTAAGTTTAGACTTTAAAATTTTCGCAGTATAGCTTAGTGCTAAGGAATTAATAAATGTGTTGGACAAGATGCCCAGATTCTTGCGTGAAAGTTTCTCTTTAATGTCATACAACTGCTTGGGATTCAAAATCACACTTTTAGAGACATATTCTGTTTGCAAGATAAAGTCTCTGAGATTTTTTTCATAATCTTCATTATTCAGGATTGCATTGACCAATAACTCGTAAGTTTGCAGTACGCTAGGTAGCTCTATATCAAACTCACTCTTTGGAGTATAGTTGAAGTTACTGATGCTGATTTTGCATAATGAACTAAAAAATAATGATTGTAAAGCAGATTCAGGCAGGAATGTAACGTGAACCTTGCCTTTCTGATAATCCTCTTTGTCATATTTGGAAAAAACAAAGACATCAATATCATTATATTCTTTATTGAATAAGAATGATCCTGATAGGATGATTTTTTTGCCTTTATGTTTTTGTTCCAGCTTATGAATTATCTTTATGGCCTCTTCAAGCTTATTTTCCTTAATAAATTCTTTACCATTGACATTTATCTCGTTAATGTTGAAGAATGCCATCATTGCACGAATTTTTGGCTTAATAAACTTATAATAATAAGTTTTCTCATTAGAATTCAAATGCTTTTTTTGTAATTTTTTCTTTAATGTGTTCAATTGTATTGCAGTAAATATTCTGCCTTCTAGCAGGGACTCATTTTTTTCTATCAATTCTAAATTTAGGTAATTTTCCATTTTATGATATTATAATATCACTTGTTTATATAAGTTTTACGCTTTTTCTATAAAAAAACACCATCGCAGACGGGCAATATGTTCGGACAAGCCAAATCAGCAGCACATAGTCCAAGCATGAAAAGCTTTATAAATAACCTCCTAATCCCAGACATTGCCAGTGATTGATGAGAGCCAAGCGCTCGAATGAGGTGTTTGTTCTTTTAGGCCTCTGCTCACTGTATAATGTATATAATTGGAAGGATAATTAGAAAAAAAATGTGGAGGATTGGTGAAAAATGCCAGATGAAACAACTGAAAAGGTTTTGGAAGCAATCGAGATCGCAAAGACAACCGGGAAAATAAAGAAGGGGACAAATGAGGTAACAAAGGCAATCGAGAGGGGCACTGCAAAGCTCGTCGTATATGCCAAGGACATAACCCCTGCAGAGATTGTTATGCACCTTCCGCTCCTCGCGAAGGAGAAGGAAATACCCTGCGTAGAGGTGCCGAGCAAGGAAGAGCTTGGCGTGGCCTGCGGAGTCGGGGTGCCGACTGCAAGCATTGCAATCGTTGAGGAGGGCGAGGCGAAGAGGAACATCAAGGAGATAATCGAGCTTCTCAGAGCCCCTGCAAAGGAAGAGAAAAAGGAAGAAAAGAAAGAAGAAGAGAAGAAGGAAGAGTAAGAGGGTGGCCTAAATGAAAAAGGAAAAAGAACTGGTTACCCCAATTGGGATGGAAAAGGAGGAAACTCCGAAAGAGAAGAAGGGCAAGAGGGCAGAGCCTGAGCAGGCGCCGGAAAGGCAGGCTGTTGCAGGCAGGGTTTCATTCTCGCCGGCCTGGAGCGCGCAGGTTGAGGAAGTCATCGGAAGGACCGGCACAAGGGGCGAAGTTACCCAGGTCAGGTGCAAAATCTTCGAAGGGCGCGACGAGGGCAAGATAATAAGGAGAAATGTCATCGGCCCGATAAGGGTTGGAGACATCCTCATGCTCAGGGAGACAGAGTTTGAGGCAAGGAAGCTTACACAATCAAGGAAGTAATCCGAGGCGGTTATAATGGCAAGATGCAGTTTTTGCGGAAAAAATATCCAGAGGGGAACTGGAATTTTGTTTGTCAGAAAGACAGGGAAAATCCTGTATTTCTGCTCGACAAAGTGCCAGAAGAACCTCCTGAAGCTTGGAAGGAAGCCCTCTGACTACAAGTGGACAAGGGCATACGGCAAGGAAGCAAAGGGAGCAAAGGAGGAGTAGGGTGGCGAAAGATGGCAGAGGATAATAAACCAAAACCAAGGGAGCTCAATGCGGACTTTTTCGTGGAAAAAACCCTTGTGCTGATAAAGCCGGACGCTGTCCAAAGGGGGCTCACAGGCAGGATAATCGAAAGGTTCGACAATGTCGGGCTGAAGATTGTCGGAATTAAGATGGTGCAGGCAGACAAGGAACTCGCGATGAAGCACTACCCCAAGAGCATGACAGAAATCCTGGGCGACAAGACCATGAAAGAGTGGCAGGAGATGGGCATAGCCACAAACCTGACAAATATTCAGCTTGGAGAGCAGGCATGGAATGACCTCATTGCATTTGCAACAGAGGCGCCTGTAATTGCAATGGTGTTCGAGGGTGTGCACGCAGTTGAGATAGTGAGAAAGATGTGCGGCTCCACCTCGCCCCACAAATCCCCGCCAGGCACAATCAGGGGCGACTTTTCGCCAATAAGCATGGGATATGCCAGCAGGAGGGGCTTCGGGGGAAGGAACATAATCCACGCCTCAGGAAGCAAAAAAGAAGCTGAAGCAGAGATAATGCTCTGGTTCAAGCCGAATGAAATTTACAATTACAGCACAGTTTGGGAAAGCCAAGTAAAGTAAGGTGATTTTTTATGACAGAAAAAATGGTAGACAAAGTTATGCGGATTATGAACGATCCAGTGCATATCAGGAATATTTGCACATCCGCACACATTGACCACGGAAAGACAACATTCTCAGACAACCTGCTCCTCGGGGCAGGGATGATATCAGAGGAGCTTGCGGGAAAGCAGTGCGTCATGGATTTTCATGAAGATGAAAAAACAAGGGGAATAACCATTGACTCTGCAAACGCAAGCATGGTTGAGGAATTTGAGGGGCATGAGTACCTGATAAACCTCATTGACACGCCGGGGCACGTGGACTTCGGGGGAGACGTCACAAGGGCGATGAGAGCCATTGACGGCACAATCCTTATCTGCTGCGCAGTCGAGGGAGTCATGCCGCAGACAGAGACAGTGCTCAAGCAGGCGCTGAGAGAGAGGGTCAAGCCGCTGCTCTTCATCAACAAGGTTGACAGGATGATAAAGGAGCTTAAGCTTACACCTGAACAGATGCAGGAGCGCTTCACGAAGATAATAAACAATGTCAACTACCTTATAAAGAACATCGCCGAGAAAGAATTCGGGGACAAGTGGCAGGTCAATGTCAACGATGGAAGCGTTGCATTCGGGAGTGCATTCCACAAGTGGGCGCTTTCAGTTCCCTACATGAAATCCCACGGCATAACATTCAAAGACATAATAGAGGCATACGAGTCAGGGGACCCGGCGAAGATTGAGGAGCTTGCAAGGAAGGCGCCCCTGCATAAGATAGCGCTCAACATGTCAATCAGGCACCATCCAAATCCTTTAGAGGCGCAGAAATACAGGATTCCGAAAATCTGGCACGGCGACCTTGATTCGCAGGTGGGTAAGGACCTTCTCTCATGCAATCCAGATGGCGAGCTCGCGTTTGTGGTAACCAAGATTGTAGTGGACAAGCACGCAGGAGAGGTTTCTGCAGGAAGGCTTTTCTCAGGAACCCTGAAGAGCGGCGAAGATGTCTACATGAACACTGGGAAGCTCAGGGTCAGGGTGCAGCAGGTATCAATCTACAACGGGCCCAAGAGGGAATCAATAGAGTCAGCCCCTCCGGGAAACATAATCGGCATTGTCGGGCTTAAGGGAGCATTTGCAGGCGAAACCGTCTCAAGAAATCCTATTGACCCGCCTTTTGAATCAATAAAGCACATATTCGAGCCGGTTGTCACGAAGGCAATCGAGGCAAAGAAGCCCTCTGACCTCCCGAAGCTGATAGAGGTGCTGAGGCAGGTCCACAAAGAGGACCCGGGAATCAGGATACAGATAAATGAGGAGACAGGTGAGCACCTGATAAGCGGAATGGGAGAGCTTCACCTCGAAATCATAGAGAACAGGATAAAGACAGAGAAGGGCGTAGAGATAAAGACCAGCAACCCGATAGTGGTCTACAGGGAGACAATCACAAAGAAATCCCCTGAGGTTGAGGGAAAATCGCCAAACAAGCACAACAAGTTCTACTTTGTTGTGGAGCCGCTCGAGGACAACATTTACCATGAAATCAGGGAGGGGCGCCTTCCTGAGATGAGGATAAAGAAGAACGATAACGAGGTTTGGAAGAAGCTCGAGGCGCTGGGCATGGACACAAAGGTTGCAAGAAAGGTCAAGGACATATACAATGGCAACATCCTGATAGACATGACCAGGGGAATCGTCCACATAGGAGAAGTCATAGAGCTGATAATGGACTCCTTTGAGGATGTCATGTCAGCAGGCCCGCTCACGAGGGAGCCCGGCGTGAAGATGAAGGTAATGCTGATGGACACAAAGCTCCACGAGGACGCCATTCACAGGGGGCCGGCGCAGGTCTACCCTGCTGTGAGGGACGGAATCAGGGGCGCGATACTCCTCGCGAGACCGTTCATATACGAGCCGGTGCAGACAATGCAGTTCGAGGCGCCCGAGGGATATCTGGGAGACCTCTCAAAGCTCATCGGCAACAAGAGGGGGCAGCTCATCGACGTGCAGCAGGAGAACATACTTGTAGTGATTAAAGCGAAGCTTCCTGTCGCCGAGATGATAGGGCTGAGCAACGACCTGAGGTCAGCAACAGAGGGAAGGGCAACTCAGTTTGTGGTGGACCAAACATTTGAGAAGGTTCCTGAGGAGCTCCAGCAGAAAGTCATGGAGAGCATCAGGAACAGGAAGGGGCTCAAGGTTGACCAGGAAACAGGGGTCGCAGTGCAGGCGTAAAGCCCCCCTCTTTCATTTTTTTATTTCAAAATAATTCAAGAGAAAGTTTTATAAATAACAACAAAAAACTTGTATATAGAACAAAATTTTGGTGGAGGATATAAAAATGCCAAGAACAAAAGAACACATTAACCTGGTTTTCATAGGACACGTGGACCACGGAAAATCGACAACCATAGGAAGGCTTCTCTTTGATACAGGTATAGTTGACGAGCAGGCAATGAAGAAGCTCAAAGAAAGGGCCAAAGAGGTCGGAAAGGTCGGCTTCGAGTTCGCCTTTGTCATGGACAACCTGAAGGAAGAGCAGGAAAGGGGAGTCACAATCGACCTCGCCCACAAGAGGTTCGATACAAACAAGTATTATTTCACAATAATCGATGCCCCGGGCCACAAGGACTTCATCAAGAACATGATTACAGGGGCGTCACAGGCAGACGCAGCAGTGCTTGTTGTCTCAGCCAACGCTGGAGATGGAGTGCAGGCGCAGACACAGGAGCACGTCTTCCTCGCAAAGACACTCGGAGTTGACCAGCTCATCGTGGGAATAAACAAGATGGATATGGCCAAGTATGAGGAGAAGAGGTTCAACGAGGTCAAGGAAGAGGTCTCAAAGCTCCTAAAGAGCGTGGGATACAACCCTGAGAAGATCCAGTTCATTGCAATGGCAGCATTCCCTGGAGACAATGTAGCCAAGAAGACAGACAAGATGCCATGGTACAAGGGGCCAACCCTGCTGGAAGCAATTGACAACCTGCAGCCGCCTAAGAAGCCCACTACCCTTCCGCTCAGGCTCCCGATACAGGATGTCTACAACATCACAGGAATCGGAGTGGTTCCTGTAGGAAAGGTCGAGACCGGAGTCATTAAGGTTGGAGACAAGGTTATAATTGTTCCCGCAAGAGAGGGAAAGGGCGTCACAGGGGAAGTGAAGAGCATCGAGATGCACCATGAGCAGATGCAGCAGGCAGAGCCAGGAGACAATATCGGATTCAACATAAGAGGCATAGAGAAGAAGGACATCGCAAGGGGAGATGTGCTGGGGCACACAAGCAATGTGCCGACAGTCGCCACAGAGTTCACAGCGCAGATTGTTGTTCTGAACCACCCGAGCGTCATAACCGTAGGATACACTCCTGTCTTCCACATCCACACTGCACAGGTTGCATGCCAGGTCAAGGAGATAGTCAAGCAGATAAACCCGGCAACAGGAGAAGTTATAAAGGAGCACCCTGACTTTATCAAGAAGGGGGACGCGGCAATCATCGTGTTCAAGCCGGCAACGCCTCTCGTAATTGAGAAGTACAAGGACATTCCCCACCTGGCCAGGTTCGCAATAAGGGATTCGGGCCTCACTGTGGCAGCAGGAATGTGCATTGACTTGGTGAAGAAGCAGCTCTAAAGCTGTTTTTTTCCTTTTTTCCTTTATGTTAAAGGGTCCATGACGAACCGGGTTCACCATGGAAAGGAGAGCTGATTGATATGCAAAAAGCAAGGATAAAACTGGCGAGCACCGACATAAACAAGATAAACCAGACATGCGAATACATCAAAAGCATCGTTGAGAAGACCGGCGTTGACATGAAAGGGCCAATCCCGCTCCCCACTCAGAAGCTCAAGATAACCACAAGGAAGGCGCCCTGTGGAAACGGAACAGCAATCTGGGAAAGATACGAGATGCGCGTCCACAAGCGGCTTATTGACCTTGCAGTTGACGAGAGGACATTGAGGCTTGTCATGAGGGTGCCAATCCCGGAAGGGCTCAACATTGAGATTGAGATAATCGATGAGTAAAACCTCATCACTAATTCTATTTTAAAGAAAATGAAATCATAAAAATCAATTAAAAAATAATTATTGCCCAGCTGTTTCTGTGCAGCCCTTGTTGTTAAGGTTCTTATTGGTGCACATGTGGTTGATGCAGGCGCAGTCGCTGTTCTGGTAGGCAGCAGAGCAGTCAAACATCATTGTGCAGGCGTCAGGCTGTGTGAAGTTACCTGCGTATGCCGAGTTTATGCACTCGTGAGGGTGGCAGCCCGGCTTGGGCATGCAGTCAGCGTCTGATGTGCAGGAATAAAGCCCTTCAAAGCATTCTCCCCTGAAATAAGCCCATTCCTCGCAGATTGTCCCGTCTTTAAAAGTACATATCCCTGTCTGAGAGCCGTCGTCTGCTGTTACAATCTCAAGCTGCCCGCCATTGTTGATGCAGTTTACAGAGGCAGGGTTTGCAATCTGGGCAGTTGCATTTTCAGTGCAGTTCTCCTCAAAAATCCTTATGCACTTCTGCTTGGTGTCGCACCAGGAATAGCCAGCTGCAATAAGGCAGCCATGCTCATCCCTGTCTCCGCCAATAATGTGAGGTATGCAGCCAATAATGTGAGGTGCGCAGCCAGATGCAAGTATTGTAAGCGCAAGCAGAATTATTAATGGGTATGCCTTCATTATCATCACCACTGCAAAAATAGTTCATCCTTATATTTAAAGGCTTTTTTGGCTTCAATTTCAGTTGAAGTTAAAGCAAGAAGAAAATAAATATTATTAGTTAAAATTCATTTATTCTTTTGAAGTATCGCTTCAAGCCCACTGCACCATTTTTCCATCTTATCTTTTGATGCATCGCTGTATTTGTGGTCATCGACATAGTTGCCTAATATTTCTAATATGTCCTGCTTAATTTTTTGACGATCAGATGATGTTATTTTGACTCCTGTCTTATTGGCGAGACTATAATCCGAAATAAAGTTGTATATGCTAATTTGATTGCCCAGTTTTTGTATTGCTGCGTATATTGTTTCTTCCGGTGATTTTTTCTTGTTTTCAGAGTATTTAAGATACAGATTTTCTTTTTCCATTTTTCTCACCCTCTGCTCTTTATTTTTAGGAAACAAATTGCTCAGCATTTGCCTAAAAGGTTTGTATTTGCATTTATTATATAAATCTTTCTATCTTTTAACTATTAAGAAGTGATTACAGAAAATAAAAAGATTATTTTTCTGCCAGTATCCCTAAGGTGCCCTCATCCTTCCTGACATTCCTGAAGCCCGCCTCTTTAAGGTGCCTAATTACAGAGCCCATTACATCCATGTGCCTGAACTTTGCTCCGGGATTTCCTGTGTAATGATATAATTTTCCGCCTTTTTTGAGCTTTGAGTAAAGCTTTGCATAGAAATCGCTCGAATACAATTCGCTGGCAATCACTATTGAGGGCGGGTCGTGGATGATAAAATCAAAAAAATTATTCTTAAACTTTTCAATTCCATCTATTATGCTTATGCTTTCCCTGCGGATTTTTTTGCTCGAGAAAAGCTCTGAGGACCAGGGGTTCAGCTTCTCCATCTCAATCACAGCAGCGTCCTTCTCAAATGTCCAGACCTCATCTGCATGATGGGATGATATTATTGCTGTGTAGCCGAGCCCTGTGCAGGTATCAAGCAGGCGCCCCCTGATTTCACCCAGGCTTTTCGTCTTGCTCTCGGCATCCTCTCAGGGGGTGATGTCCTTCACCCTGTGCATCCTTATCCCTGAAATTTCAATTGTCGGCGCAGTCCTTGTCGGGAAGAGTTTGTAGTAAAGGTTTGTCTCCTCTGAGAATATTGCGAGCTTGTGAAACTTTCCCTCATCAAGGTAATAGCAGCTTTTGTCATCCTTGGCTATTTTTTCAACATCCTGCAGGGGAGCGCTTTCGCCTCCGGGAAAAATGACTTTTTGCCCCTCAACCTTCACCTTTGAAACGCTTATTCCCAGGTCAAGCGATGCCTCTATCCCTTTCTGCCCGAACTTCGCCCTTGCAGAGATTTCCTGCGCCTGAAAGTGAGAAAGTATTATCATGTTTCTCCCTGAAAAATAAAGCGCCGCGACCCGGACTTTCACCAACCCAAATCATTAAGATTGGCGATGATGGATTTTTATCTCTTTTTCTGCAAAGGGAAAAAATCAGGAAGAATGCCCTTGAATCTGCTTCTTCCTTTTCCATCAATGCTTTTCGCGAAGCGAAAAGGGTTGCTTTGAACCGGGATGCCCTTTCGAGCAGCAGTTTTCGAGACTGCCGCACTACCAGGTTATGCGACCGCGGCACAATCTCTAAAAGTTAGGAAGCAGTTTATATAATTTTCTAAGAAAAACAGCGAGTGCAAGAATAATCTTTTTAGTAGTTCTTTTCCATCAACTTTTTTGTAGAAAGAAAAGTAAGGATGAACGCCCTTAAATTTACGTCCACCTTTTCCATCCGCGCTTTTCCCGTAGGAAAAGGGCGGTTATGCCGACCGCGGCACAGAAAGAAAAGACTTCAGACTTTATTTATATAGTTTTCGAGAAAAAATTAGTAAGAATGCCCTTGAAAATGCTTCTTCCTTTTCCATCAATGCAAAAAAATCATTTTTATGATTCACAAAAAAATCGCTTGGGCGATTTTTTGTGCGCAGGACCCTGTCCTTGCGTTTGCGCAAGACCCTGTTTTTGTGCTTTTTTTTTTGCAGAAGGAAAAAATCAGGAAGTAAGCCCTTGAATTTGCTTCCTCCTTTTCCATCCGCGCTTTTCCCGTAGGAAAAGGGCGGTTATGCGACCGCGGCACAGGAAATATGGGCTTTACGTCAATATCATAAAAATCCGCTGAGAGCATCCTACTCCGCACTAAAGCCCAGAGAAACAAAGAAATTCTAAAAGAATTTCTTGTTCAAGAAACGCCCAAGCGTTTCTTTGAATGCGTAGCATTTCTGGGGCACAAAAATTGCTTTAGCAATTTTTTGTGTGCGAAGTTTGATCGGACGCTCTCTTAATCGCGGATTTTTAGGATGCAACGAACGCAAAAAAATCTCTAAAGATTTTTTGCGCAAGACCCTGTCTTTGCGCTTTGCGTTCGTGCACACAAAATCATAGATTTTGTTGTGCAAAGAAAACCTTGAGGTTTTCTTGCACAAGAAATGTAAAACATTTCTTTGTGCTAAAAGCGGCTTATCTCCAATCTGAAGATTGGAGTTTTGCCGCTTTTCTGCATAATTCTCGGGCTTCACCCCTATCTTCCTTTCTTATCTCCCTGGGTTGAATACTTTGATTCCAGGCAGAAGATAACAGGAGTTAATATCCTTGCAGAGGGGATTCCCTTTCAGGCAGAAGGCGAATATTTTGGAAAGAGCCCAGCAAACTTTTCCATAATCCCTGGAGCCATAGATGCAATCTACAAGAGGAAATCAGATTTAAGCTCTAAAGAATCTGTTCAGCAGGCAATAGTAAAGTTTAAATACTAAAATGATTTATTTTGTATACTAACATAGTTTTTTGTAAGTATGTTGAAAAGAAAAAACATGAGGTGATTTAATGAAAAAGGCACAAGCAGCAATGGAGTTCTTGATGACTTACGGATGGGCAATACTTGTGGTGCTCGTAGCAATAGCGGCACTGGCCTATTTCGGAGTCCTGAACCCGGGAAAGTTCCTGCCTAAGAGCTGCACAATAGGAGCTGGGATTGCGTGCACAGATTTCAAAGTTATGGCAGACGGCTCGGCGACCATAATAGTTAGAAATGGACTTGGCTCTAACATAGAGAGTGTATCAATGACTCTAGGAGGAGTAGTAGCAACTACTGATCCAGCGACTATTACTGACGGAAATACAGCTACATATGTGTGGGCTGCTGCAAGCCTACCGATTGGAACTGCGGGCTCAAAGTATAAGGCAGACATAGTGTTTACATACACAGCGGAAGGCAGCACCTTGTCACATTCAGAAACAGGAAGCTTAACAACAAAGTATGAGTAAATTTTTATTTTAATTTATTTCTTTAATTTTCTTACTTTCGCTTATATTTGTAATTTTATTTACAATTAATTCTATTTGTCTCAAAAGAATGAGGTGAATAGTCCCCTCAGCGCAGCTGAGAGCAGCAGGAAAAGCGCTATTGCAGTTATAACATATACGAACATCGTCTTTACCCCGTTCCTTGCGTCGCCGCTCCTTATTATCGATACAATCATTGATGAGAAAAATGCTGTGACTGCAAGGCTGAGCATTGAGAAAAGCCTGAACTCTAATGGCGTTATTACAATCTGCGAAAAAGCAATAGGCATTGCACCTGCAACTTCTCCAGTAGGCATCTCAAGAGTGGATGAGAGCTTCGTTACGACAATCAGGAGCTGGTAGGAAAGCGCCATCAGGAGCGGAGCGGCAAAAAGCGTTGCTGCGCTTATGAATATCACATAAGTTGAAACATTTGCAGCCATCTCTCTCATCATAAGCTGGTTCTCCTTTATGTTTGAGGAAATCCTGGATAAGAGAGGCCCCATCTCTCCTCCTGCGTTAAGCCCCTCAATTATCAGGCTGACCGAGCTCTGAAGCACCTTTGACTCATACTTGTCCGCAAATTTCCTGAGGGATTCTTCAATGGATGTCCCGCTTAAGGTTTCCTTCGCAACTGCCTCTATCTCTTTCGCAAGTATGCCAAACCTGGGCCTTATGGCGAACCATAATGCCTTGTCAAGCGTCATTCCCGCATGCATGTTGGAGCCTGTGAGCTGAAGAAAGTCTGCAAGCACCGCCTCTATCTCATTCTTCCTCCTGAACATCCTCAGGTCAAGGAACACAAAAACAATTAGGAGGGACAGAAGGTATACAAGGGCGAGCACAACGAGAAAAACAAGCCCTAAAACAAGAAGTGCAGTGGATATCGCGCTGGCATTTGAAACCACGTAAAAGGTATAGAGTATAGCAGTGATGAATGCAATGAAGAGCGCAATTGACCTTATCCTCTTTTTTACATCATCCGGCTCTGTCTCATATCCGCATTTCTGCAGGTAATACTTGAGAAGCCGGCGCCTCACTTTCTGCTCCTGCATAACCTGCTTGTGCTGCCTTATCTTCTTCTCAAGCTCGAGAAGCTTCCTGTCGCGGGCTTCCCTGCGCTTCTCGGGCGCCGGCTTTTTGGGAGGGGCTTTCATGTCCCCACCGCCGGCCTTGACGACCTTATTATTGACATGAACATGAACTGCATGAATGCTATGAAAAACAGAATCACCATGAGTATATTGAAATCAATGGGTATTGCCATCAGCGTTGACAGCACTATCAGCATTGTAATTCCAAGGGTGGGAAGTATTATCGCGATTATCATGTAAAACATGGCCATTGGATTGAGCTTCCTGCCGTATTCAGTTATCTCAATCTGCTGCTCCTTGACTATCTGCTCCACCACTGACTTCAGGCTTTTTGAGGTGTCTGCTCCTGTCCTCAGAGAGTTCAGGAGCTGCCAGAGCATCTTTATCAGGTCATCTGAAGGCGTCAGCTCCACTTCCTGGTTTATTGCATCCTCAAGTGATGTTCCAAGGTCAACCTCCTTTATGATGTGGCGCATGTATTTCCCTATCGCTTCATAGTTCTTTGCAACTCCCACAAGCGCAGTGTAGATGTCGATTTCCGACTCAAGCTCCACCATCAGGAACCTTCCTGCAAAAATTATCTCCCTGCTTATTTTTGCGTTTTCCTTCTTCACCTTGACGTCAGGCGAGTGCATGAAAAAATAGAAGAATATGAGAAAGATGAGGGGTATTGCCGCGAGGATTATAGGAGAAACGCTGAAGGTCTTTACAAAAACAAGGAGTATGAATGAGAGCCCTGTGGTCATCATCAGGGCTGTCAAAATGGTTTTTCCAAGGAATTCCTCAGGGGTTTCAGGCATTCCCGCCTGCTTCAGCTTCAGCCCTAGCTCAGGATATTTTCTTACAATCCTGTGAACAAAAGCGTTTGCCATTCTCTGCCGTTCTTAGATGAAGTTTTTGTTTGCCCTGACATAGCGCATGAGGTTTTCCTTGTTTGTGTAATACTCCGCCATCACCCTGCCAACCCCGTCAACTGTCTTTATCTGCTGCTGCACAAGCCAGTTGAGTATCACTTCCTTTTCCTTAAGGTCTTCCTCTATCTCCTGGCTGGTCATGCCTGTGAAGAGCTGTATTGTTCCCATTAGGCTTACTGACTTGTTTATCTGGTTCATCACGTCCTTCCTCACGTCAAGCTGCATCAGAAGATTGGGGGATGCGTCAGGGAGTATCTCCGCGAGCTGGAATGTCCTCCTGAGCCCCGTTCTCCTGTTCCTGTACTGGACCAGCACCAGGGATATTGCAGGAAGCATTGACTTAGGAGTGTTGATTGGCGGGTTGGTGAGCCTTGTGATTGTTTCTGAAATGCTGTTGGCGTGCACAGTGGCGTAGACGCTGTGCCCTGTGTGAATTGCCTCGAAGAGCACCTCTGCCTCTGCCTGCCTCCTGATTTCGCCTACAAGCATCCTGTCGGGCCTCATCCTCAGCGAATTCACAAGAAGGTCAAGCATTGAAATCTCGCCCTTGCCCTCGGGATTCGGGAGCCTTGTAAGCAGGGGCACCCAGTGGAGAAACTTCGGAAGCTGCAGCTCCCTGGTGTCCTCTATTGAAATTACCCTCTGGTTTGGGGGTATGAAAGCTGCCACAACGTTTAGCGTTGAGGTCTTTCCAGAGGCGGTTCCTCCTGTTATCAGCATTGAAAGCTCGTACTGCATCGCGAGCCAGACAACAGACGCGACATTCACAGTTATTGTCTTGTTCTCAAGAAAGCTTGTGATTGTCCAAGGGTCAGACGCAAACTTCCTCAGGGTTATGGTGTTTCCTCTTGATGAGATGGGCATCAGAGTGCAATTTGCCCTGTCTCCTGTTCCCAGATGGGCGTCAAGAAGGGGAGTTAGGATGCTTATCTGCCTTCCAACCTTCCTTCCTATCTGTGCTGCATACTGCTTTATCTGCTCCTCATTCTCGACTTTTATGTTTGTCTTAAGCCAGCCGAATTTCTTGTGGTATACCCAGGCGGGCTCCTCTGCGCTGTTGATAACTACCTCCTCAAGCTGGTTGTCATCCATCAGGATTTCTATGCTTCCCATGCCAAGGCTTCTCTGGATGAGGTATGCTATCATGAACTCCTTGTCCTTTTCAGTGGCATCAGAGAAATAGCGGTTGACAAGGGCTTTTATGGATTCCTTGAATCTCTGCTCAACAAGGTCTTCCTTCTTCACGTCAGTCATTTCGCTTATTCCAAGGTCTACTTTTTCAACAAGCTCTTTTCTTATTTTCTCAAGAATTATCTGGGTGTTTGAGCTTATTGTTGAAATGGACACCTGGTATACCGGGACGAACTCGCCCTCCTTCCTGCCTATTGTTATGTCTATTGGAATGCCGTCTGAAAGAAATGAGTATTTCGCAAACTGCTCATTCCCGCTTTTTTTTGCGGGAATTTTCTCCTGTTCCAGCTGCTGCCTTGGATGCTTCCTCAGCTGCTTCTTGCCCCTATTCCTGAGCTTGCGAGCCCTTTCCATCACCCCTTTTTTACATTAAGTTAAAAATATAATTTTATATATAATTTTATATTTTGATAAGCTTTCGCAGGGATATTATTTCTGATTCAACTGATAATTTCTTCTTGTGAAGAGCCAGGAACTGCTTCTCCAATTCCTTCACTCTCTTGTCCTTTGAGCCCGGCATTATGTTTATCAGCTCTGCCTTTCTCATGAGGGATGCCATGCTCTTCTTTATCTCTGCCTCCTCTTTCAGAAGGCGCTCAATCATTGAGATAATCTCATTCCTTTCCTTGAATATCTTGTCAATCTCCCTTTTTATCCTGATTGTTGCCTGCTGGTCGCTTTCAATCTCAGAAAGCACTGACCTTATCCTGGACTTCACGCTCTCATAAGGGCTCAGCGGCCTTGTAGGTTTTGGCTTTGCCGCCTCACTGCCAGCCCCTGCCTTTTTTTGCGGCTGCAGCGAGCTGTTGATAAGGAACTGCTTTGTGAACCTGTATTCTATTGAGAGTATGCCGCTGTCCTCAAGGGATTCTGCGAGCGACTGCACTGTTTTCTGGTCAAGCCCAAGAATCTTGGCTGCTGCATCTATTGAAACTGCCTTCTTTTCCCTCACAAGCGCAACCAGCTTGTCCACGTCAGTTTTTATCTCAGGCATCTTTTAAAAAATATCTTGGCAACTTTAAAAATGTTTCGACTCGGCATTTTTTTGAAGTCAGCATACCCTGCTTATTCCTGTTATCTGGTATTTTGAGTCGTGGGAATCGTCGGTGTCAAGCATGAACCAGGACGGAAGGTCTGGCTCTGCCTTTGAGTTGTCAATGCAGAGGTTTGAGGTTGTCCTTGTCCCGAAATAGATATAGTCCACAATGCTCGCGCTCCTTGCAGGTATGCCCTGCACTGCAAGCTTTGAGACAT
>Ga0210016_1000876_pt1 | contig 27447 bp, 25 predicted proteins | sample CryGeyCG2014_300_FD_185454 | JGI IMG/M metagenome (GOLD analysis project Ga0210016, IMG submission 185454) | Groundwater microbial communities from aquifer - Crystal Geyser CG02_land_8/20/14_3.00 (SPAdes) (version 2) | ecosystem: Environmental > Aquatic > Deep subsurface > Groundwater | place...
TCCTCACCGGGTGCGGATCGGCACTCGGCCCACTTTCTGGCTGTCGGGAATCCGCCTCCGCCGCGACCCCTTAAACCGGAAATCTTGACCTCCTCGATGACTTTTTCAGGGGAAAATTCAGTAAGGGTTTTTGCCAGTGCCGAGTACCCGCCGATAGCAATGTAGTCTTCAATAGAACACGGATCCACATGCCTGTTCTGTGCAAGCAACTGACGGTCCTGGGCACGGTAGAAAGGAATTTCCGCTTCAGTTTGCACTTTATTTGATGTAACGGGATCAGTGTACAGCAAACGTTCAATTACCTCACCCTTGAGTATGGTTTCGGCAATGATCTCACCGGCGTCTCCCGGCTTCAGGCCGCAGTAAAAAATATTGCCCGGTTCGAGAATCATTAATGGCCCCTGCTCGCAGAAGCCGTGACACCCTGTAGCGCGTACCCACACGCCCTCTTCCAGTTTCCGTTTCTTAAGTTCTTTTTTAAATGCGTCAATTACGTCCTGAGAACGGGAGGCATGACATCCTGTACCCCCGCAGATGGTAAGCTTGGATTTAAAGTTTTTAACGCTTGAGCGAAGCCGTTTGCGCAATTCAGTGAGATCTTTGACGCTTTTTACCCTTGGTTTTACCTTTGGCATCGTCGGTGTCCTCTATTCCTTTTTCATTAACTGAATTTATTAGTGAACGGAGCTTGCTGGGGGTCATGTGTTTATAATACGTTCCGTTGAGTACAACTACGGGGCCCAGGGCACATGCTCCGAGACAGTTCACCTGCTCGAGAGTGAACTGGCCGTCTTCAGTGGTGTCCCCCGGTGAGATACCGAGTTGACCGAGAACCTGGTTGGACAAAAGATTGGACCCTCGTACGTGGCACGCAGTGCCCGTGCAGATCGTGATCACGTTTCTACCACGCGGCTTAAGTGAAAAAGCCTTGTAAAAGTTTGCTACCCTATACACCTCTATTAAAGGAACTCCCAGTTCCCTGGAAACAATCCTCATGTCCTCCTCGGGAATATGCCTGTAGCGCTCTTGCACGTCATGCAGCACTTCAATGAGCTGATGCGGCTGGCTCCGGCGACCTTTCAATATGGATTCAAGTGTTAACACAGACATAAGAGCCTCCCATCATAAGAACAAATTTTTCTTTAATCGAACTAAAAAAACCGGGCTTAAATCATCTATTGACACGATAATTTTCATCGGATATATTACAGATGTAAATACAATAAGAATGCTTACTTTATGCCTATACAATATAGGCATAAAGACTGATATTTATACCTATCTAATGCCTATAAAATATAGGGAGTAAGCAGTGGCCGGGGCGAAATCTTCTTCAGACCATACCGATCTTTCAGCGTCGCTATATCCTGAAAAGGAACTGAAGTTCCTTTTACCGGTTCCTCAAAAGAGCGAAATCGATCCTGCTAAGGTAGAAGTCGCTCTACTGGAACGTATTAAAGAACTGAATTGTATGTACGGGATGGCAATACTCGCCGAACGTTATTCCGATTCTATCGAGGATTTCCTGCGGAATCTCATTAACATCCTGCCTCCCTCCTGGCAGTACCCCGAGATCACATGTGCGCGGATTCTGTTCGATGGAAAGACCTATAAAAGCCGTGGATTCAATTCTTCGAAGTGGCGTCAATCTTCTCGAATTTTAATGTACAACGAGCCGATGGGTGAAGTTGAAGTGTTCTATCTTGAAGAGATGCCGCCGGAAGATGAAGGGCCTTTTTTGAAGGAAGAGCGCCTGCTGCTGGATGCAATTGCCGAACAGATCGGCAAAACCGCCGTACGGATTTCCGCCGAACAGGAATTGAGGGAACTGAACAAGCAGCTTACCGTAGAGCGCAAGGCGCTCCAGGAAGCGAATGCGGCGCTGAGGGCAGTTATGGCAAGGATTGAAGAAGAAAAGATGAACATCAATAAGAATATACAGGCAAATGTCGAAAAGATCCTGATGCCGATTTTACACGCACTTTCACTGGAACTACCGAAAAGTCAGAAAAAATACGCGGAGATTCTGAGAACTAATTTGGAGGAAATTACCTCTCCTTTTATTAATCAATTGTCTCGCAGATTTTATTCTCTGACACCAACGGAGATTAAAATCTGTAAATTGATTCGCAATGGAATGCGCACTAAAGAAATTGCGCGGATTCAAGGCGTGTCGGTGGCCACGATCAATCGTCACCGTGAGCATATTCGCCGAAAGCTCGATATCATCAACAGAGATGTCAATCTTACAACCTATTTGCAATCGAACATGTGGGAGGAAGAAGGAACGATCGGGAGGGATTTATCCCCGGTTGCTCAAGCCGAATTATAACATACTGGAAATACACAATTAAAGGAGGTAATTGCAAAAGTCCAATTTTGGTAGCCGCAGGCTTTAGCCTGCGTTTTGTAACATATTGAAAACAAAGAAAACACGCAAACTAAAGTTTGCGGCTACATTTTAATTTCAAGACTTTTGCAATTACCTCAAAGGAAAGAAATTTCCGGATAAGATAATAGAAGAAGGACTGACGGACATGGAAATCATCACCGCTGTCAAGGGATTTAAGGATATTCTGCCCCAGGAGGCAGGTAAGTGGCGGTATATCGAGGAGACGGCCCGTAAAATATTTACCGAGTTTGGTTTCAGGGAGATAAGAATTCCGATCCTTGAAAAGACAGAGCTGTTCAAAAGGGGCATTGGAGAGACCACAGATATTGTGGAAAAGGAGATGTATACCTTCCTCGACCGGGGAGGCGAGTACCTGACCCTCCGTCCTGAGGCGACGGCGTCTGTTATCAGGGCATACCTGGAACATTCCCTCTATGCCGCCGACCCTGTGGCCAGGCTGTTCACCATCGGCCCCATGTTCAGGCGGGAGAGGCCACAGAAGGGGAGATACAGACAGTTTCACCAGATCAATGCAGAGTTGCTCGGACTCGACGACCCGCGGATAGACGCCGAGATCATCATCATGCTGATCCATTTCTTAAAAAGCGTGGGACTGTCCGATTTGAGTCTGGAGATAAATTCTCTCGGCTGTACTGAATGCCGCCCCCCTTTCAAGGAATCGCTTATCGGGTTCTTGCAGGGCAAAGAAGAGGGTCTCTGCGGAGACTGCCGGCGGCGCCTTATTACGAACCCCCTGCGGGTCTTTGACTGCAAAGTGGAGCAGTGCGGCGAGATCATCGCCCAGGCCCCCCGCCTGCTGGATTTTATATGTTCCACTTGCAGAGATCACTTTGAGGTGGTCAGGGAATCTTTAAAGACCTTCGGGCTGTCCTTTGATCTCAATACCAGGATGGTCAGGGGTCTCGATTACTACACCAAAACAGCCTTTGAGGTAACCGCCGGATCCCTGGGCGCCCAGAATGCCATCGCCGGCGGAGGACGATACGACAGGCTTGTGAAAGATCTCGGCGGGCCGGATATTGCCGGTATCGGATTTGCGATCGGATTGGAACGCCTGATCTCCATGTTGCCTGTGAAAGACGAGGATTTCGTTGTTGTCCCCCACCTCTTTATCGCCGCCCTGGGCGGGCAAGCGCAGGAGAGGGCCTTTGCCTTATGTAACCGTCTGCGGATGATGGGGGTGCAAACAGAAATGGATTATACGGGAAAGAGCCTCAAAAGTCAGATGAAGCGGGCCGACAAGTTAAAGAGCCGTTATACACTGATCATGGGTGATAGGGAGCTTACCGAAGGAAGGGCTGAATTAAGGGACATGGTAAGGGGAACCCAGGAGACTCTTGGCCTTGATACCCTTGAAGAGGTTATCATTGACACTTTTAGGATCATCTCCAAATTAGTTGACCGATGATATCGATGATATATTCAAGAATGATGCAGGAAAATACATAGAAAAGGGGGGATGATCGTGGGCGATGAGGTCATAGAATTTGCAGAAACGGTTGGAGCCACAGGTTTAAAACGTTTGTTTGATTATTCCGAATTCCATGGTATGTTTAGATAGAAGACTGAAATTAATCATATAACGATTCACTTCAATGGATGGCTGAGAGTTGATGATAATTTCTGCCAGCATATTTTTTATTGACATATATCTCATTCTGAGATAGGTTCCTTACATGCACATAATCACCCGAAAGCGCTTGATTGAATTTACTAAAAAGCACCCTGATTGTTCTTCCGCGATTGAATCCTGGTATAGGATAGTAAAACGTACTGATTTTAATTCATTTGCTGAACTGCGCCAAGCATTTCCGGGAGCTGATAAGGTCGACAATTTAACGGTTTTCAATATTGGTGGAAACAAGGCCCGTTTAATTGCTGCAATACACTACAACACGCGACGGATTTATATTCGGCATGTTCTTACTCACAAGGAATATGATCGAGGATATTGGAGGAAATAATGAATACTCAGCTTAAAGAAATTGCCAAAGTTTGGCCGAACATACAAAATGTATTTTCTGTGCCGCACAATGAAAAAGATTATAATAACTTGGTCAATCTTCTTGACAGTCTTATTGATGAGGTGGGCAACAAAGAGTCTCATCCCTTATCTTCATTGATGGAGACGATTGGAAGCCTGATCGAAGCCTATGAATCCCAAAATTACCCCGATATAGAGGGGGATCCGATAAATGCCCTAAAGACCTTGATGGAAGAACATGGCCTTAAGCAATCAGACCTGCCCGAGATCGGGAGCCAGGGGGTAGTGTCGGAAATTATATCTGGCAAACGTCAGCTCAATGTTCGTCAACTTAAGCTTCTCAGCGAGCGTTTTAAAGTTTCTCCTGTAGTGTTTGTGTGATTAGAAGGTTGTCGCTACAAGACGTGTTTTATTTTAACGACTCGGGGAAGTTTGAGAAGATATTGGAAGGCGATACCTGGAAGCAGTGTAATGTGATCATTCATCCTGTATTTTGTGAGTATTTGGACCTGGATACAAGGAACCAGGAACTGACTTTAAAGTATTCATGGGACTATTTGAGGAAGCAGGAGGCTTTGGACTTCTCGATGTATTCCTTGTGATGTCAACAGGGGGGACACATAACAAACGTTTGCAGGTGAATTGGCCTTCCGCTTTGCACTAGGCCAACCGCTGAAACGTGCCGTTGCTCCGGATGCTTTGCGCCGGAGCAATGCGCTGAATCAGAATGATCAATATCTATGAAGGAAGATGTGGGGGAATTTAAATGAAACGACTAATTTCCATTCTTCGCGAAAATAATATAGAGTGCCTGCCAAATGAGCGGTTCACGCTCGACGTCGAGATGTTTCCCGAGAACGGAGAAGAATACCTTTTCCCGAAGCAAGTCCTTTTTGAATCCCCCAAATTGCAGGGCGGCAAGAAGTGGGTTCCCGAAATTCCGGTTTCGATGTTTCGTTACTTCCTTGATGGCTCTCAGCGTTCTTATCGTGTCATCGATGCCAGTTTCAAGAGCCGTTACTTGCCAATCTGCGCGGGTCAGGTCGGGGTTGCGGTTCTTGAAAGGGGGGATTCGGGCCATATAGTCCCACGCAGAGACTTGACGCGCATTGAAAACATCCTTGCCATGCCGGACATCCTGGAAGAAGACAATGCGAAGGATCTCGAAAGGAAGATAAACAACGAAATGCCGGCGAATAAGCATTTCCGCATTGTGCGCTACAATTACCAGTCGAAAGAAGACAAAGACCCAGCCGACCTTGGGCGAGCAATGATCATTCATGAAATGCAGATACTCGAGCTGAAAACAATCAGGGAGATGATCAGCAATTACGTAATTCAAGATGAGAGAATGCTGGTAAAGGACGGCAGCCTTCAGTATCGCGACACGAAAATCAAAGACTTGAACCTTTCCAAAGATGACTTGGTGCAGCTTCGCAACGTGATAGGCTTGGCGAAGACATTCAAGCCAAACATGACGCTAGGTCAGGGGCGAGGTCGCCAGGACTTGGGAAATCTGACAAAAGGTCTCGATTGGAAGGAACGGACCACCGTCATAAGTCCGAACAAGGATGAGGTCACCACGCATGGTTGGTGGTATCTCCGGCTTCGTCCCCGCGATAAAGTGTATAGTCCGCTCCAAGGAATCGTCAAGATTGAGGTCTTCGCTTCTGCCGAGGAAAAGGATAACGATGGCATAACCGAAGCGCGGGCGGACACCGTTTCATCCTATGTTCTGCAGGAGCGAAACGTTACTCCATACAACGCGGATACACGATGGGCCAGCCACATCTATCCGATCTATTTGGCCGAGACTTATCTACGTTCCTCGTTTCTCAGTCATGAGAGGTTCAAATCGCTTATTTTCTGAAAGGGAGAATAACCAATGCCTGAAAACCAATGCATCGGCAAAGTGACCGCCACCGAGAGCAAGCCCACCACCTGCACCGGTGTCTATTTCTGGCTGAGTCCCGACGTGATTATTCGACCATTTGACATCGTGCGGATCGAGCATATCTGCGGCAATGGGAACGATAAAAGCTATTCCTATGCCATCGTCCGGGAACTAAGCTACATCACGGATAGCGCCGGTCACTTGGCGAATTTCGTTTCCTCTGATTTCGGAGACATCAGCGCAAGGCCGATGAACGAACGGTTGGGAACCACAATTGCCGAAGCGGATGTTCTTGGTAACAGCCAAAACATCGAGATGCCCATTCGCGATGGTGCACGGGTGGAATGGGCCGGGCCGGAGGAGATTCGAAGCGCCTTAGGTGTTGAGAAACTGCAAAAGCCTATCCCCTGCGGCTACATTCAGACGTCCAATAAGGAAGAAATCCGCATTGATTTTGAGGCGCGCTATCTTGTTGGCCCGGAGGCCGCCCACATGAACATCTCCGGCATCTCCGGTCTGGCGAGCAAGACATCCTACGCCATGTTTCTTCTGAGCGCATTACAGCAACGCATGAAGGATGAAGTAAGCATTATTCTCTTCAATGTCAAAGGACCCGACCTGCTGGCAATCGATCAACAGAACACTCAAATGACGGCGAGACAGAAATCTGAGTGGCAAAAATGCGCTCTCGAACCAACACCGCTAACAAATGTCACCTACCTTTACCCATATGCGAAACGTCCTGATCGACATTTTACCTCAACCCACGCGCCAAAGGATGTTCTTGACGCCCAAGTCAAGCAGAACCGAGCCTTCAATTACTATTACGACGTGGACACCTTCAAGGGTGGGGAAGAAGGCAACGAAACGGATGTCGGACGAGACAAAATGTCTCTGCTTTTCTCCGATATCGATGATCCTCAATCCACTATGGAAAGTTGCATTCAGGAGCTAGGGGAGATTCAGGCTGAGACTTGGGATAAATTGCGAGAGGAAGTTCATGCGAAGACGGAAAAGGGGCAGCCGGGACGAAAGGAGATATCTGTGCAATCGTGGCGCAAATTCAGCCGTCTGATTCGCACAAGAACCAACCACGACATTTTCTCAGCACGATATGTGGGAGAAGACCGCCGTCAAAAACTCATAATTGAGTCCATCAAGGATCTGCGGCCTGGGAATATCCTCGTTGTTGATATTGCCCCCTTGCCGGATTATCTTCAGTGTTTGGTTTTCGGGGACGTTATCCGCACGGTGTTCGACGCAAGGCTCGATCTTTACGAGAGCATCAAACGCGAAAATTTAGGCCGTGTCGTTATATTCGCGGACGAACTGAATAAGTACGCTCCCGTTACAACTGGCTCGCGAGACAGAACTCTCACTCGCTGGTTGCTGGAGGTTACTGAACGCGGACGGTCACTTGGCATCGTCCTCTTTGGGGCGGAGCAGTTCCGAAGCGGGATTCATAAGCGCGTGCTTGGAAATTGTAGCACAGATATCTACGGACGGACCAACCCTGTGGAAGTTTTCTCCAATTCGGCCGATTACAAACTGTTTTCGCAATCGAATAAGGCTACGGTAACGAGACTCAATCAGGGACAGATGCTACTTCAGCATTCGGTGTTCAATACTGCACTGATAAAAGTGCGGTTTCCGTTTCCAGCCTATCGACAGTTGCAGGGATAAATCATGACGCCAGAGAATCTGGAATCAAGAATGCCCAGAATCGGCGCTTTCGTCCTCGAGACATTGACAACGGGGATGTATACGAATCCTCTGGACACGCTGAGGGAGTATGTACAGAATTCCTTTGACGCCATCAGAGAAGCCGAGCGAAGCGGATTGTTATCAAACGGGGCCGGGCGAATTGAGATTTCCGTCGATGAAGGGTCCCGAAACCTCACTCTGCGTGACAATGGCACTGGGATTTTGGCCAACAACGTTAACTCTCGCTTGGTCAACATTGGAATGTCCTCAAAGAGCATTCTAGCGGATGCCGGTTTTCGCGGCATTGGGCGACTTGCCGGAATCGCATATTGCAGGAGGCTGGTCTTCAGAACACAGTCAAACGGAGATTTCGACATTTCGTCGGTGGCGTTTGACTGTGATGAATTGCGCCAGGCGATGTCGCCGCGCATGAAGCAGGTGAAGGAGCTCGCGGACGTAATCAATAGCTACGCCTCCGTTACAACAGAAAAGACGCGCAAAAAGGATCACTTTCTCGAAGTCACGATGGAGGGGATCAACGAGGTCGGGCAATCATTTCTTGAGTGGAAAAAGATCAACACCTACCTGTGCCAAGTTGCGCCTGTAGGCTTGGATATGCAATCCTTTCATCATGCGGGCACAATTCATCAGTGGCTAAGGGTTCACAACATTGCCGTTCCAGTCGTCAGTATTATCATCACTTCGGGTTCAACAAACTATCAGGTCTTTAAACCATATCGGAAGCTGACTTACACAACTATACGGGAGAAGCACAAGATACACGTGAAGGGGATTCGTTTCTTTCCAGAAAACGCTGGCCCGGACTCGCCATTCTGGGGCTGGTATGCCGAAACGAATTGTCCAGGAACCTTTGGTGACGACACGGTTGCGGGTTTTCGTCTGCGCAAGGCGAATATCGGTATCGGCATGGCGGACCGCATGACGGAAATCTTTGCGGAAGCATCCGAAAGTTACGCCCGCTTCAACAACTATTTCATGGGAGAAATCCACATTCAGGATTCGAATATCATCCCCAATGCCAGGCGGGATGGTTTTGAGGACAGTCATGAGTGGACTGCAATTTGGAAATCATTGGTAGATTTTGCGCGTGAGCGAAGCCGCGAAGCACATCAACTATCACAAGCCAGGAATCTTGATATCGAACGATTGGTCGGTCCCGCTGAAAGGGAGATAGCGGCAGCGAATAAGAAGAGAAAAACAGGACTGGCATCAAAGGATGAAAAGAGCAGAGTTCTTGAGAAGATAGATAGTCAAATCGACAAGCTGGATGCGGCCAAGAAGGCCGAAAGAAACGAGAGCGAACAAAACGAGATCGACCGTGTTCGGAAAGAACTTCAGAAGACACGTCAGTCCATCGAACACGAAACGACTTTCGTGGTACAAAAGTTGAGTGCGTCACTGGACAAGAAGCAACGGAAGATCATTTCCGAAATCATTGGCATCCTTTATGATATGCTTGACGAGGATTCATTTGAGAAGGCGCGCGACGCAATACTGGCAAAATACCAGGTCCCAGATAAGGAGAATGATCGGTGAGAAATATCCTCCTTGTTGAACCGGACTACCGCTCGAAATTCCCTCCGCTGGGTTTGCTGAAGATCGCCGCCTACCATAAAGAGCGCCGTGATTCGGTCACATTCGTTCGAGGCAGAGACGAAGCCATCCGATCGCTCCATTGGCATCGTATTTATATTGCCTCGCTCTTCACGTGGGAACTGCCGAGAACCGTTCAGACGATAAAATATTATGCCTCATCCGTCGATTCGACCGATCAGGTTATCGTTGGAGGCGTCGGAGCAACGCTTCTACCGGATTACATTCGGAATAATGCTTCTTGTGTGGTTATAGAAGGACCTTTGGATAAGCGCGGTTTGCTTGGTCCGGATTCTCGTCCCATAGCTGAAATGATCCCTGATTATAGCATTCTGGATACGATACAGTATGACTACAAACCGAGAGATGCTTACTTCGTAAGGATCACGAAAGGCTGCATTCGATCATGCAAGTTTTGTGCTGTCCCGAAACTCGAAAAAAAATTCGGACGGTTGACTAAAGTGGACGAACAGATCGGAAGCGTGAAACGGAAATACGGTGAACGTCAGAATTTGATTGTCTTGGACAATAATATCTTGGGCATCGATGGGATTGAGAACGAAATTGCGGAAATCCGAAGGATGGGATTTGAACGCGGAGCAAAGAGAAATGGCCGCAAAAGATATGTGGACTTCAACCAGGGGTTGGATGCGCGCCTAATTAGCGAAAATCCGGAATTAGCTCGACATCTCTCGACTATCTGTCTTTCGCCTGTTAGGTTGGCGTTCGATTTCACTACCGCCAAGATGGAGAAGGCGTATAGACATTCAATCGAACTCTTAGCAGGACAAGGTTTCGGTGAATTCACGAACTACATGCTGTTTAACTTCGACGATTCGCCAAGGGATTTGTACCACCGTTTACTTGTCAACACGGAATTGAACGAAAAATTGGGAATCAGGATAACTGGCTTTCCAATGCGCTTCATCCCGATGACCGACGTGAAACGCGATTATGTTTCGGACAAATGGCGGTGGCGGTATTTGCGCGGCATTCAATGTGTCTTGTTGGCTACGCATGGTCTCGTCAGCCCGAATCCCGATTTTATCCGTGCAGCGTTCGGTGCAACCTATGAGGAGTTCCTTGAAATACTCGCCATGCCTGACCGCTATATCATCTACAGAAAGGAATACAAGAACAACGGAGCGAGTGAATGGCGGAAAAAATACAGACGATTAACGGAGCCGAGTCAAGAGGAATTCTTAGAGCTGCTGGCAGAATTGAATAAGGATAGAAATCGCAGGGAGACCATCGACGGCTTGCGCAAATTCCGGAGTCTTCTCGAACACTACTACCCCAACGGGGAGACTCTGCGGGCAGAAATTGGCCAAGAAAAAGAAGGGAACCAACGCATAACATGACACTGCACTGGATGGGGATTCCGCTGTGCTTCATCCCCGCCAGTGAGTTTGGTCGTCGATGATAAGAATTCCAGTAAAATGCTTAAAAATTACAAAGAATTAAAGCGTTGATAAAATCATTAGAAAACAAACACTTGAACCCTCGAATCCTGGACCACTTTCTCCCAACTAATTGGGAAAAGAATCCACTTTTAGAGAGAGGTAAACATTGTCTGAGTTCATCACCGATAAAAAGAGGACACATTACTGCGGCAAAATCAATATATCCGACACAGGAAAAGAAGTAATCCTCATGGGGTGGGCACACCGGAGGAGAGATCACGGGGGAGTCATTTTTATTGACTTAAGGGATCGGGAAGGGATAGTTCAGGTCGTTTTCAATCCTCACATCAGCCCCGATGCCCATAGAGAGGCCCACAGGATCAGGAATGAATTTGTTCTCGCTGTTGTCGGCACGGTCCAGAGGAGACCAGAGGGGATGGAAAACCCGGCCATGGAAAGTGGCGAGATCGAGGTTATGGCCCACGAACTGGAAATCATGAATGAGGCGAAGACGCCTCCCTTTGTTCTCGATGACGCCTCCGCCGACATTTCGGAAAATATCCGTCTGAAGTATCGGTACCTTGATCTGAGACGGCCGGAGATGCAGAAAAACCTGTTACTCAGAAGCAAGGTTGCGGCCGCCGCCCGCCAGTTTTTTGAAAATAACGGCTTTGTGGAAGTTGAAACGCCTTTCTTGACAAAGAGCACGCCGGAGGGCGCCCGGGATTATCTCGTCCCCAGCCGGCTCAGCAGGGGGACGTTTTATGCCCTCCCCCAGTCGCCCCAACTCTTTAAACAACTGCTGATGGTCTCAGGTTTTGACAGGTACTACCAGATCGTCAGGTGTTTCCGGGATGAGGACCTCCGGGCAGACCGCCAGCCGGAATTTACCCAGATTGATATGGAGATGTCCTTTGTTAGCGAAAACGACATCATCCAGCTCACGGAAGGGTTGTTATCATATCTATTCAAGACGTGTCTCCACCGGGAATTGGAGATACCGTTTACCAGGCTTTCCCATGGTGATGCCATTAACCGGTACGGGAAGGATAATCCCGACATACGCTTTGGCCTCGAATTGAGGGATCTTACCGATATACTGAAAACCACTGATTTTAAGCTGTTCCAGGAGGTTATCGCCAGGGGCGGCATCGTCAAGGCGATAAAAATAGAAGATAATAAACAGTTATCCCGAAAAGACCTGGATGACCTTAAGGATTATGTGGCAGAATACGGGGCAAAGGGACTTGCCTGGGCAAGGCTGCGAACCGGTCCGGATGAATGGACATCCCCCATATTTAAGTTTCTCAAACCCCTCGAGGTACAGCACATCAACGAGAGGACAGCGGCAAAAGAGGGGGATCTAATCGTTTTTGTGGCCGACTCCGAAGGTATTGTCCACAATGCCCTCGGAAATCTGAGGCTTCATCTTGCCAATAAACTCAACCTGATTGACCGGGAACAATTTGCCTTTACCTGGGTGACTGAATTCCCCCTTTTTGCATACAGTGAGACGGAAAAACGATATGTATCAATGCACCATCCCTTTACTTCTCCGGTTGCCGAAGACATCCCTTTGATTGCCACCGATCCCGGCAAGGTCAGGGCAAGGGCCTACGACATTGTCCTCAACGGAACCGAGATAGGCGGGGGGAGTATCCGCATCCACCAGCCTGATATCCAGGCGATGATCTTCGACGCCCTCGGGCTTGCTGAAGAGGATGTGAGACTGAAGTTCGGTTTTCTCCTCGATGCCCTCGAATACGGGGCGCCTCCCCATGGCGGCATAGCATTCGGCTTTGACAGGCTGGTGATGATGATGGCCGGAGTAGAATCCATAAGGGATGTCATTGCCTTTCCCAAAACACAGAAGATGGCATGTCTCCTTACCGAGGCGCCGTCGGAGGTCAGCATAGAACAACTGCTGGAGCTTTCCTTAAAGATCGTCACGTGAAACGAAAGGATTAAGATGCTAAAAGACACCCTGAAAACCATAGAATATTATAAAAGCATGAACCCAATTTGTGGGGAATTGCTTGATATCCTCGGAGAGATACTGATTCTCAGGGAAGAATATCAGCGAAAGATAAAGGACCCAATTTTCCAGGTAGACGAAACCCTCATTACGGGGAAAATGGTCGGAGGACTACCTCTTATTGATTTTTCCGCAGGAAAATTTGACCTTAAAGAACCCAAACAGTATTTTATTAAACTCCTCAAGGTTGCAGAAGAACGGGTATTCGGCGAGACGAAGGAAATAGCGCGAATGGTTGAAAACGGCACCCTTGATTTTGAAAAGATTGTTCGCCATTCCTTTTCTACTCTGGACGAGACGGGGGGTGAACAGGACAACAAATTGGATGATGATTCCATTGATCTTGTCGAGTTGCTCGCCGAAGAAAGTTTGCGCCCCGAACTGGAAAGGGTGGCAGAAAAATATGGCGAAATTATCAACAGTTCCGGATGGTCTCAGGGATACTGCCCAATCTGTGGGAAAGAACCAAAGATCGGGGAAATTAAAGAGGAGGAACAGCGTTACCTTTTCTGCCATCAGTGCGGATTTGAATGGAGTTTTACACCGATCAGATGCCCGTTCTGCGGCGATGAGGAATCCCTTGCCTATTTCACCGTGGAAGGTAATGAGAAATACCGGCTTGATGTGTGTAATATGTGCAAGCGGTATATCAAAATAGTAGATTTCAGAGATACCAGGACGAAGGTTAATCTCGATGTTGAGGACATTGCCACGTTACACCTTGATATACTTGCTTACGAGGAGGGCTACGATTAGTTAAGTGCCTAAAGTGATCAAGTTTAAAGTGCCTAAAGTTTAATTCCTGTACTATCAAGGAATAATAAAATGGCTCAGGGACATCCTTTCATATGCCAGAGAATAATCTGGGAATAGATGAGCCACTTTTGCCGCATCTTCCTGTGCAACCCCAGTGTAAAGATGTTTGCCCCCGATGTAAAGAGCCAGTTCACGAATAACCGTACCACGATCACGAAAAAAGCCGGCAGGTAATAGGGACGCGATTTCCATTTTCGGAAAAACTGGTAGCGGGAACGGTAAAATTCAATCCGAAATCCGCAGTCCCTGCCGATACTCTGACCCTGGAGGTGGTAGATTAATGCGGAAGGGACATGAAATATCTTCCAGCCGGCAGAGCGCATCTGATAAGCCCAGTCAGTTTCTTCAAAGAAGAAAAAGTAGCGTTCATCAAACATCCCTACCTCGTCAATAACCTCCTTACGGACGAGAAGACATGCCCCGATCCCTGAATCAACCTCAATCGGTTCTTTCCAGGCATATCGCTTACTCGGAAAGCGTTTCGGCCAGACATATTCGAGGAGTGTGATGTTTGTTAAAAGGGTCAGGAGACCGGGAAAGGCGGCGATGGAATTCTGTTTGCTTCCATCTGCATGCAAAAGCTGTCCACAGGCCATGGCTGCCTCCGGGTGGGTCTCCATAAAGGAAAACAGTTCATGAACGGCATTTTCCGTCAGGATCGTATCAGTATTCAATAACAGGGCATACCGGCCTGTCATTACGCGAAATCCCTGATTGTTTGCGGCCCCGAAACCACGGTTTTTCCTATTTTCTATTACATTAACCCCGGGAAATTTCTCCCGCAACACCTCCACGCTGCCATCGGAAGAGCCGTTGTCAATGACGATGATCTCATACGTTATATCCCGCACCGTTTTATAAACCGTTTTATAAATCGAATCAAGGCAGTTTCGTAATAGATCCTTTGTATTCCAGTTGACGATGATGATGGAAATGTCCATCTTTAGTCGCCTGATTTTTCCTGCCTGTTTAATTCACTTAACTTGGCATACTTGAAAAATTTGTTCACCGCATCGGTAACCGCCAGTGTCAAACCCTGGAAACCGTCGAGGATACCGAACCTTAAAAAATAGTCCTGGGAGAAGGTAAGAAAGGCCCGCAGGACCGCAGACCAGACAGACGCTTTTTTGCCTTCCTCAAAGGCTTTCCTGGCGCCCAATGTGGAGTAGTTATCTATCTTAAGGAGAATCCGACTCAGGCGGCTTTCCGTAAGATGTTCTATGGGGACATCTAACGCAACTACAGTACCCTTGACTTCTACAGATTCATGAACCATTGCCGGTGTGACGCGGCCAAGGTCCCTCTGGAAAAGCCTGGTAACCCGGTCCGGCCACCACCCCGCATGCCTGATCCAGCGGCCCTGGAAAAAATTCTTCCTTGGAAAACTGTATCCGGCAATGGCTGTTGACGGATTCAAAACAATATCTCTGATTTTAAGGGCAGTCTCAGGAGGGATCCGTTCATCCGCATCGAGGATTAACACCCATCGGTGCCTGCAATGGGCGATGGCGGACTGCTTCTGGGGACCGAAACCACGCCAGTCTTCGATAAATACATCGCACCCGAAGTCGGATGCTATCTGGACGGTAGCGTCCGAGCTATGGGAATCAACCACGACAATCTGCTCCGCAAAAGCGATACTTCTCAGGCAGTCGGGCAGATTATCCGCCTCGTCTTTGGTAATAATGGCCACGGAAAGGGGTATCTTGCTATTCATAAATAACAAAACTGTGGGCGAGTTTCTGATGGAAACAACAAAAAACTACACACAGATTTCTACTTAACATAAATGCAGATTTATTAAAACAGTGATTTTTTTATGTTTGTGTGATAGAAGAAAAAAGGTCAATCTAATGTAGATTTACCAATATCCTGCAGGTTCTGAACGGCCATGATAAAAGGCAAAACCATTTTCATCACTGGTGGTGTGGGTTTCATCGGCTCGACGCTGGCTGGCCGGCTCGTGGACCACAATCATGTCGTAATCTACGATAACTTCTCACGCAATTCCCTGAAGAACAAACCTTTTAAGGATCACTCCAATCTAGATGTAGTTGAAGGAGACGTGTTAGATTTTGAGAACATGTGGCAGGCTATGCAGGGTGCCGACATAGTCGTACATTGTGCGGCCATTGCGGGGATTGACACGGTGATCAAGAGTCCCGTTACCACGATGCGGGTTAACATGGTTGGCTCAGCCAACGTATTAGAGGCCGCCTCACGTCTGCACCACTGTGACCGGGTGGTCTGTTTCTCCACCAGCGAGGTTTTCGGACAACAAGCGTTCCGTTCCTCGGAGAATGACAATACTGTTATGGGTAAGGTAGGCGAGGCCCGCTGGACGTATGCTGTGAGCAAGGTGGCTGAAGAGCATCTAACGATCGCTTACTATCAGGAAAGTGGTTTGCCGACCACGGTGGTACGACCATTCAACGTATACGGACCGGGCCAGGTGGGTGAAGGTGCACTTAGGACCTTTGTACTGCGGGCACTGAAGAATGAGCCTATTGAGATCCACGGTGATGGCACACAAATTCGCGCTTGGTGCTATGTGGATGATATGGTGGACGGGGTATTGCTGGCAATGGTGCACCCTGAGGCAGTGGGAGAATCGTTCAATATTGGCAACCAGAAGGCAGTGGTGACTATTTACGGCCTGGCAAACACGGTTGTGAGGGTGCTCGATTCCAATTCCCCTATCGTGTTCACTCGCAAGGACTACGTTGATGTGGAACTACGCGTTCCTTCAGTGCGCAAAGCACGTGAACTGCTTGGCTTCGAGGCAAAAGTGGACCTGGAAGAGGGTATCCGTTGGACAGCCGACTACTATCGGAGCTAAGACCAATGATCCGATTGACAATTCCGTCCATCGAAGAAGGTGACTTGCAGGGTATTCTGCACACATTGGAGTAGACAGTTTGTGATGGGCGGCAATCAAAGACAGGACCAATCTCGCGTCTCTCATGGGTCTGGCCAGTTCGAGAGAGCACAGTTTCGCTCCATTGGCGACGGCGTGGTAATCGAACCAGGTGTTCTGGTTTTCCATCCAGAGAACATTGAAATTGGCGAAGATGTCTACATTGGACATTACACCATACTGAAAGGCTATTACCGTGGACGGATGGCGATTGGCAGCGGCGCCTGGATAGGACAACAATGCTTCTTCCACAGTGGAGGCAATTTGATAATCGGCAAAAATGTTGGTATAGGTCCAGGAGTAAAAATTATCACATCTTATCATGCTGAAGAGGGGATCTCAAAACCCATTTTGCACAGTCGAATCGAGTTTTCTCCTGTAGTTATTGAAGACGATGCCGATATTGGCATTGGCGCCATTATCTTACCGGGTGTGCTCATTGGGAGGGGAGCTCAAGTGGGGGCCGGGGCTGTAGTAACGCGAAATGTCTCCGCATATGCTGTCGTTGCGGGTGCGCCTGCGCAACTGCTACGTATGCGGTAGGAGGTGAACTTTGAGGTATACTCAAGACGCACAGAGTTTTAAGTCAGGGAGTGAACGGGTAGTGCTTTTATGAAGGTCTGTATGTTCAGCAATCTGTATCCGCCGGTCGTTAGTGGATCGTCAACACAGTCATCTTTTCTCTCGCGAGAGTTGGCTCGGCGTCAATGTCAGGTAGCTGTCATAACGGCAAAGGTAACCGAGGATAGCAAGGAGTACGAAGAGGTAGATGGTGTACACGTCTATCGTCTGCCGGCCATCCGCTTACCAAAAATGCCAATTTCATTCAATTTTCCCTGGTTGAGTTATACTTTCACTCCAGGAAACCTGCGGCGTATCGAGGAGATAATCAAACGGCATACGCCAGATGTGCTTCATCTGCACAATCATATGTTTGACCTAGCGCTTAGCGCAGTCCTGATGCAAAAGCGAAGCAAGAAGCCTTTAGTCATTACAATTCACACAATTATCAAGCATGCTCAGAGTTGTTACAACCTTTTATTGTATCCGGCTGATCGTCTCCTCTTCAAGCATTTAGTTATTAACCGGGCAGACGCTCTAATTTGTCCGGACTTGAACATCAAAGATTATGCGCGCGATGTATTTGGCAAATCTGACGCTGTTCTGGTACCTTATGGCATTGGTCTGCCGGAAACAACTATTGACGAGTTAGTTAAACAACTTAGGACTAAGTATCATCTGAACGGAAAACGGGTCATTCTGTCTCTCGGGCATGTGCACGCAATTCGGAACCGGCAAGACCTCATTAAAGCTCTACCTGGCGTTCTTGAGGTATTTCCGAACACCGTGTTGCTGATAGTAGGAAGTGTAGCAGATGATTCACCTGCTGCGCTATCCCGAGAGCTGGGGGTTCATGAATCTGTTATCCTCACCGGTCATGTCCCGCACTCGGAGGTGTCCGCCTATCTCGCATTGGCAAATCTTGAAGCTCATTGGCTGACCCAGGATGTACCACAAAAAACATCTCTGGGAATCGCTTCGTTGGAAGCCATGGGGGCAGGCAAGGTCGTATTGGCTGCTGCCAATGAGGATACCTACGGTCCGGGAGTGTTAAAAAACGGCAGGAACATTGTTCTTGTTGAGCCTGGCAACCCGCGCCAACTGGCACGAACGATAATTGAGCTGCTGAGCGATGAAGAGAGATGCAGGGTTATTGGCAACGAGGCGTACCGGACGATTAAAGAACATTTTTCCTGGGACAGCGTTTGCGACAGGACACTCGATTTGTACAGGGAGGTTCTACGAAAACGGGTACAGTAGTAACCTCTCAGCCTGCGAAATGCCGTTTTTCCGGTAAAGATACCGGCAACTTTCCGTATGAACATCTCCGCCTGTTTGTCCTGGTCATTATCTTGGGTTTTGTCCTGCGATTGTTTGCCTACCAGTATACCTATACTATCAACAATGATGGGACTATCTATATTCATCAGGCAAGGGCTATCTATTATGGCCTCTTGTCTGCCGTTAATTCCTGTACCGTTGGTTATCTGTCGCCTTATCCCATCTTAATTGCCGCCACATACCCTATCCTGGGGGATTGGGTCGCCTCAGCAAAGGTAGTCTCTATTTTTTTCGGTACCATTACTTTAATTCCCCTCTATCTTTTGGCGAAACGCTTTCTTGATGCGAAGATCAGCATCCTGGTCACGTTGATTTTCGCCCTTACCCCCGTCTTTGTTACGGTAAGTGTTTGGGGGGTCAGGGATCCCCTCTACTGGTTTTTTTCGGTCCTGGGTTTCTACTTTTTTACCGGTCAAATTGGTAAGGGAAACTCCTGGGGCCTTTTCCTCAGCAGCGTTTTCTTTATCCTGACGACCTGGACCAGGATCGAGACTATCCTCTATTTGTTTGTATCCTGTTTATGTCTCATTACGGCAAAGGATGAACAGAAATTTAAAAGACTTACCTTCTTCCTCATCCCACCCCTTTTGCTGTCTCTCCTTCTTCTTGGTCAGATGATTGTCAATCCCTCCGGGATCAACTGGCATCGTTTAAATGACATCCCTTCCCGATTACTGACTTCCCTAACTCAGTACCAGGAGGTAAGATTGCATCTTGAGGAGTTAATAATTCACCCGCCCTCTGGTATCCCCTCGGGATTTTTCGACAATGCACGGACGCTTTTCTGGTTCATTGCCTTAGGAACAATCATGAACAATACCGTGGAAGCCTTTTTCTATCCCTTCTTCCTGATATTTATCATCGGTCTGATAGGGAGAGTAACATGGAAGAGGGTAAGGGAGGAGCAAAGTGTTCGTTATTTTGCTATCCTCGTTGCCTCTGCCGTGGTCGTGTCGTATGTATATGTCTTTGCCTACTGGGAGATAGAAAGTCGCTATCTTGTCCTTTTAGTCCTCCCCTCTTTCATCTTTATAGGGTTTGGCCTGGAGAAGATAACCCACTTTCTGAAGTCAAGATTCCGTTTTAAAAAGCATGTGGCGCTGTCTCTGGTCGTATTGGCAATCATGGTATTTGTCCTACCCAAGGATTTAAAGTCGAGGGAGGCGGATAAACTCGTCTTCAAAGAGATAGGGGAGACGATTGCCCTAAGGGAGGGAAACAGCAGGGAGATAGAGGTGTTAGTATTAGGGGATTCCAGAAGGTGGATCTCTTTTTATGCCAATCTGAGTTTTAAAGGCGCCCCCTGCCCCGACAAATACAAGGATTACGAGGAGATTGTAGGGAATAGTTACGAACAGTTTGTGGAGAATCTGAAGGCAAGGGGTATAAGATATGTCGTATGGGAGGAGAAACGGTGGCCCCGGCAGGGTTTTGATTTTACTGAGTTCCACAAGGGTAAAGATTTTATAAGATTAGGAGCCTGGAGCCACCGGGATACGGGGAGGATCATCCTTTTCAGGTTCTTGGGGTCTTGCGAAGGAGAGGTTTAAAATCGTATAGAGACCTTTGAAAAACTGCCTTTTCGGTCATTCCGGGCTTGACCCGGAATCCAGGAACTATTTGAAAATACTGGATTCCCCGTATCAAGTACGGGGCAGGCTCTGCTTTCGCAGGAATGACAAGGCGATGTTGCTATGGAATTATTCAAAGGTCTCGTATAGTCTTAATGCCAGATATGCACAAAATAGCAGTTATTATTCCCAAATACGGCCTGGTGGGCGGGGCGGAACGATTTGTCCAGGAATTGACCGAACGTATCGCCCGCAATCCCCGCTACGATATCCACGTCTTTGCCAACCGGTGGCGGGTAAACTCTGAACGGGTTACCTTTCATAAGGTCCCCCTGATCACTTTTCCCAGATTTCTAACTACTATCAGCTTTGCCTTTTTTGCCGGAAGAGAAATGGCAAAGATGAAGTTTGACCTGATCCATGCCCATGACAGGGTATTCCATGCCGATATCTTTACGATGCACTGCACTCCCCATCGTATGTGGGTCCGTGATGTTCGCAAGAAGGCCATGAGCCTCTTTGACTATGGCACAAGCTGGGTTGAAAGAAAACTGATAAGTAGCAGCAGGTGCACCATGTTCCTGCCCGTCTCAAACATGACAAGGGAGATGTTTCTTGAGGAATACCGTCTCGATCCTTATCAGATTCAGGTTATCCATCCAGGTGTTGACATAGAGAAGTTTGCTGCCTTTGATAGGCAGCTCTGCCGCTATGAAATAAGGGAACATTTCGGGATTGATCCTATGGATACGGTCATTCTATTTGTCTCCATGAATTTCGAGATCAAGGGTCTGGAGAGGCTTATGGGAGCGCTGGCCAGGCTAAAGACAGCAAACCGGTCGGACAAAGTTAAGTTACTGGTGGTCGGCAAGGGTGATGGGAAAAAATATACCCGCCTTGCAAAGGAGATGGGGATAGGAGAAGATATCATATTTGCCGGCCTCATCGAGAAGGAGAAGCTTGCACAAATCTACCTTGCCTCCGATATTTACACCATGCTCTCAAAGTTCGATACTTTTGGCATGGCTGTACTGGAGGCGATGGCTGCATCTCTACCTGTTATCGTCAGCTCTAAGGTGGGGGCTAAAGACCTGGTCAGACATGGTGACAATGGTTTCATTGTGGAGGAGGAAATGGGCGCCGACGAGATTGCCGGTCTGATCAGTTTGTTGCTGGATGGAAAATTAAGAATCAGGATGGGGCAGGAAGCCTATCAGACGGCCCTTGCCAACACCTGGGAGGTGGTGGCAAAAAATGTGGAGATGGTCTATGAACACCTTCTGTCTTCCTCTTCTCCTCTTTCGGGAAGAAGAGGAACTTAATTTACCATGGATCTCTCCATTGAAAAATTGTCCCTTCTGTGCTAGGAGATAACCCCAAAATTAGCGAGGTTGGCAAATCACTATGAATCTGGGAAAAATGCTGGAAGAGAGTTGCAGGCAATACGCAGAAAATGTGGCTATCATACACGACAACATTAGTTTAACCTATAACGAATTGAACTGGGCGGTAAATGCCCTCGGAAACTGGCTAAGAAGCTTAGGGCTTAAAAAAGGGGATAAGGTTGCCCTGTTGCTCTCCAATTGTCCTGAGTTTATCATCTCCTACTTTGCCGTCCAGAAGATCGGCGCCGTTGCCGTTACCCTCAACATCATGTCCACGGCTTATGAACTAAGATACCTGCTTGGCAACAGTGAGGCAAAGGTATTGATTACCGAAGCCTCGCTAACGAAGCGATTTGAGGAGATAAGCGGGGATGTCCCCCTCTGCCGGCGCCTGCTTGTTACCAACGGTCTGGATACCACTTCGCCTTTCGGAGACATTATTGAAGAAGGCCCCTTTACGCTTGACATGCCGGAAATTGCCGGGGATGACCATGCCGTTATGATCTATACCGCAGGCCTTACCGGCAGACCACTCGGCGCTATCCTCACCCACAGGAACCTCCTCGGCCAGTCTAACATTATTCGGGACCTATGTGGTGGCACGGAAAAGGACCGGGCACTTTCCGTGATACCGTTTTTTCACTCCTTCGGCGCCGTAGCCAACATGCTGGGCACTGTCCGTATCGGGGCCGGCATGGTATTAATGGATCGGTTCAGCGTAGATAATATCTTCAGCGCCATCGAAAGGGATAAGGTGACCTATATCGCCTCTGTCCCGCAGGTGTTCCTCGGCATGTTGCTCCAGGAAGAGGGTAAGCGTTACGACCTGAGTTCCCTGAGGCTTTGCATCACCGGGGGCGCCGCCATGCCGGCGGAATTTATTCCCCCCTTTGAGAAAAGATTTGGTGTCAAAGTCTTAGAGGGTTACGGCCTCACCGAGGCATCACCGGTCTGTACATTCAGCAGACCTGATATGGCACAGAAACCGGGTTCTATTGGCGTCGTCATCCCCGGCGTTGAGGCGAAGATCGTGGATGATTACGGTAAAAAGGTGCCGGCAGGTGAAAGCGGGGAGCTGATTATCAAGGGTGAAAATATGATGAAGGGTTACTACAGGGACGAAGAGGCAACGGCCATGGTCATCAGGGATGGGTGGCTTTACACGAGTGATCTGGCCAAGATAGACGAGGACGGATATATCTTTCTCACCGGCCGCAAAAAGCGGATGATTATCACCTGGGGGTTTAATGTCTATCCCCGGGAAGTCGAGATCGTTCTTGAGATGCACCCCGCTGTTAAATCCTCCCGTGTGGTTGGTATGTCTGATCTGATGAGGGGGGAGGTTGTAAAGGCCCTTATCGTAAAAAATAAGGGGGCAGACACCGATAAGAAATCAATCATCCGGCATTGCAGGAAATACCTCTCACTTTACAAGGTTCCTCGCAAGGTTGAGTTTGTGGAGAATCTTAATTAAAATCCCCCCTCTCTCCCCTTTGGAAAAGGGGGGCTGGGGGGGGGATTTTCAGAAGAAAGGAGAAAAGGACAGATGGAATACAAAAACATTCTTTTTACCGTTGAGGACGGGGTTGCCACACTAACCTTCAACAGACCAAAGGCCTTAAATGCGATGAATTCTGAAACGATGGCCGAGCTTCAAAGCGCCGTGACACACTGTAAAAACGATGAGGGTATCAAGGTTCTGATCCTGACCGGCGCCGGTGAAAAGGCATTTGTGGCCGGCGCAGATATCGCACAGATGCAGGAGATGAAACCGCATCAAGCCCTTGCCTTTATGGAGATGGGCCAGGAAACGCTGCGACTCTTAGAAACGATGCCCAAGCCCTCTATTGCGGCGGTAAATGGCTACGCCCTCGGCGGGGGTACGGAAATCTCTCTTGCCTGCGATATTAGATTCGCCTCGGAAAAGGCGGTCTTCGGCCAGCCGGAGATCCTCATAGGCATAATCCCGGGCTGGGGAGGCACCCAGAGGTTGCCCCGCATCGTCGGCATGGGGAGGGCAAAGGAACTGATCATGGGTGGTGAGCAGATTGATGCGAGAAGGGCCTATGAAATCGGTCTTGTCAACAGAATCTATCCGGCCGATCAACTCCTTGCAGAAACCAGAAAATTCGCCCTGAAACTGACAGGTCTGCCCGGTTTCGCCCTCAAGATGGCCAAACACAGCACCAATTTCGGTTACGACCTTGCCCTCGATAATGCCACCAGACTGGAAGCAGAGTGCTGCGCACAGTGCTTCAGTACCGATGACCAGAAGGAAGGAATGGATGCCTTCCTTAAAAAGAGAAAACCCCTTTTTACCGGCCGCTAATCATGTTACTCAGGAGTAGTTACTATGGAGGATCACATGAATCCGGAACTGATTGACACGCTGATAGTAAAAAACGAGACAAAGATCGTTTTCTTGATTATGGACGGCCTCGGCGGCCTGCCCACGGAAAAGAGCGAGCAGACAGAGCTGGAAGCGGCAAGGACCCCTCACCTCGACGCCCTGGTCAGGAAGTCCGTCTGCGGGCTTCTCAATCCGATCGGCTACGGGATCACACCGGGAAGCGGCCCGGCCCACTTTGCCCTCTTCGGGTATGACCCCATCAGAAACAATGTGGGGCGCGGCCTCCTGTCGGCGGCAGGGATTGATTTTCCCATGACGGAAAGGGACCTCTTCATGCGGGCCAACTTTGCCACCATTGACCTTGACCATCAGGGCAGGATCGCAGACAGACGGGCGGGCCGCATAGATAATGAAACTAACCGGAGGCTCTGCCGGAAACTCCATGAACGGGTCCGTCTTACCTCCGGGATGGAGGTCTTCTTTGAGACAGAGAAGGAACACCGGGCATTGTTCGTCCTCCGGGGGGATAACCTCCGGGAAGAAATCGAGGAAACGGATCCCCAGCAGACCGGCGTCCCCCCCTTCCCTCCCCGACCCCTGATACCGGAGGCGGAAAACACCGCCGTCGCTATCGAGGAACTGGTAGAAAAGGCAAAAGAGGTCCTTGCTGACGAGGAAAAGGCGAATATGGTTCTTCTACGGGGCTATGCCAGGTACCGCCGTTTTCCCGGTATCGGTGAGAGGTTCGGCCTCAATCCTCTTGCCATTGCCAACTACCCCATGTACAGGGGGATCGCCCGGCTTCTCGGGATGACGGTCAATACCTCAACAAACACTATCGAAGATGAATTTGACGCCCTCTGTCAAAACTATAACAAATTTGATTTCTTTTTCGTGCACATCAAGGATACCGATTCGCGGGGTGAAGACGGAAATTTTGCGGAAAAGGTAAGGATGATCGAGAAGGTAGATTCGCTGATCCCCAGGATCACCGACCTGCATCCCGATGTCCTGGTGGTTACGGGAGACCATTCCACGCCGGCAGCCCTGGCCTCTCATAGCTGGCATCCCTTGCCGGTACTGCTTTCATCCGACACCTGCCGGCCGGACAGAGTGGAACAATTTGGTGAAAGGGATTGCATCCACGGTGGCCTGGGCCGGATGCCGACGGTTTACCTGATGGGTCTTGCCCTCGCCCATGCGAGAAGGTTAACAAAGTTCGGAGCCTGAAACAAAAAGGACTATGGTCAAGTCACCAGTTCCTTATTAGGGCGGAGATACTTTTTATCTCTTCCAGGTTCTTCAGTTCCCTTTTTATCTGCGCCCTTTTCTCTTCGTCGCATACACCTGAAGTGAGGGCATCGAATTTGTGGTCCGTCTCTCCCTCGGTCAGGGGATTATGGGAAAAACCTTTGCACGTGGATGTAATTTCATAGTCTTTGCCGTTTTTCAGACGGACTTTCAGGGGAGATTTAAACATCCCTTCTTCCATAAAGGTTTTATCCAGTTCCCTGTCCCTTTCTATCTTCACCTTTTCTGTCAGCTTGAGCATCCCTGGATATACCAATTTCTTATTTGGAGACCTTTGAAAAACTGCCAATAGTGTCATTTCGACCGAAGGGAGAAATCTTGAACAGATTAAAACCATTAAGATTTCTCGTCGCTATTGCTCCTCGAAATGACAAAATTCAAAGGTCTCATTTGAGTAAAGGCTATGCGAACAGTTTTATCGATATACAACAAAGGGCAAACCTTACATAAAATTGAAGATATTACTCTGCTCACGGTTGTATCTATCGGCAGGTATAGATATAACAACATTCAATTGTCCGATTCAAAGGTTTCAAGATTCCATGCGGCGCTCTTTTATGAAGACGAAGAAAAGTATTTTTTTCAGGATCTCGGCAGTCAGAATGGTTTATTAATAAATGGGGAAAAGAGAGATTACGGACTTGTAATTGTGGGGGACAAAATCGAGATCGGAGATTTCACCTTAATCCTTCAAAAACAAGCCAAGAAAGCAAAATCAAAAGAACATAAAATTGCTATCTCTGAAGATAGTGCCGAGAATGCCGCTACAACCGCTTTCTCTCCCGTTGCTTTTCAAGAACATCTGATTGACCGTAAACTTGACCCTGAAGGGCTCTTCGTTTTGTACCGGATAACCCACTTGGCCAACCTGTCTTCCGATTTTGAAGAATTGTTGCAGTTGATTGCTGAGGAACTTTATAAAGCCTTTAAGCCCGACAGAGTATTGATTGTGGCCTTAGAAAACAACGGTGAAAGACTCAATTGCCTGGCAAAGGCACAGAGGGAGGATGTCGAAGTAAGGATCAGCCGGACAATGCTCAATTATCTTCGCGAAAATAAGCAAATTCTGGTAACCGAGGACGCTCTGGCCGACGAAAAATTCAAGGTCCGTGGAAAAACTGCAAAAAGTGTTCTTGAACTGAAAATGAAAGCGGCCGTTTGTATCCCTTTGAAATGGGATGGGGAGATTAGAGGCATTTTGTATATGGATAGCTTTAAAGCCAGAAAATTATTCGAGGATAAAGACTTGCAGCTTTTGGTCTTGATAGGTGAGGAGTTATCCATGTTGATTGAGCGCAATATTCTCTATAAAACGATCAAAGACGCAAAAGCCGTTCTTGAGAATTTGCTTGCTGCGAGAGACGTTGTGATCGGAAATTCACCGGCCATAAAGGATATCCTGATCAAGGCCGGCAGAATAGCAAAGACGGATATTACTATATTAATAACAGGCGAAACCGGAACTGGCAAGGGTAATCTTGCCAAGCTTCTACATAGAAACTCTAAACGTAAAGACAAGCCTTTTGTTGAAATAAACTGCTCGGCCATTCCTGATAATCTCCTTGAATCGGAATTATTTGGCCATAAGAAAGGATCATTTACACATGCTACAGAAGACAGAATCGGGAAACTTGTTTACGCCAATGGTGGAACCGTCTTTCTTGACGAAATAGGCGACCTGAGCCTTATGCATCAGGCAAAACTCCTTAAGGTTATTGAAGACAAAATCGTCACACCTGTCGGTGCGAATACTTCAGTCCCCGTGGATGTCAGGATAATCGCCGCTACCAATAAGGATATTGAAAAAGAGATACGTGATAGCAAGTTCAGGCAGGATCTTTATGCCCGTTTCACGATTCCTATACATCTTCCACCGCTAAGAGACCGAAAAGAAGACATACCATTACTTGCAGGCTATTTTCTTAAGATCTTGCGGCCTCAACATAACCCAGCAATTAAGAAACTGTCCAACAAAAGTGTGGACTTGTTGCAGAATTATGATTGGCCGAACAATATAAGAGAGTCACATACCTCCGGCAAAGCCGGAGGCTTGAATTTATGAACCGCTCAAAGCGGATTAAATGTGGAACCACCTAAAGGTGGCTACTCCTCAAACATATTGAGCTGGTCAAGACGTCGATCTTCCTG
>Ga0210016_1000884_pt1 | contig 27329 bp, 22 predicted proteins | sample CryGeyCG2014_300_FD_185454 | JGI IMG/M metagenome (GOLD analysis project Ga0210016, IMG submission 185454) | Groundwater microbial communities from aquifer - Crystal Geyser CG02_land_8/20/14_3.00 (SPAdes) (version 2) | ecosystem: Environmental > Aquatic > Deep subsurface > Groundwater | place...
GCATAGTAGCCAATGCGTCGCTTTCGTAAAGCGAAGACCAAGGGTGCAACTCCCTTCTGGGGCTTAAAAAACAGATTTTTTGCATTATATGCCTTATGTAAAATATTCTTTTAAAAATAATTATTATAATATATATTTTTTACAATCTGTTTCTTGGGCTCTGAAAAGCCAGAATTTCCATGGGAAATGAGGGGGAGTGATTTTGATATTTTTATTGTTCTTTTTTAATATGTTAAAAAGAGAAGTTTCCATGTTGCATATGAAAGGCGGGGGGCATAGCGTCTAAAAAATCCATTTTCCAAAAAAATCATTTATAAACAAAAGAATTTATAAATAAGTTGCTTTTAAACTCTTTAAAAAGCTTAAATCTTTTAGGAGGGCCATAAAATGGAAAAGAGAGACATAGAGGTTGTGAATATTGTTGTAAGCAGCTCCCTTAAGCATGAGATACCGCTTGAGAAGATGGCGGCAACGCTGAGCAATACAGAATACAATCCAGAACAGTTTCCGGGGCTTGTGATAAGGATAAAGGACCCGAAGACATCGGCACTTATCTTCAGCTCAGGAAACATTGTCTGCACAGGCGCAAGGTCAATGGACAAGGTTGACGCCTCAATAAAGAAGATAATAAAGAGCCTGGAAAAGATAGGAATAAAGATAACAATAACACCGGAAGTGACAATCCAGAACATAGTGGCATCAGGCAGTATAGGCATGGACCTAAACCTCAATGATTTGGCAATGAAGCTTAAAAACACAGAATACGAGCCTGAACAGTTCCCGGGGCTTGTATACAAGCTTTCTGAGTTAAAGGCGACATTCCTCCTCTTCAGCAATGGAAAGATTGTCTGCACAGGCACAAAGTCAGAAGAGGAAGTTAATCGCGCACTGGACAAACTCCTGGAAAATTTAAAAGGGCTTGTGAAAAAGAAGAAGTAAGTTTGAGAAGCCCTTTTCCTTTTTTTATAAAACAACAGGCAGTTGTGAAAATGTGCTAAAATGGAAGCCTCAGAACAGATAAAGAAGTGGCAGGAATTCCTGGAAAGGTTCTACCAGACGCAAATCTTTGAGGCGAGCACTAAGGAAAAATCTTCTATACAACTTGACTTTTCAGAGGTGGCAAGGTTCAGCCCTGAGCTCGCAGAGGACCTGCTCGAGCAGCCAGAAGATGCGATAAAGTCCTGTGAGATAGCCCTCTCCCAGTTTGAGACAATAGAGAAAAGCAAGAAGCTCGCCATAAGGTTCTTCAACCTGCCTGCTGCCCAGCTAATGCTCATAAGGAACATAAGGAGTGAGCACCTTGGAAAATTCCTGAAAATTGAGGGAGTGGTAAGGCAGAAGGGTGATGTGAGGCCCCAGATAACCTCGGCAAAGTTTGAGTGCCCAAGCTGCGGGAACATAATAACAGTAATACAAACAGGACAGGTTTTCAGGGAGCCAACGAGATGCAGCTGCGGAAGGCAGGGCAACTTCCGGCTGGTAAGCAAGGAGTTAATTGACGCCCAGGGGCTGGTTCTTGAAGAGATTCCGGAACAACTCGAGGGTGGCGAGCAGCCGAAAAGGATGAAAGTGCTGCTGAAAGACGACCTCGTCAGTCCAATAACTGAAAAAAAGACAAACCCAGGAAGCAAGATAGAGATTCTGGGCTGGGTGAAAGAGATACCAAGGGTTCTGAATTCCGGGAAGAAATCCCTTGATTACGACCTTGTGGTGGATGCCAACAACATCTTCTCAAAGGAGAGCTCGTTCTATGAGATGAGTATAACAAAAGAGCAGGAGAATGAGATAGTGAATCTCTCAAAAGATCCTAAGATTTATGAAAAGCTCATTGCATCAGTTGCTCCTTCCATATTTGGATTTGAGGAAATAAAGGAGGCATTGCTTTTGCAGCTCTGCGGCGGCGTCCAAAAAGTGAGGAAGGATGGCATAATCTCAAGGGGGGACATACATGTTCTCCTTGTGGGCGACCCCGGTTCAGGAAAGTCACAGATGCTTAAGAGGATAAGCATAGTTGCTCCCAGAGGAAGATACATCTCTGGAAAGGGTGTAAGCGGGGCAGGACTTACTGCTGCTGTTGTGAAGGATGAGTTTCTCGGAGGATACAGCCTTGAGGCAGGGGCGCTTGTGCTTGCCAACAAGGGAATCTGCTGCACAACCGGAGATGCGTGTTTTATAACTGAAGATTTTAGAAAGATGTCATTTGAAGAGCTTTTCAAGAATAAGCCAGATGTTGTTTATCCAGATTTTAAGGTGCTAGGGCTTGATTTGAAGACCAATAAAATTATGCCTTTTCACATAAAGAAAGGCTTTAGAATAAAAAATGATAAAAAAATATATCATATCAAGACGAGGACTGGAAGAGAAATAAAATTGACTGAAGACAATCAGGTGCTCGTTTCTAGAAAGATTTCTAATGAATGGATTGAAGTAAAGGAATTAATAAATGGAGATTATATAGCTGTTCCTAAAAAGTATAGATATGACAAAAAAGATGGACTGCCAAGCAGTTTTGCATATCTTTGTGGATTTATAGCTACCGATGGCCATGTTAAACTGAGCAGAAAGAATGCACAAACCTCTATTTACAATTGCAATACATCTTTAATCGATGTTGCGGAAAAAATATTTAGAGAGTTGGGAATAAAGTTCAATAAGATCAAGACAAATAAGGGAAGAAAAAGTATAATCAGAGGAAAAGAAGTAATATCAAAGCAAGATTTGTATAAAATCTATAATTGTGAGAAGGCTTTTGCTAGAAGAGTTATTGAATTTGGAATACCTGCAGGCAATAAATCCATTAAAAATTGCCTGAATTCCAAGATTCTTGGATATTCTGATGTTGTATTATCAAATTTTATGCGTGGCATATTTGATGGAGACGGCAATATAAGGAAAAATCCTTATGAGATTACGCTTACTACAGGAATAAAGGATAACGCTATTCTTTACCAAGAAATATTACTTAGATTAGGCATCATTTCAAGCATCAAAAAGTCAACAAACTCGTGGCATTGCGATGTTAGGGGCGCTAATGAATGCAAAAAATTCTTGAATTTTGTAGGAAGCTATCATCCAGAGAAAAAAGAGAGACTTATTAACATTAAAATTGTAGAACAAAAAAATAGAATTGATATTATCCCAAATAAATCTGATTTATTCAAGAAAATAACGTCTGAAAAATACTGGAAACTTGGGAAAGGAGTGTATGGATATGTGTGGAACTATTCAAAGAAAGGAGTTTGTCCTTCTAAGAATAAAATAGCTCAGCTGAATGAACATATTCAAGACGAAGTGCTAGCCAGATTAGTAGAAGAAGATATATTATGGGATAGGGTTGAATCTATCAAGGAGGTAAATGAAGAATATGTTTACGACTTCACTATGAGTGGAGCAAATAACTTTATCGCAAATGATATAATTATGCATAATTGTATAGACGAGCTTGACAAGATGACCAATGAGGATAGGAGCGCAATGCATGAGGCGCTTGAGCAGCAGACCGTATCTATCTCAAAGGCAAATATCCAGGCAACTCTCATAGCACAGACAACAGTGCTTGCAGCCGCTAACCCAAAGCTCGGAAGATTTGACCTGTATGAGACAATGCTTGTAAAGCAGATAGACCTCCCGCCAACGCTGATAAACAGGTTTGACCTGATATTTCCAATAAAGGACATCCCAGACAGGAAAAAAGATGAGAAGATGGCGAAGCACATACTCGGGCTCCACCAGAACCCAAACATGATGATGGAAGAGATACCGACAAAACTTTTTAGGAAATATATAGCTTATGTCAAGCAAAAATTCAACCCGGAGCTTACTGACAGCGCGCTTGACGAAATTGAAAGCTACTATGTTGAGCTAAGGTCAACAGCAATAACTTTTGAAGAGGCGGCAAGGACAATACCAATTTCTCCAAGACAGCTGGAAGCGATTGTCAGGCTTGCAGAGGCCTCTGCAAAAGTAAGGCTCTCGGACAAAGTAACAAGAAAAGACGCGAGGCGCGCAATAGAGCTCCTGAATTACAGCCTGGGGCAGATTGCAAGGGACAGGGAGACAGGAAAGATTGACATTGATGTCATCTCAACAGGAATAAGCTCAACTGAAAGGGACAAAATAATAAGGGTGAAGGAGATAGTCACCCTGCTTGAGACCAAGTTCCAGTCTACAGGCAAGAACATACCTGTGGAAGAGATAATGGCTGTTGCAGAAGAGCAGGGCATAAGGCGTCCTGAAACAGAGGAGATAATACAAAAGCTCAAGCGCTCCGGGGACCTGTTCGAGCCCAGGCACGGCTTCATACAGAAACTGTGAGAAAAATGGCAGCAGTTGATGGGCAGGAAAAGAGAATAGAAAGGCAGACCGCCTACAAGGTTTCTATAATAGAGATACTCGAAAGCAGGTATGTTAAGACAGAGGGCTGGAATCCAAATTTCATACTTGCGCGAGGAGAAGAGAAGATATCCAGAGTCAATGTAATAGGCATAGTCCTTTCCAATGAGTTTGAACAGTTCGGCCAGGTGTCATATAGAAATATCACAATAGATGATGGAACTGGCTCAATTGCTCTGAAAAACTTCGAGAACCCGGATGCCTTCTCGCAGATAGGGATTTCTGATGTAATACTTGTTATAGGAAAGCCGAGGGAATATGGGTCAGAAAGGTATATCCTTCCTGAAATAATCAAAAAAACAGACCAAAAGTGGATGGAGCAGCGAATGCTTGAACTTTCCATGATGAAAAAAAAAGAGGAAAAAAAGCCCAAAAAACAGCATGAAATAGTTACAGAGGAGGAGATTATAGAGAAAAACACTGGAGAAGAGAAGCGGGGCAAGACAGAAATGGTCTACTCAATTATAAAAGAGCTGGACACCGGAACAGGAGCTGACTTCGAGGAAGTCATAAAAAAGGCAGGATTTCCTGAGGTGGAGAATGCAGTAAAGAAGCTTCTGGAAAACGGCGACATATTTGAGATAAAGGCCGGAAAACTGAAGATTCTGTGAGAAAATCATAAATTGAATAAAGAATAAATCAAATAGAAATAATCAGTTCTTGTTTTTCAGCTGCTGCGGCTTTATGATGCCCTGCTGGAACTCCCTGGCCCTTGAGTCAAACATCTTCTCAATGGCGCCTGCAAAGAAGCCGGTGTCAACCCAGATGCCTGCATCATAGGATGGATTAACCTCATTGTCGTCAAGCATCATGAACATGAGGTTTTTGCCGTCAACAATAACAAACCTTGCCTTGTCATTTGTGTTCTTTATCTCAGCAACAGCAGAAAGCTCCTTCAATATTTCTGCATTGTCCTTTGTAAAGGGGGTTGCAACACTTATCTTGACTCCCCTCCCTGAAAGCTTCTTGAATATTCCCATGAACTTGGATGCGTCTCTGGGAAGTGCTGTTGCTGTCGTGTGCATTATCACGCGCTTTTCCGCATTCTTTATCAGGGTCTCAATCTGGTTGTCTATGCTTGTCCTGCCCTTGATTGCCCCGCACTTGTCAGTTGCATCAACAAATTCTGCGCCGCCATTGTAAAGAGCGTTGAGCTCGCTGAGAACATTGCTGGATTTTACCTCGTTGAGCATATTGGTCTTCTCTTCCATGTCTTCAGCAACCTTTTTCTTCACCCTGTCAATGACCTCCTCAGGAGGCACTGCAAGGTACTTTATGGGTTTGCCTATCTTTACTATTATGAATCCCTTCTTCTCGAGTGATTCAAGAACGTCATATGTCCTGGAACGGGGGACATTAGCTATGTCAGAGAGCTCGCCTGCTGTGGAAACTCCCCTTGAAAGCAGAGCCACCCAGAGCTTTGCTTCGTAGCTGTTGAGCCCGAAATCCTTTAACTTCATCAAAAAGCTTTTTTGAACTATCATTTTTCTAGCCCCAAAAATATATTCCTAAAAACATTAATTATGTGATTCATTCACTATTCTGCAGTAAGTAAAATTCTTGGATATTTAAATCTTTCGGAATTTTTGCTATTTATTAGTAGCAACTTGTCAAAATAGATGTTGGAAAGCAACAAAGCTTATTAAGGGAAAACCTGAAGAAAACACAGGAAAATGGCGGAGCTTCTGGACATAAACAGCATGAGGGGAAAGGTGGTCATGCTTGTGGGCCCCATGAACTCGGGAAAGACAGAGAAGGCCATAAAGTGGGCCGAGAACATAAAGAACCATACTGACTGCAAAGTAATGTTTTTCAAGCCTGACATAGACAAGAGGGCGCCCCCCGACAGAGTTGTGGCAAACACTTCTGAAGGGAAAATCACATTTCCAGCAACAACAATTTCCTCAAAAAACCCTGAGGAAGTGCTGCCAATGATACAGGGCAGCACTAATTTGATAGATGTGGTATTTTTTGACGAGATAAATTTCTTTGATGTGAAGATAATAGAAATTTTTGAAAAGCTAAAAGTGGCTGATGCGGGCAATAAAAGAGTTGTCGTGGGCACAGGGCTTGACAAGAATTTCAGGGGAGAGCCGTTTGAGCCAGTGCAATACGTAACAGCGAGAGCAGATGTGACAGAATTCCACCAGGCCTACTGCAAGCATATAATAAAAACCGCCGACGGCTTCCAGCAGTGCAAGAAGCCGGCAAACTATAGCATGCGCCTTGTCCTCGACGAAAACGCGGAGAGCCGCTATGACTTCTTTGACAAGAAAAACAACCCAGTTATTGCAAAATATGTTCCGGCAAAATACTATGATCCTACTGTGGTTGTCGAGAAGGCGGCAAACAACAGGGAAGGCGCAAGCCTGCCGTCTGTGTATTACATTTCAGTTTGCCATGACTGCTTCAGCATATCTGGAAAGGGAAATGTTGTAGATATCTACAATTTCATACGAGGGAAAGAGCGAGGCCTTGAGGAAATAGTTGAAAAATTTCCCGACATGGAAACTGAGAGAATAATAAAATTCCTGCAGGAGGAAAACCGCATTGTTGAAAAGAACGGCCTGTTTTTTCCAAAGCACTATGTTTTCGATATAATATCATCTTCTTATACGCCGGAGCGGGAATGATGTGTTTAGAAAACTTTTTATACTGCCCTGCGCTTTATGAAACAAAAGGAGGTGCTTTTAATGGCAATGGATATCCCGGCGGTTTATAATGTCATATTGGCGATAGTTATCGGAACCCTCTTCGCAATAGTTTACAGCATGAGGATTCTGGTGCTTCTCGAGAGAAGAATAGCGAGGATGGACTTCAACCTCATGAGGCTGACTGAAAAACTGGCTTCTGAGGAAAAGAAAATAGAAAAAGAGGAAATCAATATCAAGAAGCGCATAAAGAAGAGAAAATGAGTTTTTGATTCTTTTATATTTTTTAATGTGTGAGACACGAATAAGATGGAATTGAATGATTCTGTGAGGCAGATAAAGGAGCTAAAAGTTCAGGGCGCAGAGATGATAGCGAGATTCGCCCTCGAGACCATTAGGAATGTCCTTAAGCAGTCAAATGCAGACAGCGCGGGGCTTCTCTATTCTGAGATGGCGGATGCAAGGAAAAAGCTTGCCGCGGCAAGACCCACTGAGCCGTGCATGTTCAATGCATTCAAATATGTTTTCATGGATGTAAAAAACGAGTCAACAATAGAGATGTACAAAAGCTTCCTGGAAAGGATAGAGCTGGCATTGAAGCATTTTGACTTTGCCCAGCAGACAATAGCGAAAATTGCATCACAAAAGGTTAAGAACGGCAGCATTATTTTCACGCACTGCCACTCATCCACTGTAATAGAAATACTCAAAGAGGCAAAGCGCCAGAAAAAGCATTTTGAGGTCTATAACACTGAAACAAGGCCGCGCTTCCAAGGAAGAAAGACCGCTGCAGAGCTTGCTGCGCTGGGAATTCCTGTGACGCACTTCGTGGATGCTGCAGCGAGATATGCAATAAAAAAATGTGATGTTGCATTCATCGGGGCGGATGCAATAACGTCTGAGGGGAAAGTCGTCAACAAAATTGGCTCAGAACTCTTCGCGGAGGTTGCAAAGAAGTTTGAGGTGCCATTCTACTCGTGCACTGATTCCTGGAAATTTGACGTTGAGAGCATATTCGGATATGAAAAGAATCTTGAGATGAGAAGCGAGACAGAGGTCTGGGAAGATGCGCCCAAAGGCGTAAAGGTGAACAACTACGCATTTGAGAAGGTTGACCCCGAGCTTGTCACCGGAATAATCTCTGAAATGGGCATTTACCGGCCTGATGTCTTTGTCCAGGAAGTGAAGCATTCATATCCTGAACTTTTTGAAAGATAATCAGCCAAGACAATTTGCCAATAATTTGTTCTGCATGCGAAACCCCTCTCAGACCAGCATTTCGCATGGAAGAGGGGGCTTGCATTGACAGTTCAGAGGCCAACTTTTTTTAAAAAAAATCGATGAAATAGCAATAAGAGCAACATGTTATAAACATTATTTCTAAATAATTTTTTTATAATAGTTCTTTTGTAATAGATTGTTTCTATTAAGTGTTTTGTAAAACATATATTACTGTTCTTTTTATTATTTTTTATTAATTTTTTATTATTTTCTATATTGAAAAATATAATAAATAAATAAACATAAATAAATGCTAAGAACAATATAATAGAAAATAATATTTTTAAAAGTTATAATTTAAAAAATGTTTTCTGATAAAATTATTAGAATCAATATGTTTATAACATTGTTTTAAAAGCCAACTTTCATTTTTGAATTTTCATATTGCTTTTTTTTTAAAAAGTAAATACGGATTTCTCATCTGCCTGGCCAAAAACACTCCACACGAAACACAGGTGTAGGAGAGCCCATGCCTAAAAATCAAGCTCATCAAAAATCCCGTTTTTTTTAAACGCATAAACAAAAAGTCATCCATTCTGTAATTTTTCTCGAATACAAAATTTAAAATGTTGTTCCTCTGTAATTAATCCACGCAGCATCTTTCAACATAATGCTTCATTTAATGTATCTTTAATAACATAAACCTTTAAATACCTTTATTTCATTTGGAATTTTCTATGACCAAAAACCATGTACCTGCCGGAAACCTCTTCGAGAAATTTCTCTCAAACAATTCCCTTTTCATAAACAAGAACGTTCTCCAATCCAGCTACCTGCCAAATACAATACCCCACCGGGAAGAGCAGATAAGACAGATCCGCGACATAATAGGCCCCGCGCTCAGGAGGGAAAAGCCCTCAAACCTTTTCATATACGGACAGACAGGCACTGGCAAGACAGTCACCCTTAAGTACACTGCAGATGTCCTGATGAAATTCGCGAATGAAAAAAACATTCTCATAAAAATTGTTTACCTCAACTGCAAAATGAAGAAAGTGGCTGACACAGAATATCGCCTTGTCGCCCAGCTTGCCAGGGAGTTTGGGAAGGAGATACCTGCGACAGGGCTTCCAACTGATGAAGTTTACAAGATATTCTTCTCTGTCCTTGACCGAGAAAAGCAGACAGTCATACTCATTCTCGACGAAATAGACCAACTTATAGACAAGGCAGGAGAGGAGCTGCTCTACAACCTGACAAGAATAAACGAGGAACTGAAGCATGCGCAGGTCTCAATAATTGGAATAACAAACCGCATCAGCTTTGGCGAAAACATGGACCCGCGCGTAAAAAGCTCACTCTCAGAAGAGGAGATACTCTTCCCCCCATACAACGCGCTTCAGCTACAAAACATCCTGTTCCAGAGGGCAAAGAATGCATTCAAGCCCAATGTGCTCGGCGAGGGCGTGATAGAAAAGTGCTCTGCATACGCTGCCAAGGAACACGGTGACGCAAGAAGGGCCCTTGAACTGCTAAGGGTCTCCGGTGAGATTGCAGAACGGAAGGAACACTCAAAAGTCGCAATAGAGGATGTTGACGAGGCAGACAGCAAGATAGAGAAAGACAGGGTGCTGGACATAGTTGAAGTGCAGCCCAAGGAATTCCAGGCAACCCTGTATGCAATAATACGCCTCGCAAAAAACAAGAAGATAAGCGCAATCTACACTGGCGATGTTTACGAGCTTTACCGCGGCATCTGCAAGGAGACAAACCTGAGGCCCCTGACGCAGAGAAGGGTGTCGGACATAATCGGCGAGCTTGACATGCAGGGAATAATAAACGCTAAAGTCATTTCAAAAGGGAGGCAGGGCAGGACAAGGGAGATATCATTCTCAATCCCCCCAGAAACAGCTGAAAAGGTCGAGAAGATAATAAGGGATTCTCTCGGCATATGATACTTCTTGTAAAAGTGAGAGCATGGATGTTGAAGAGAAGAAGCAAAAAATAAAGGAAATAGTGAAAAGATTTGCGAAGCAGGGGCTTCTCCTCAGCCCGAACCTTCTCGAGCTGGAGCTCAAAAAAGAGGAAGCAGAAGAAGCCGGCGAAGATTCAATAGGCAGGCTCATAGACAAGACAAAAGGCAAGGACATCCTTGTTCCCGACGAGCAATCCCTCAGCATGATAGAGAAAGACAGGGAGATAAACTGGCTGGATTTTGAGAAGGCAAAGACAACAGTTGAAAAAGGCCGTGACTCGAAGACCTATGAGCGCTTTATTGAATATGCCAAGAAAGACGGGCAGGATGAAGGGCAAAAAGAGGAAAAAAACAGAGTAATAGTGGTAAACAATTACAAGGACATCAACAAGACCAGGACTGTCCAGGACTTCATTGATTTCTTCAACGCCAGATACCGCTCGCTTGAGGCGATGCTTAGAAACAGGCAGGAGCTTTCAAACCTTATGTCAATAAGTAGGGCGAGAAAAAAAAAGGACAGGGAGAATATTTCGATAATAGGCATGGTGTTTGAAAAAAGCGTCACAAAGAATGGCAACATAATACTCACAATAGAGGATCCCACTGGAACAACCAAAGTCCTTTTTAACAGGACAAAAAAGGATCTTTACACCCTTGCTGAAGACACAGTTCTCGATGAGGTAATTGGCATATCAGGCATCGCTTCAAACAACATAATCTTTGCAAACCTGATGCTTCGCCCTGAAATCCCGGCAATAACAGACAAGAAATCCTCTCCTGAAGACGGATACGCAATATTTCTTTCAGACCTCCATGTGGGCTCAAAAAACTTTCTTCCTGAGGAATTCGCTAGGTTCCTGCAGTGGATAAATGGCGAGGCGGGAAGTGATTCCCAAAAGCAGGTCGCATCAAGGGTGAAATACATTTTTGTTGTGGGCGACCTCATAGATGGCGTTGGCATATATGCAGACCAGGACCAGGATCTCATTACAAAGGATGTCTATGAACAGTACAATCAGTGCGCAGAGCTGCTTTCAAAAATACCCAAAAGCATGAAGCTCATAATATGCCCCGGAAACCATGATGCAATGAGGATAGCCGAGCCCCAGCCAGTGCTATATGAGGATTTTGCATCTGCGATTTGGGAGCTTCCCAATGCAGTACTTGTGACAAACCCCTCAATTGTAAACATTGACTCCTCACAAAACTTTTCGGGCTTTAACGTCCTTCTCTACCACGGCTACAGCTTTGACTACTATGCCTCTGATGTCAATTCAATAAGGATAAGGGGCGGCTATGACAGAGCAGACCTTATTATGAAGTTCCTGCTTCAGAGGCGCCACCTCGCCCCTGCAACATCCTCAACCCTTTTCATTCCAGACCCGGAAAAAGACCCGCTGGTCATAACAAAGGTGCCTGATATATTTGTGACAGGGCACATTCACAAGTGCTCTGCAGCAGTATACAGGAACATAGTGCTCATAGGAGGAAGCTGCTGGCAGTCAAAGACAGCATTTCAGGAAAGGATGGGGCACCACCCGCTGCCGGCGAGAGTCCCCATAATGAACCTGAAAACAAGGGAGATAAAAATCCTGAATTTTGAAAAGCTAGAAAGCAAGAAGCAGCCAGAACAGGAATAATTTAGGAAAATAGCAAAATGCCGGAAAAAGCAGAATCAAGGACAGAAAGCGCAGGGATGCATGCGTACTTTGACGAGATAGACAGAAAGCTGAACGAGGCGTATGCAGTTGCAGATGCAGCAAGGGCAAAAGGGCTTGATCCTGAAAAGAAGGTGGATGTGCCGCTTGCGAGGGATATGGCAGAGCGAGTCAACGGCATCATATCAGCAGTTGCGCCCCAGCTGAACGGCTCTGCACTGATAAAGCGAATCAAGGAGCTAGAAAAGAAATATGGCTCCCTGGACTGGCGCGTAGCCCTCACCATTGCAAATGAAGTCGCAGAGGAAAAATTCTGCAAATTCTCAAGCAAGAATGAGGCAATGGAAATCGGCATAAGAACAGGGTTCACTTATCACACCCTGGGAATTGTTTCAGCCCCCCTTGAGGGCTTTACAGAACTGAAAATAAAGAAGAGGCATGACGGAAGGGAATACTTCGCAGCCAAGTTTGCAGGCCCCATACGAGGAGCCGGCGGAACAGCAGCTGCATTCTCGCTCCTGCTCACGGACTATATAAGAATGCAGAACGGATACTTTCCCTATGACGCAGACGAGCAGGAAGTAGACAGGTATGTGACTGAACTTGATGACTATCATGAAAGAATCACAAACCTGCAGTACCATGCAAGCCCGGAGGAGCTGAAATTTCTTGTTCAGCACATGCCTGTGGAAATAGATGGGGATCCAACAGAAAAGTTTGAAGTCAGCAAGAACAAGGACCTCCCAAGGGTTGAAACAAACAGGATAAGGGGGGGAGTTGCCCTTGTGCTCTCAATGCTTGCGCTGAAAGCCCCTAAAATATGGAAGGAGCTCTCAAAATGGGGAAAGGAATTCGGCCTTGAGGACTGGTCATTCCTCAAGGAATTCCTGATAATACAAAAAAATGCAAAGGCAGGCGGCAGCAAGGATGAGCCAAAGGAAACTGCAAAGATACTTCCAAATTATACTTTTATTTCAGACCTCGTCGCAGGCAGGCCTGTGCTTACATACCCAATGGCATTCGGGGGATTCAGGCTGAGGTATGGCAGGAGCAGGCTGAGCGGTTACTCTGCGGCTGCAATACATCCGGCAACAATGGCAGTTCTCAAGAAATACATTGCAACAGGCACACAGCTTAAGGTTGAGCGCCCCGGAAAGGCGGCATCCATAACTCCATGCGACACAATTGAGGGCCCCATTGTCAAGCTGAAAGATGAAAGCGTTCTGCAGTTCAATTCAGCATCAGATGCAAGGGAAGCCCTGCCTGAAATCAAGGAGATACTTTTCCTCGGCGACATTCTGATATCCTATGGGGATTTCCTTGACAGGAACCACGTGCTCGTACCAGCAGGATACACTGAAGAGCAATACTCAAAGGAGCTGGAAAAAAAGACAGTGGACCTTTTTGGAAGCCTTGACTTCCAGAAGCTTTCTGAACTCACGGGGGTAAGACAGGAAATTATTGAGGGCATATCAAAAAATCCGCTTTCAAGGCCTGATTTTGAGAGCGCAATTAAAATGTCTGAAAAAACAGGGCTTGCCCTGCACCCCGCATACACATATTACTGGAAGGGAATCACAAATGAGCAGCTGAAGCTGATTCTTTTCTGGCTCTCATCTGCAAAAATAAGCGAGGAATTCCTGCAGGAATCAGAGGGAACCGAAGCCACATCAAGGCGCATCATAAAGATAATCCTTGAAAAGAAGAAGGAGGAAAAGCGCGCAATAGAGCTCATAGGGCTTACGCACAAGTGCGCAACCGACTATGTGGTGATAGAAGGAACAAATGCAGACCTGATGATAAGGGCATTTCCGATGCTTTCGCTTATAAAATCAGGTGCAGCCGAGGAGAAAATAAGGAAAGAGCTTGATGCAGAGCTCAAGACGGCAGAAGCATCCTCTGATGCGCTTGAAGCAGTAAATGCAATATCAGGACTAAAAATAAAAGACAAGGCAGGAATCTTCATAGGTGCCAGGATGGGGAGGCCGGAAAAGGCAAAGATGAGGGAGCTGACAGGCAGCCCGCACACCCTTTTTCCAATAGGTGAGGCAGGGGGAAAGATGAGGAGCTTCCAGGCAGCAATGGATGCGGGAAAAGTCACATCCCAACTCCCAATTTACCAATGCCCCAAATGCGGCGCAAAGACGATATTTCCTGTATGCGAGAACTGCGGCTCATCAACAAAAAAGCTCTACTTCTGCGAGATATGCGGAGAAATAGACAAGCCCAAATGCCCGCATGGCGATGCAAAGTCCTACAAGGAGCAGACAATTGACATAAACCATTACATGGGCACCGCAATCCAGAAACTCAATATTAATGTTTTTCCAGACCTTATCAAAGGTGTGAGAGGCATGAGCAACAAGGACAAGATTCCTGAAAATCTCTGCAAGGGCATACTCAGGGCAAAGCACGAAATCTACGTCAATAAGGATGGGACAACAAGGTATGACATGACTGAGCTTCCAATAACACACTTCAGGCCTTCTGAGATAGGCACTCCTGTTGAAAAGCTGAGAGAGCTCGGCTACACTGCAGATGCATATGGGGCACCTCTTGATACGCCAGAGCAGCTGGTTGAGATAAAGCCGCAGGATCTGATACTTCCGGGAGCAACTTACTCAATGGACGAGCCGGCGAACGAGGTGCTATTCAGGATAGGCAACTTTGTGGATGAGCTTCTTGTAAGCTTCTACGCCCTTGCCCCCTTCTATAATTTCAAGACAAAAGAGGATGTTGTCGGAAGCCTTGTCATAGGGCTTGCCCCTCACATCTCTGCAGGAATCATTGGGCGCGTAATAGGATTCTCAGACACACAGGGCTGCTTTGCCCATCCGCTTATGCACGCAGCCCAGAGGCGCGACTGTGACGGCGATGAGAGCTGCGTGATACTGCTCATGGACGCGCTGCTTAACTTCTCAAGGCAGTACCTTCCTGACAAGAGGGGTTCAAGGACAATGGATTCCCCTCTTGTACTGACTGCAAAACTTGTGCCTGCAGAGGTTGACGACATGGTGCAAAAGCTTGATGTCTCATGGTCATACCCTCTTGAGTTCTACGACGCCTGCGAGAAATACCTGATGCCGGGCGCAGTGAAAATGGACACGCTCGGGACACGCTTAGGAACAGAGCGGCAGTACGAGCAGATGGGATTCACGCACGATGTGAAAAGCATGAACGAAGGTATGAACTGCTCTGCCTACAAGACGCTTCCCTCAATGGAGGAAAAATTGAAGGGGCAGATGGAGCTTGCAGAGATGATACGCGCAGTTGATGCAGTGGATGTCGCCCGGCTTGTGATAGAAAAACATTTTTTGAAGGACATAAAGGGAAACCTCAGGAAATTTTCAATACAACAATTAAGGTGCGTCGGCTGCAACACAAAATTCAGGAGGCCTCCCCTCTCAGGGGTATGCACCAAATGCGGCGGAAAGCTGATATTCACTATCTCAAAGGGCTTTGTTCTGAAATATCTTGAGCCGAGCATAAGTCTCGCGAAGAAATACAATGTCCCGCCCTACCTCAAGCACAGCCTTGAGCTCGTCAAGAGGAGGATTGAGGGCGTTTTCGGAAAGGAAAAGGAGAAGCAGGAAGGGCTCGGCAAGTGGTTCGGCTAGAAATTTATTGCATTATTAAGTAAAAGTTTAAATACAAAGCCAAAAATTCTTTTTTCATGGATTATGAACAGGCGCTGGATAGGGGAAGAAAGAAGATACCCGAATCGCTCCTCAAGACAGCAAGGTTTGAGATTCCAAAAGTGCTGGGACACATACAGGGAAACAGGACAGTTATCAGCAATTTCCATTCCATAGCCATGGCACTCAGAAGGGAGCCAGAGCACCTGCTGAAATTTGTGCTGAGAGAGCTTGCAACGCCTGGAGAGATGACAAAATCCTCACTAATCTTCGGAAGAAAGGTTTCTGCATCAATGATAAACCAGAAAATTGAGCAGTATGCCCAGACATTTGTGACGTGTAAGGAATGCCACAGGCCAGACACAACCCTTCTCAAGGAGAAAGATTCCACATTCCTGAAGTGCCAGGCATGCGGGGCCAAATACCCTGTTGAAACCCTGAAGTAAAATGATAGCCAAGCAGCACAAGACAGAAAACGGGACAGTTCTGGCAGTCGTAGACGAGAAATTGGCAGGAAAAAAATTTGAGGAAGGAAGGCTCCAGCTTGACCTTTCTGCGGATTTTTATAATGGCGAAAAAGTTTCTGAAGAAGAGCTGCTGCAGCTGATGAAAAGCGCATATATAATAAACATCACAGGAAAAAAATCAGTGGAAATTGCGATAAGGAACAATTTCATAGAAAAGGATGCCATAATAGTTATAGCGGGGATTCCCCACGCCCAGTGCGTAATTTTAAGAAGCGAGAGTTTCTATACGAGAAGACTTTAATATTTGCATAAAATTTGTTAAAGTCTTCTGGACATAGGCAAGGTGAACAATGAAGAATATTAATGTCCTTGCCTATAAATTGAAAGGTTTTTATAGCAACAGCATTTTCCAGTGCGCATGGCAGAGATAGTATTCCTTGGGACTTCAAGCATGGTGCCCACAAAGGAAAGGAACCACTCCTCATTCTTTCTGGGCTTCAGGGCAGAGGGAATACTATTCGACTGCGGCGAAGGAACCCAGAGGCAGCTGAAGATTGCAGGAATAAACCCGAACAGGATAACAAAGATACTGATAAGCCACTGGCACGGCGACCACACATTAGGCATTCCAGGGCTTCTTCAGACCCTTGCAGCCAACAAGTATGACAAGACGCTGAAGATATACGGGCCCAAGGGGACAAAAAAAAGCATTAATTACATTCTCAAAACATTCGCATTCCTCAACTCAATCAGCATGGAAATATTTGAGATAAAGAAGACAATGTTCTACGAAAATGACGAATATGCGCTTGAGGCATATCCCTTAGAGCATAAGATACCCTGCCTCGGCTTCAGGTTCGTAGAGAAGGACATCACAAAGGTAGACATGGCAAAGGCGAAAAAGCTGGGGCTATCTGAAGGGCCAATAATTGGAAAGCTCCAGTCGGGAAAGAGCGTTATCATCAAGGGCAGGAAGATAAAGCCGTCAGACGTCACATATATCCAGAAAGGCAGGACACTCGGATACATAGCAGACACCAACAGGTGCGAGAACTGCTCGAAGATAGCAAAAGATGCAGACATCCTGATATCAGAGTCAACATTCGAGAGCAAGCTCGACGAGAAAGCAGAGGACTACACCCACATGACTGCCAGGGACGCAGCCATGGTTGCAGCAGGCGCAGGCGCAAAAAAGCTCATACTGACACACTTCAGCCAGAGATACGCTTCAGTTGAAGACCTTCAGGAAGAAGCTAAGACATACTTCCCAAATTCAGTATGCGCCTATGACTTTATGAAAGTGCAGTTCTAAAAAATAAATTAAATCAGAAGGAGCCGCGACATCTCTTCCCTTACCTGCTTCACATCCACATCCTTGACAGTGACCCTGCCGGCATGCTCAGCATAAACTATCGCCTTCCTCGCGATGTTCTTCGCTATGTCATTAAGAAAATCAGACATAGCCTCCTTTGCAGAATCCGAAACCCTGATATTTGGGTCAACTTCCTTTATCATCTTCTCGACAACAGCCAGCGGAACAGGGGACTTTGACATTAAACCACCTCAGAGCAATAAACCACTGCTTTTTATTTAAATGTTTTCCCCAAAATGGCCAACAATAGAATATTTTAAAAACAAAAAGCCAATTCCAAGAGAGAGCGGGCCGGTAGTTAAATGGTATAACGCTGCCTTCGCAAGGCAGAGGCTCCGGGTCCGATTCCCGGCCGGTCCACTTTTTATTTTGTTTTATGCTTATTTATCGGGAATTCTCTACAGAATAGCTTTCTACCCACTCAACTATGTTGACAGAATGGTCAGAAACTCTTTCAAGATTGTTGAGCAAATCTGTGAATATGGTTGCTGCCAATGGATTGCACAAGCCTTTTTTCAATCTCATTATATGCCCTTCCTGAGCAAATTTCACAAGCTCATCAACTTTTTCTTCTCGTTCAATTATTTCTGCTGCAATTTCCTTATCATATTTCTTAATCAGGGCAATGCCGTCTGAAAAGTTATTCTTCACAAGTTTGTAAATTCTGTCAATGTCTTTTATTGCAGATTCTGAGAAATTTATTTTTTCATCAATGGTGTAAAGCCCCAAATTCTTTATGTTATCAGCATGGTCAGCAACCCTTTCTATATCATTGACAAGCCCCATGAGAGCAGTTAATTTACTTGCGTCTTTTTTAGTTAGCGCTATTCTTGATAGGGAACTCAGGAAAGTGGTGATTTCCTTTTGCAGATTGTCAACAACAAGTTCTGTGTTCTCAACAAATGAAACTTCAGATTTCTTTTTGAAGCGGGTTATATCGTTAGCAGCCTTAAGCATAGCCAAGGAAAGTTCAGCTTCTCTGATTACCTCCTTTGATGCAAGTTCTATTCCAAACGGGTCTTCTGCAAATTTTTTGTTTATAAATCTGGGATTGAATCTTACAATGCGCTCCTTTCCAGGCAGGATTTTCTTTATTAGGAGATAGAACCACTTTATAAATATCAAGAAGATTATAACATTAATTACATTGAACATTGTGTGGGCAAGCGCAATCTCCTTTCCAAGATCAGGTGTTATTGATGCTATAAGATGCGTGAAACTTCCTAAGAAAGGTAAGAATAAGCATACGCCTATTACATTGAAGAAAAAATGAGCTAACGCGCTTCTTCTTGCATTAAGGGAAGTGCCTGCAGAAGCTATGAGTGCAGTTACAGTGGTGCCTATGTTTGCTCCAAGCACCAAGGGAATTGCTGCATTCAAACTTATAACTCCTCCCATTCCAAGCACAACAACTATGCTGCTGGTAACGCCGCTGGATTGTATTATTCCTGTAAAAATCGCTGCTGCCAGAATTCCCAAAATCGGATTTTCAAATACAGTCAGCATATGTATAAAACTTGGATCTTTTGTAAGCGGCTCCACCCCATATTTTATCAGGCTCAATCCATAAAATATAACTCCAAAATAGAAGATTATTTCCCCGAAATCCTTCTTTTTTCCTTTTGTGAAGAACCATACAAAAAAACCAATCACAAGCAAATGAGGCGCGTATTTTATTATGTTGAACGCAACCAGCTGTGCAGTTATTGTTGTGCCAATATTTGCGCCAAATATTATTCCAAGTGCATTGAAAAATGTGATTATGCCGGCATTTACAAATGCGATAGTAAGCACAGTGGTCGCACTGCTGCTGTGAACCACTATTGTAACAAGAATTCCAATTACAACTCCCATCCACGGCTTAGAAACTGACTTTTCAATGAGCATTCTAAGCCTGCCGCTGAGCCCTTTCTGGACGCTTGCGCTCAGCCTTACAATTCCAAAAATAAAGAAAACAAAACCCACAATAAGATTTGTTATCATTAAAGCGTCTATCTGTATTTTGACCACCTAATTTTTACAAAGAAATTGCGCAGGGTTTAAAGCCCCTCACTTTAGTGCGCAATTTCTTGTTCCAAAACTCGCGAATCAGCGAGGAGCGTAAAGCTCCGGACTTTAGTCCGGAGATAGCTCCGAGCAGCGAGTTTTGTTACTTTTTTTTATAACTGTTTATTTTTTTATAAGTTTTTCATAGGCATCATGCTTTGCTCTTCTTATCCTTTCAATCTCGCCAGATTCTGGGGCAACCATCTTGCTTTTAAGCATGTAATAATTCCTTTCAGAGCTTTTGCCCCAGGAAAATGAGCCAGCTGCCTTCTCAGCCCTTGAAATCTCAAATTCCTCAAGGATGGAGCCCTTCTCAAGATTGTAATATACTGACCTTAAGCTAACCTTTGAGAAAACATTCTTATAAATTTGATAAATTTCATAGCCATAGCCCTCCCTTATTACAAAAAGAATCTTCGCAATGTTCTCCCTTATGATTGAGCCCCTCGGCCTTCCCCTCATCATAATGGCTCTCCTGCCTTCCATGATTAAATACTTTTTGATAAGGTTTTTAACTTTCAAGAGGATTTCCGGCAAATATGAAGTTTGTTTTATTAATTTCAGGGGAGAATGAAGCGCTGGCTTTTTCAGAAATAAAGTCAGTTGCAGCAATATTTGACCCTGCTGCAAAAATAAGGAAAAGGAAAAGATTGATTCTTCTCTCATCCGGGCTGATTGGAGAGGGAAAGGCAATTCAGATGCAGGCGCGCCTTGCATTCACAAGGAGCACAGGGCTGCTGCTCTTCTCGTGCAGCAGAAAACTCCTGAATAAAAAGATAGAAATATTTGACTGGGCATCTGTTTATTCATCGAGCTTCTCTGTGAGAATAAAGGGAATTTCAGGAAAAGAAAGCAGGATTGCACTGCTTGAGAGGAGGATTGGCGGGAAAATATTTGACATTCTGCAAGCAAAAGGCATAAAACCCAGAGTACGCCTTGAATTTCCCAAAACCGAGATAGAATTCTTCTTTCTTGGAAATACCGCATTCTGCGCCAAAATAATTGCAGTCCAGAAAGAGGATTTTGAGGTGAGGGCGCCGAGATACCGCCCAGGATTCTCGCCAGTAAGCATGAGCCCGAAGCTCTGCAGGTGCATGGTAAATCTTTCAGGAGCAGCTGCTGGAAAGAAAATCTTTGACCCGTTCTGCGGCACAGGAGGAATTCTCATAGAAGCAGGGCTGATGGGGCTGAAAATTGAGGGCTCTGACATAGATGCTGAAATGATAGGCAAGTGCAGGAAAAACCTGAAATTCTTCAAATTATCGGCAAGAATTTCTGTTGCAGACGCATCCAAAATATCAGGCAGAAAGGATTATGTTGTCTGCGACCTTCCATACGGCGTGAGCTCGTATCTTTCTGAAAAGAAAAAATTTCTCTACCCAAAATTCACAAGGGCGCTCTCATCGCACCTGGGAGAAAGAGCAGTGCTCTGCATAAAAAAAGGGGAAGATGAGCAGCTGATAAAAAAAGGTTTTAAAGAACTTAAAATAATAAAATCATTCAGCTACTACATACACAAGAGCATGACAAAAAAGATAATTGTAATTGAGTGAGGAAAATGGCGCAGAAAGACAAAAAACAGAAGATAATAGAACTTCTCAAAAAAGGAATGGCAGCAGCAGACATAAAAAAAACCCTGCTTAAGAAAAAAATAAAAGCAGAGAATTCTGAGATAGAGCTTGAGCGCCTCAGGATTAAGGCAAAAGCGAAATTCTCAAATCCGGACAAAATGTTTTTCTCTGCAGACACACTGAGATTCTCAACCCCAGAAATAGTTGCAAACTACAGGGCAGAAAGGATTTCGGGAAAAATTGTTGCAGACCTGTGCTGCGGCATAGGGAGCCAGTCAATAGCATTTGCAAAAAAATTCTCCAAGGTTTATGCAGTGGACAACGGCACTGAAAAAATAGAAATGGCGAAAAAGAATGCAGAGGCATTTGGGATAAAAAATATAGAGTTTATCTGCGCAGACCTTTTTGATGAGCAAACGCCGTCAAAAATCCCTGATGCTGACTGCATATTCTGCGACCCTGAGCGCGCACCTGCTGAGAAGGAAAGAAAAATAGAAGCAATACCTTTTGTAGAGCTGCTGCTGAGCCGCTATTCAAAGATAACAAAGAACATCTGCATAGAGCTTCCACCCCAGATTACGCCTGAAAGAATAGACATGAAAAAATATGAGTGCGAAAAGGAATACCTGTCCCTCAAGGGAAAGCTTAACCGCCTTGACATCTACTTCGGTAGATTGAAGAGGGCAGAGCGCAGCGCAGTGCTGCTTCCTGAAGGCATAATATTGGAGTCAAAAAATGCGCATTTTGAGGAGAAAACCTCAGGAGTGCTGGACTATCTGTATGAAATAAACCCTGCAGTTGAGAAGGCAGGGCTTGTCGGAGAGGCGGCTGAGAAATTTGAAGGGAAAATTTTCGCCTGCTTCAGAAGCAAAAGGTCATCCTTCTTTACCTCATATGAAAGCATTGAAAGCCCATTCTTTAAAAGATACAGTGTAATTGTCAAATGCGCGAACTCAATACCAACTATAATTTCAGAGCTCAGGAACCTTTCTGCAGGCAGGACAGTTCTCCGCGGAAGCGTTGACCCCCGGGAATATTGGGCAATAAGGAACTCAATAGAACAAAAGCTTTCCGGAAGGGCGGAATTCCAGGTTTTCCTCCTGAGAGAAACAGCTGCAATTTGCAGGCCCATCTAAATCATTATCTCAAAATCCCCGAGCTCAGATAGGGGTTCCTCAGCAACTTCCACTTTCTTCACTGTGGACATTATCGGGCCCCGCTTGCACTTCCTGACAAAGTCATCCGCCTTGAAATCAGGGCCCTGCGCAACTACCTCTACAAAATCCCTCTCATTCCTCACAAAACCCTTGAGCCCTAGAAGGCGCGCCTGCTGCTTGACAAAGAACCTGAATCCTACGCCCTGCACGTCCCCATAGATTTTAAGGCGAACCTGCTTCATCAGGAGCAGTAAAAATTCATTAGTTTTAAATATTTCCTATTCACCAAACTACACATGGCGAAGCCATCCCCAAGGAACTTGGAAAAAAGGAGAAAGAAGTGGGGGATAATAATTGCCCTCGTCACGGCCTTCATACTGCTCTCAAGCATGCTTGCCATAGTTCTCAATGACAACACCGGCACGTCGATAAGATACAGGGGCGTGGGATTCAGCCAGAAGCAGGGCTTCTGGACCGCAAAGCTTGACGGGAAGGAGCTTTACTTCTACACAAGCCCTGATGAATTTTCCGCAATCAACATATCAGACAGCATAGCAAAGAGAATAATTGATTCCAGAATGATTTACATTGTCTTTGACCCGAACAGCGAGCTCTCCTTCCTGGGTGCCATTGACCAGATAAGTTCAGACCTTTACACAGAGCTTGCGCCGGATTCAATATTTGTCCAGAGGGCCGTAACAAATGAGAGCACGATGTATCCGCTGCCAATTGCCAACTGCAGCAATGCAACCTCATATCTTCCTGTGATGCTGTTCCAGATTGCAAATGAGACGTCTGTGGCAATGGACGGAAACTGCATAATAGCCCATGCGCAGACGAACAGAGATGTTTTTCTCATAAAGGATGACCTGCAGTTCTTGATATTCTACGGCATTGAAAAGCAGAGGCCCTAAAGATGGAATCTGAAGAAGAAAATCAGGAGTCCTCTGAGAAAAATGGCGGGAAAGGAACAGGAAAGATTCTCCTTGCAGTTGTTATTCTTGCTGTACTAATATCCGCTGGCATAATAATTTACAGGCATTACAAGAACCCTGTGTATGAAACCTACACATACAACGGCTTTTCATTTGAGAAAATAGGGCCCCTCTGGTATACCACTGTCCAGTCCGGCGGGCGGCTCTACAGCGTCCCCTTCCACTACCTTCCCAGAGAGCTGGTGAACGTTTCGATAAGCGGCAGGGCTGAGGAGTTCAACAACGGCTCCAAGGTTTACATAGCATTTGACCCGCTTGCTGACAAAGCAGAGATGCCCTACATTTATGTGGTTTCTGTTAACCTGGAAACAAATCTTATAAGCTTTTTCGGCAGGCAGCCAGAGGTGGCATGCACCAGGCAGGACAATTCTTCCTGCCTTAATTCCACAATACTCAACTGCAGCAGCGAAACGTTGTTTCCAATAATTCAGCTGGAGGCAGAGGGCTCTCCAGAGGTTCTGCTGAGGGACAACTGCGTAATCATCAGGGGCAGCAGGGAAGACCTGATAATGGCAGCAGACAGGCTGATGCTGAGATATTATGGGATAATGTAGCTCAACTTTTAATACACTTCCAGATATTGAGAATCGCGCTCAAGATTCCTTTTCGGAACGCTCAGATTCCTAACCTGCTGGAAGAAAAGCTCGCTTATTGTCTCATGGGAAAGGTCAACCACAACTATCACCTCGCTTAGAATTCAGATTTGCCGCTTTAAATAGGCCGCGCCAGCCCCTGTCCAGTGGGGCATTGTCCATTGCAAAAACACAAAAGATTTTAATATCATACGCCTCTTTTGATAATTCGGGAAAAAGAGTGACAGGGATGAAAAAGAGGGCGCAGCTTTCAATATTTGTGATAATAGGGATAGTAATCCTCGCCTCTTTCATGCTGGTTGTGTTCTTGTCCTCTTCAGTAGGCAAAGATAAGATACAGCAGCAGATTGCCAGCATTTCAAAGCAGAAGAACGCGCTCGCCTCAATTAACTCAAATGAGCAGTCCTGCCTGAAATACGCTGCTGATTCTGCCCTGACCCTGGCGGGAAAGCAGGGCGGCTTCATATTCAACTTTCAGGGTGGGCTGGCTGATTCCTCAAAGGTGAGCCAGAATGAAAAAGGAGTTTACTGGATACTCAGGGATGCATTAGACAACCCTCCAGAATATCCAAGATACCCGAATTTTGTGGGAATCCCGCAGATTTCAGTTCTGAAAAAAGAGAGCACAGGGCTGCCTTCAAGATACCCTGCTGTCAAGGACGAGCTTGAGAAATATTCGGCATACCAATTCGGGCAGTGCATGAACCTCTCCCAGTTTGAAGCCCTGGGAGTAGAGATACAGCAGCTCAGCAATCCGAGCATAACAGTGGCTTTCGGCGAATCAGACACCATTTTTTATCTCACATACCCCATAAAGATAACAATAGGAAGCAGCAGCCAGAAGAAGACAACTGCGCAGTCATACTCTTCGGGAGTGAGGTTCCTCAGCATCTACACCATTGCAAAAAACCTCGCCTATGATGACCTGAACCCAAATTTTATGTTCACCCCTGAAATTGTCAACCAGCAGAGATACAACCCTCTCAAGGCAGATGTTGCCATAACAGTAAGCCCGGGGCCTGACTACGACATAATTACCCTGACAGACGCGAAAAAGAAAATCGGGCAGGATTATTATCATCTTGTATTTCTAAGGCAGAACAGGAACCCCATACTGCGCAGAATACAAGACATAACCGTGAACATCTTAGACAACATAAACATAACAGCAGACGTGACTGACCCAGATGAGGACAAGGTAGCGATATCAGTTAACAAGACAAAGGAGCAATTCTATGGAGGAGAGCTAAGGCACACAATCGGCTCAATGGACAGCCACTCCGGCGATTTCAGCAGATTCCTCAACTTCAAAGCAGAGGCAAAAGACATAGGATACTACACCTACAACATAACAGCAACTGACGAGGGCAACCTGAAGGACTGGCAGGAGATAAGGGTGTTTGTCAAGTGTGAATACAAAGCAAATGTAAAAATGGAGGGCGCTCAGTGGAAGGACAGTGACAGCGGGAGAACATTCAGTTATAACCCCCTCTGCTGCGAAAAAGATTACGGGCTGAAATTCAACAACGGCACGAGAGTTACTCTTTCAGACGGCTCAACTTGCACCTGCAACGAAAACGGAGGATGCGAGGGAATGACTGCTCCCCCGGCAGCATGCACGCCCGGAACAAAGAGATGCAACATGGGCCAGAGTTGCACCTGCAATTCAGACGGAACAGAAACCTGTGATGACTGTGATTATGGATGCAATAGTGTTACTGGCAACTGCAAACATGAACCTCCTGACACGAGTTGCTTCCCAGCAGGAACTCTAATTTCAATGGCAGATGGCTCAAAAAAGAAAATAGAAGATGTAAAGGTAGGAGACTTAGTTTTGGGATATGATTTTGAAAAACAAAGTAACATTCCTGCAGAGGTTTTAGAGGTTGAGAGTCCGATAAGAAGCCACATGTGCACTCTGCGGTTTGATGACAACTCTATCTTGATGCTTACTGACGAGCATCCTGTTTATACACTTGAGGGTTGGAAGTCAATAGTTCCGGAGCACACGAAGAGAGAAGCAATAATCAAGAATATAACACAATTGGAAGTTTCAGAACTGCAAATTGGCGACTATGTTTTTGCAATAAAACCTGCGACGCAGCCAGAACAATCCAAGCCAGAATTCAAGAACTACTTTAAGAAGGTTGTTAGCATAACCTACAAACAGCAAACAATACAAACCTATAACTTAAAGAAGATTAGCAAAGTGGAGAACTTCTACGCAGACAACGTGCTGGTGCATAATAAGATGGGAACATAGTAAAATCATATACTATTAAATTTTATTTAATATAAAAGAGTGATGTCCCACCATGTTGGTTCTCCTTTCTTAACATTTTTTTCTTTCAGCAAAATATTGAATGGATTATTTGGACTGCTTTCATAAGGAACTGCAAAATACCGCGTATAATCCTTTTTTTCTCCATAATCTCCAATTTTTCCTCCTTTCATAACACTAAGATTAATTTTTCCAATATCAGTAATCTTATTTGTTTCTATTATATCACAAAGTGCTGTTTTGTCAACATCAAACTTTACTTCTATCGTTGGCATCATTATAACATTATTTATTATTTTTTCAAGAGCCATTGCATCCCCCACTTCATAACAAGATATTCTTTCTGATTCTTGCGGATTGTTCTTTTTCAATAAATCTATGAGCTTTTTAGAAACTTCTTTCTGAATAAGGTTTAAATGACTGAATTTGTCTTTAATTATCTGTCCATAAGGCAAAAGAGCTTCTGGTATTCCATCCTTAGCATCTAACCCTGTAGCCCATTTTTCTGGTAATCCTCTTATTTTGACATCAACCCACATGCTTTTTGTGGCGGGCTTTGAGTCGTATTCTTTTGGACCTACTCCTGCTCCTAAGAAGTCAGAGATACAGCCCCTGCTTCCTATTGGAACATTGTGATAGCGTTCTTCTATTATTTTCAGTATTGCATCATAATCGGTTATATCCATCAAATCGTTTATTGCATCCTTTAATGTTGTTGTGCCTTTTGAGAGTTTGTCCTGCGTTGTTTCTAAAAATCTCTGCCCTGGAACCATGAATCCCTGCATCCATATGAAAGGCAGGTTTTCTATCTTGTTGCCGTATCCGGAATATTCAAAGAGTTCGTAGCCCTTATCCTGGAAGTATTTCTCTTTTTCAAACAGATATTTTAATTGCTGTTCTGAAAGTTGGGTGATGCCTGAGAATACCTCACTGAAGTCATATTCCTTTGTCCCAAACTTCACCTTTCCAGATTCCACTAATGCCCTGTTCTTTCCAATGTATGCGAGGAATAATTTTGGATGCTGTTTTATCTGCTCTTTTAGTTCAGGAGTTGCTTCATCCCAGAGTTTTACAGCATACTCCCCTGCATTATTGTCATAAAGTCCCAATTGGTTTATGAAGCTCTTGAAAACTCTTAATTCTTTTATCTTTTGATTCACTGTCTCTTCTGTCTTGTTTGAAGCATCATAAAGTGTTTTTACAAAATCTTCATACTGCGTCCTGAAATAGGCAAGGCAGAAGTCCTGGGTCTGCTGCAGCACAGGGCTCTGGCTCAGCATGACATTTATCTGCTCTGCACCAAATGTCTTGTTCA
>Ga0210016_1000886_pt1 | contig 27318 bp, 22 predicted proteins | sample CryGeyCG2014_300_FD_185454 | JGI IMG/M metagenome (GOLD analysis project Ga0210016, IMG submission 185454) | Groundwater microbial communities from aquifer - Crystal Geyser CG02_land_8/20/14_3.00 (SPAdes) (version 2) | ecosystem: Environmental > Aquatic > Deep subsurface > Groundwater | place...
CGTACTAAAGGATCCTTCCCCTCAGACACTAATGCATTCCCAGTAGATATTAAACCAACTGTCTCGCAACGTTGTGAACCCAGCTCACGATCCCTTTTAATGGGTGAACACCCCCACCCTTGGCTGCTTCTGCACAGCCAGGATAGGAAGAGCCGACATCGATGTAGCAAGCCCCGCCGTCGATATGAACTCTCGGGCGGGACAACTCTGTTATCCCCGGAGTAACTTTTCGGTCATCTCAAGCCCCCACCAAGGAGGACATTGAGGTTCGCTAAGCCCAGATTTCTCTTCTGGATTCTTCCTTGTCGGGAATCCAGTCAGGCCGGCTTTTGCCTTTGCACTCCACACCGGATTTCTGACCCGGTTGAGCCGACCATTGGGCTCTGCTGATATCTTTTCAGCAGAGTGCCACCCCAGCCAAACTGTCCGCCAATAGTTGTCCCTTTTTTACAGGTTAGCAACACTGATTTTTCAGGATGGTGTTACACTTTCGTCTAAACCCAACCTTTCGATCAGGTCTTCAAACAACTCCCATCTACTCTATTCAAAAAAGTCTGTATTGCAACTACAAGTTACAGTAAAGTTTCACGGGGTCTTCACTTCCCACTGGGAAACTCTGGCCTCCACACCAGAAAAGGATGTTCAGTAGGTTTTAGGTAGGGACAGTGAGGGTCTCGTTACATCACTCATGCGCGTCGTCATTCAAACGACAAGGTATTTCGCTACCTTAAGAGAGTTATAGTTACCCCCGCCGTTTGCCTGCTCTTAGCTCCGTTGAACCGGAGTTTGAAGTACAGGTACTGGGCAGATGTCACATTCCATACAAACCCTTTCGGGATAGCGGAATGTTGTGTTTTTGTTAAACAGTCGAACCCCCCTAGTCACTGCGCCCTGTTTTCGCACTCTTGAGAGTACAAAAGCAGGGACCTCTTATACCTAAGGTACGAGGCTAATTTGCCGAGTTCCCTTACCTAAATTATCCCTATCACGCCTTGGGCTTCTCACCCAGGGGCACCTGTGCTGGTTCTTGGTATGGTTATTCAAGATTTTTTTGGATTTTCTTTTCACGGATTCCGGGCATCAGCTGAACGGGCATGCACCCGCTGTTCTAAGATTTTCTCAGGTTCTCATCGTTATGATACTCCCCTGACATATTCTTATTAACATGAACGACGGTTCATGTCAGCCTAGCCTGAAATGTCAAAAATCCAACTTGCGTCGCCGCACATACTCGAATAGTACAGGAATATTAACCTGTCTCCCTTTCCCGCGCATTCCAATTGGGAGCGCAGTTAGGACCAACTAACCCTTGACTGATTTGCATTGTCAAGGAAACCTTGCCCTTTCGGCGGCAGAGATTCTCACTCTGCTAGGATCCTACTATTGCCAGGATTATTATTTCCATAAGGTCCACGCCTCCTCTCGAAGGCGCTTCTAGCCTTACAGAACACCTATCTACCGCAAATTTTCATTGCTTGTGGTATCGGTAATAAGCTTAGTCCCGTCCGTTTTAGAGACCTATAACCTTGACTGGTAAGCTGTTACGCACTTTTTAAAGGGTTGCTGCTTCTAAGCCAACCTCCCAGCTGTCTATGGCTGTAGACACTCTTCGTCCTTTGACACTTAGCTTATTTTAGGGACCTTAACCACAATCTGGGTTGTTCCCCTCTCGGATGTCAAGCTTAACCCAGACACCCCGTTTCCCATGGTCTACAATGCCCAAAAATTCGGAGTTGGACAAGAGACCGATCCCTTTCAGGACCTAAATCTCCAATCCGTAGCTCTACCTTTTGAGCGATCTCGCATGAGACCTGACTGCGGCCAGATTCGATAGGAACCAGCTATCACCGGGTTCGATGGGCTTTTCACCCCTATACCAAAGTTACAAGAACACTTGCACGTAGAACCTCTTCAGGCCTCCACGCGGTTTTATCCGCGCTTCACCTTACCCTGGCATAGATCACCCGGTTTCGGGTCATATCCAAATGACTCAAGGCGCTTTCACACCCGTCCCCTCGCCCTTGCGGGCTGCGGGATACTTGCTTTTGCTTAGGCTACCTTTATCAGTTAACCTTGCCACTCAGATACACTCCCTGGCTCGTTATTCAAAACGAACGCTAGAACACCGTAATGCCCTAGCTCAATTTCACTGCTAGATTTCAGGCTCTTTGAAATCCCTGTTATGGGTTCTTTTCAACTTTCCCTCGCGGTACTTCTTCTCTATCGGACTTAAAACGTATTTAGGGTTGGAAGTTGATGCCTCCCAAATTCCCGCACAATATTCGATGTGCGGTACTCAAGAACTCGCCAGAATCTCCTCTCAGATACTCCTACGGGGCTGTCACCCTCTATGGCCCCACTTTCCAGTGGAGTTTGGATTCCCAAGAGAAGAAACATGCAGGCGGTCTTATAACACCACATCTTTCGCGCCTTGCGGCGTGAAATTCAGTTTGCCCTACGCGGTTTTCGCTCGCTGTTACTCACCGCATCTCAATTGATTTCTCTTCCTGCAGGTAATAAAATGTTTTAGTTCCCTGCGTTCCCAGTCCTTTCGGACCAGCCCTTGCGGGCTAGGATTCCCATTCGGAAACCTCCGGTTCAAAGCCTACGTGCGGCTCGCCGGAGCATAATGCAGCTTGTCGCATCCTTCATCGGCGTTTTAAGCCAAGTCATCCATCTAGCAGTTTCATCCTTTTCTGCTTTTATGCATGGTCTCATTAACATCAACCTTTGGCTAAGCATCAGGTTTTGACGCTCAGCTGCACTCAAATTTATGAGCATGATTTATTTTTGATACTTGTGAAAAAATGAATGGACCCGTCGGGACTTTCATAGCCATTTATGATTCTTGAGCCAGCCTGATTTTCTGGTTCAGGCCAACCGTTCCTTGCACAAAAGGCTGATTTGAACCCGAGGCCCCCGCCGTTCTTTGCTCCAAAGCTGGAACATGCAAGGGTGGTGCTCTACCAGACTGAGCTACAGGCCCATATGATTATAAAAAATGGATACAGAAGATTGCATATTAATTATTAAAATAAAAAAAAGGAGGTGATCCAGCCGCAGGTTCCCCTACGGCTACCTTGTGACGACTTAACCCTTCTTACAAGGCCTAGATTCGAAATAATCAATATCATTAGTTCTCGTCTAGACTCTGCTCGAGTGGTTTGACGGGCGGTGAGTGCAAGGAACAGGGACATATTCACCAGAGTGTGATAAACTCTGATTACTAGGGATTCCGACGTCATGAGGGCGAGTTACAGCCCTCAATCTGAACATGGTTGAGTTTCGAGGTTTAGCTTCCCCTTTCGGGGTGGCATCCCATTGTCTCAACCGTTGTTGCGCGCGTGTAGCCCAAGGCATCCGGGGCATACAGACCTACCATAGCCTGCACCTTCCTCCCAGTTTCCCGGGCAGTCCTCATAATGTGCTCGATCACATGAGTTCGTTAGCAATTATGAGTACAGGTCTTGCTCGTTGCCTGACTTGACAGGACATCTTGCGACACGAGCTGACGACGGCCATGCACCACCTCTCGGCTCATCAGGTAAAGTCATTAGCTTGACCTTCATCTTGCCGTCGGCCTTGGTGAGATTTCCGGCGTTGAATTCAATTGAACCGCACACCGCACCCCTTGTAGTATTCCCCCGCCTATTCCTTTAAGTTTCAGCCTTGCGACCGTACTTCCCAGGCGGCGAGCTTAACGCCTTCACTACGACACTGCGCATTCACGAAGAATGTGCAACACCTAGCTCGCAGGGTTTACGGCTAGGACTACTCGGGTCTTTAACAACCATTGCACATCATAAAGAATGAACAGACGCTTTGAACTACAGTATTTTTTTTCTCAAACAATCATAGTTCGTGGGATTTCACGAAGTGAACATCCCACTTAAGTGCTTTCCATTCAAGCTTTTGCAAAGGTTGAATCTAATCCGGATTGCTCCCCTAGCTTTCATTCCTCACCGTCAGACCTGTTCTAGTGGAACGCCTTCGCCACAGGTGGTCCTCTGTAGATTATAGCACTGTAAACGCCCCTGGCATTTTCAGTTGCGAACGCCAGTGAGCATATTTTACCGCTCCCTACAGAATACCTTCCACTCCTCCCAGTCCCAAGCTTGGCAGTGTTTCCTGCACGCCGTCAGGTTAAGCCAGACGATTTCACAGGAAATTTACCAAGCCGGCTACGAATGCTTTAGGCCCAATAACCGTGATCACTACTTGTGGCGCCGGTGTTACCGCGGCGGCTGGCACCGGTCTTGCCCACCACTTATTCGCCAAGATTCTTGCTCTTGGCAAAAGCCTACGCATGTAGCGTAAGCACTGAGGGTTGCCTTATCGCACTTTCGTGCAGTGTAAAGGTTTCGCGCCTGCTGCACTCCGTGGAGCTAGGGCCAGTATCTCAGTGCCCTTCTCGGGGCGACCTCTTCCAAGGCCCCTACTGATCTTCGGTTTGGTGGTCCGTTACACCACCAACTGCCTAATCAGCCGCCGACTCATCCTTAGGCGTTGCCTTTAAGGAAAAACTCATTCCAGAGGAATTTCCCTACCCGGGTTTAGCCTCAGTTTCCCGAGGTTATCCCAGACCTAAGGGCAGATTATCGACGTGTTACTGAGCAGTTTGCCAGTGTCTTGCGACCCTTGGACTTGCATGGCTAATTCCAACCCTCATAGCAGCAATCTCCCGCAGGATCAACGGGATTTATATTTAACCTAAAAAATTCTTATTTTGATCTTATCGGTTTTGGTACGTCGTAAAGAACTCTTACTTAAAAGGAATATCGTATATAAAACACTCATACAAGGTTTCTTATACAATCTTCCGTATCCATCTTCGCACTTGACAAATCTGTCAAGCACACATTTCTTTTACTGAAACTGTTGGTTTCAGTCGGAAACAAATGTTAACTGAGAAAGTTTATCAGTTACCTTCTCTAGAAGAAGGAGGTTATATTTAAAGCTTTTGTATGGGGCTTTGTCCCGAAAAGTGCGCAAAGACAGTTCTTGCTCAAAATTTCTGTTCAACAGAGTTTACCATATGGCCAAGGTTTTTTTTGCTGTATGCGAATTTCCATGCAATTCTGGTCATTGTATCCGAGGGGACAAAGATTGTCCTCGAAACCTTTTCAGGATCGTATTCTTCAGAATTGTTTTTCAGGAAGTTTTGAATCTCCTTATAATTGTCCATTATCTTTTCAATCCCGTTTTTCTCATCGCTCTTTTCAACGACAGCATATACAAGACGCTCTTTCGCATAATACTTTACCATTGCATCAAGAAAATCCTTTTCATTGAATGGGAATGGCGAATTCAGCTCTTCTGCATCATCCCTTGCCCTTGAGAGATACTCGTCAATTGTTGCGCCTATAAGCTTCTCATTTTTTTCTATTGAAGGCACCATCATCTGCGCAATATAATCCGAAGCATCTTTGGCAGGGCTGAGAATAGCATCTCTGAAATATGAATTTTCGCTTGCCTTTTTGTTGATTTTGACCTTCACATCAGGAAACACTTTTACGCTCATTATAATGCACCCCCGGCTTATGTGCGAATGCCTTCCTGCTTATAAATCTTTTTATTTTAACTACTATTAAATGGCGAAAGTTTTGTATTCTGCAGAATAAAATGTGAAATCCCAAAATTCCTTTTCTGCCCTTGAGAAAAAGCTGAAACCATAGAAAGTTTTATAAATGTGTTTCCCATTTTGCCAGTATATTAAAACCTATACTGATTAAAAATTATTAAGAGGTGCTGCAATGAGATTTTCGAAGTCCAAAAAGGGCGCAATTGAGGTTTCCATAAATACAATAATAATTCTCATTTTTGCCATAGCAATTCTTGGCATAGGGCTTTCATTTATCAGGAGTTCTATAGCAAAAGCCACAGCACAATTTGATGTAGTAAGCGACCAAGTGAAAAATGATATGATAAACAGTATGAAGCAGAGCACTGATATTGTCAGCGTACAACCTATTGAATACACACTGACAAAAACCACAAAAAATCCCACGATGTATTTTGCTGTGAGAAATCTAGGCGCGGATGATGCAACTTATAATGTAATAGCAGAACCTTGCATTTCAATAGATGATTCAACTTCACATGACATTTTGAAGGTATTCCCAACAATAATTGTGAAAAACAACTCCATTGAAGTTAAAGTAATACAAATAAAGAACTTTGCAACATTGCCAGAGACAATTTACGAGTGCGGCATAACAATAAACAATCTCGACGACACGCTCTACGGCACAAAGCAATTCACAATTCAGCTGACAGGATAAATTCTTTTTTTTATTCTTGTTATTAAAATGATATCCGGCAAAAAAGGGGTGGAACTTTCTGTTAATTTTATAGTAGGGCTGGTGCTTGCAATTGTTGTTTTCCTGGGAGGGCTTTATCTGTTAAAATCGCTTTCAACCACCTCTGACAACTTTCTGAACCAGAAGTTTGACAGCTTCAACAGCCAGATGGAGGACATTGCCTGCAGCGGGAATGAGTATGTATGCGTCGGCATCACTGAAAAATCAGCAAGGCAGGGGCAGACAGCGGTTTACACGCTGGTAATTCTAAATGCATATGATACAACCTACACATTCAACGTGACTGTTGAGCCAAGGGCTGGTCCTGGCGGTCCTGACAATTTGTTAAAATTGAACTTTTTTCCAAGGGCGCCTGACAACAATTACTCAATAAATCCAGACGAGTCAAAGAAGATTCCAATCGCCCTGCACTCAAAAGCAGGGGCTGCTCTTGGAACCTATTCCTTCAGGGTAAATGTGACTGATGAAAGCAGAAACCTTTACGGCGCAAGCCAGATTCTTTACCTGGTTGTAACCTGAAAATTCCAAAAGTTAAATAAATAAGTTCTCAAACCAAGCATAAAAAATTAAAAAAGGGGTTTTGGAATGGATTTTACTTCGCTTTTGAACTCAACAGGGCTTGTGCAGGGAACCGGGCTTAAGCTCGTCCACCCAATCGCGCGCTTCCTCTTTTTCATCCTGCTGAGCTGGGTTGCAGTGTGCATTTTCAAATACCTGCTTAACCGCTTTGTCTTCAAGGCAGAGTCCAGGCATGTCAGGCTTGTTGGGATATTTGTGCTGATAGGGCTTGCGGTTTTGGGCGCTCGTTTGGTCCTCGTTGAGATAAGCTCAATCTTCCACTTCTCAGTTCCTCTCACTCTCACAAGGACAATTGATTCCCTGATAGTCATCATATTCTTTGCCGGGCTGCACAATTTCATAGTGGAGATAATAAACCGGCTGGGTGAGAGGATAAGGAGCCCGCAGTTCAAGGAAGCCAGCTTTGGCGTCATGAGGAACATGGCAGAGGCAATCATGTGGTTCCTCTGCCTGACAGTTGTGCTGAGAATATGGGGGATAGAGATCGGTCCTCTCCTAACAGGGCTTGGAATTGCAGGAATCGCACTTGGACTTGCCCTTCAGACCACGCTTGGAGACCTGTTTTCAGGGGTGGCAATTGCCTTTGACAAAGAGTTCAAGCTGGGGGATGTAATAGAGGTGGGCGATGTCTTCGGAGTGGTGGCAGAGATAAGCGCCAGGAGCATAAAAGTAAAGACATACAGCAACGACATTGTTGTCCTGACAAACTCGCGCCTCTCCTCAAGCAACCTGATAAACCATACTGCGCTCAAGCCGAGGCGCATCACAATACTTTTGCGCCTCGCCTATGGCTCTGATGTCAAGAAAGTGAAAAAAATCTGCATGCAATCAATAGAAAAGGTGGCAAGGGAGCTCAAGAAAGAGCAGGGCAAGGAGATAATACTCTCAAACCCCAAGCCATCCATCTACATGACTGACCTTGCGGAATATAGCATAAACTTCAGAGTATTTGTCTGGTTCCCCAGTTTTAGCGAAATGTTTGATGCAGAAGAGCGCCTGAAGATTGAGATTTATAATGCTCTTAACAGGAACAAAATAAGGTTTGCCCAGCAGAACCTGATACTGCCTGCAAAATAAATTTTTTTGAATTTTCTGGATTTTTTTTTATTAATTTAATTAGAAGCCCCATTTAATATATATAGATTTAATTGATATAATTGATATAATTTATAAATTCGGCTCTTAACCCAGCATAGGAGAAAAAATGAGAAGAATAGTAATCCCAATTTCAGGAATGCACTGCGCATCCTGCGCCCACAACATAGAAATAAATGTGAGGCGCCTGCCAGGGGTCTCAAAGGCAGAGGTGAATTTCGCCTCTGAAGAAGCTGTTGTAGAGTATGACGCATCAAAGCTGCCAATAGAGAAGATATACGGCGCCATAGACGAGCTCGGCTACAAAGCGATAAGGCAGGAAAAGGGTTCAAATATTGAGGAGATAAAGGAGAGCGCTTCGCACGAGGAGACAAAGATGCTGAAAAAGCTTTTTCTCTGGTCGCTTCTGCTTTCCCTTCCTGTTGTCATAATCTCAATGCCGCTGGACTGGGCTGGCATAAAAATCCCATACAGCCAGTGGCTGCTGCTTGCCCTTGCCACGCCTGTCCAGTTCATAATCGGCGCAAGGTTCTACAGGGGCGCGTTCCTCGCACTCAGGCACGGGATGGCCAGCATGGACACCCTGATTGCAGTGGGCACCTCAGCAGCATACTTTTACAGCATGGCGGCAGTGCTCATGCCCCAGAAGCTGGGCGCAGAGGTTTATTTTGACACATCTGTGACAATTGTTACCCTGATTCTGCTTGGAAAATGGATGGAGTCGGCGAGCAAGAGCAGGGCTTCTGACTCAATAAAGAAGCTCATAGGGCTCCAGCCGAAGAACGCAATTGTCCTGAGAAAGGGCGCCGAAGCTGTAATTCCGATTGATGAGGTTGTCGTGGGCGACATAGTGATAGTCAAGCCAGGGCAGAAGATACCTGTGGACGGCATTGTGCTGGACGGCTCCTCAACTATGGACGAGTCCATGGTAACAGGCGAAAGCATCCCTGTGGAGAAGAGGCAGGGCTCAGAGGTGATAGGCGCCACAATAAACCAGAACGGCTCCTTCAAGTTCAGGGCCACCAAAGTGGGCAGGGATACAATGCTAAGCCAGATAATAGCAATGGTTGAAGAAGCGCAGAACAGCAGGGCTCCAATCCAGCGCCTGGCAGACAGGGTGAGCGCTGTGTTTGTGCCGACTGTAATCCTGATTTCCCTGGCGGCATTTTCGGGCTGGTATTTCCTCGCACACAAGGACTTTGTCTTCTCGCTGACTGCCATGATTTCAGTGCTGATAATAGCGTGCCCCTGCGCACTCGGGCTTGCCACTCCGACAGCGATAATGGTGGGCACAGGCAAGGGCGCCGAGAATGGGATACTGATAAAGAGCGCAGAGACCCTTGAGAATGTCCACCGCGTGAACACGATAATCTTTGACAAGACAGGGACACTCACAAAGGGCAAGCCGTCAATAACCGACATAATCCCATTCCAGAGGGCTGACAAGCGCTTCGGAAGCAGGAGCGATGAGAAGATACTAATGGAATATGCGGCAATTGCTGAAAAGAAGTCAGAGCACCCCCTTGCATCGGCAATCCTGAAAAGGGCTGAGGACGAGAACATAAGCGTCACAGAGCCCTATTACTTTGAGGCAATACCCGGCGAGGGGATTGTCGCAAAGCACAGCCTTAAGACAATACTCCTGGGAAACAGGAAGCTCCTCTCCAAGAACAAGGTGAAAATCAGCCCTGACCATGACGACGAAATCTCAAAGCTTGAGGCGCAGGGAAAGACAGTGCTTATCCTTGCAGTGAACAAAGAGGTAATCGGAATAATTGCCGCGGCAGACACCCTGAAAGAGCACTCAAGGGAGGCAGTGGCACAGCTCCAGAAGTCAGGCAGGGAAATTGTGATGCTCACAGGCGACAACAGCAAGACGGCATTTGCAATTGCGAAGGAGCTCGGGATATATAATATAATCCCTGAGGTGCTTCCCAAGGACAAGGAGGCGCAGGTTGAGAAGCTCCAGAAGGAAGGCAGGGTTGTCGCAATGGTCGGCGACGGAATCAACGATGCGCCCGCGCTTGCAAGGGCTGATGTGGGAATAGCCATCGGTGCAGGCACAGATGTCGCAATGGAGACAGGGCAGATAATCCTTGTAAAGAATGATTTGAGAGATGTTGTGCACGCAATAAACCTGAGCGAATACACAATGAGGAAGATAAGGCAGAACCTCTTCTGGGCTTTCTTCTACAATTCAATAGGCATACCTATTGCAGCAGGGGCGCTTTACCCATTAACAGGATTCCTCTTGAACCCGATGATAGCAGCCGGGGCAATGGCCTTCAGTTCAGTAAGCGTGGTTTCAAACTCGCTTTCCATGAGGCGCTACCGCAACAAGAAATTTTAGGCAGGTATAAACATTTAATTTGGGCATTTAATTTCAAGCATTTAATCTTAGGCATTTGGCTTCCATATTTCCGTGTTCCTTTTTCCAGAGGCTTCTCATACTTTGTCATACTTTTGAAAAGATTTATATACAAGCTGAAAAAATGTTCTGGGCATGAAGGAGCGCGTTACAATAACCCTTGATTCTGAGACGCTGAGGCAGGTTGACGCGCTCGTAGGCACCAACAACATAAAGAACAGGAGCCATGCAATAGAAAGCATCCTCTCAAAATCCCTCGGCAGCAATGTGCCGCGCACAGCTGTGATACTCGCAGGCGGCAAGGGAAGCAGGTTCGGGCCAATCAGCAGAGAGATACCGAAGCCGCTCATACCCCTTCATGACAAGCCGCTCCTCCTGCACTCAATAAACCTCCTGAAGAAGTACGGCATAACTGATATAATAATCTCAATCGGCTACAAGGCAGACAAGATAAAGGAGTTCTTCGGAAACGGAGAAAGGTTCGGCGTTAAGATAAGCTATGTCGAGGAAAAGGAGTCGCTGGGCACAGCAGGCGCTCTGCGCTTGGCAGCTCCCAGGATAAGCGGCCCCTTCCTTGTCTGCAACGCTGATGACCTCATGGAGATAGACATTCCCCACCTGTTCAGATTCCACAAGCAGAGGAAAGGGCTTGCAACAATAGTTCTGACAAGGGTGGAGGACCCATCAAATTACGGCGTTGCAATGATGAATGCGGAAAAAATTATCGCATTTGTTGAAAAGCCGAAGAGGGAAAACGCGCCCTCGAGCCTGATAAACGCAGGGCTCTACATACTGGAGCCGGAAGTCCTGAAAATGATACCAAAGGGGTTTGCAATGCTTGAGAAGGATGTCTTTCCGAAACTTGCAAGTGAGGGCAAATTATACGGCTATCCTTATGTGGGAAAGTGGCTGGACGTTGGCACAATGGAGCGCTACGAGCAGGCATTGGACGAATGGAAAGACATTGAGTGAGAGTGCAGAATGGAAAAGGGCATATTCAAGGCATATGACATAAGGGGAATCTACCCCGATGAATTCAATGAGAGGGACGCCTCTGTGATAGCATACGAGGCGGCATTGCAGCTTTCTGCAAAGAGAATAGCCATCGGCTTTGACTCAAGGCGCGCCTCGCACTCAATAGCCCACTCAGTATCCAACGCCCTTCTCTCAATCGGAAGCGAGGTCTCGCTGCTTGGGCTTGTGAGCACCCCTGAATTCTACCACTCAGTCCTTGAAGGGAAGTATGAAATGGGAATCATGGTGACTGCCTCGCACAATCCAAAGGAATACAACGGGCTGAAAATTGTGGGCAAGAACGCAGTGCCCATAGGAGAGGACAATGGGCTCTCTGAAATAATGGAGCGCTCCCTGGACTACTACGAGCTTCGCTCCCCAAGCAAAAAAGGCATTGTCAAAAGAAGAAGCTTCAGGAATGAATTCATTGGATTTTCCCTGAACTCAGGGTATGCAGACGCATCCAAGATAAGAAAGATGAAAGTAGTCGCTGACGCTTCATCCGGCTCAATAGGCCCCGCAGCCCTTGAGTTCTTCAGGCAGCTTCCTGTGGACTTGATAACCCTTAACTTTGAGCCAAATCCTGATTTTCCCAGCCACAGCCCGAATCCGCTTGAGGAGCAGAGCAGGGAGCTCATCTCAAGAAGGGTGATTGAGGAGGGCGCCGACCTGGGCATAATATTTGACGGGGACGGCGACAGGGTTTTTTTCATAGACGAGAAAGGCAGCTCTGTAAAGGGCGACACTATAACTGCGCTGCTTGGCTCTTTGGTATGCGCGAGGGGCAAGAAGCAGAAAATATTGTATGACCTGCGCTCGAGCAAGTTCGTGCCTGACTCAGTAACAGCTGCAGGGGGGATTCCAGTCATGTGCAGGGTGGGGCACGCCTTCATAAAAAGGCAGATGAAGGATGAAAAGGCGATTTTTGCAGGAGAGCTCTCAGGGCATTACTATTATTTCATAAAGGGCTCATATTTTGAGAATTCGCTGATTGCTGCGCTGCAGCTCATGCAGGCAATCTCTGAGCAGGGCGCGCTTTCCTCGCTTGCAGCCAAGAACCCGTACTTCCAGAGCGGCGAGCTCAACTTTGATGCGGCGCAGAAGGAGCACATAATAAGCGAGATTGAAAAGATGCTCTCAAAGGAGAAAATAAGGGAAGCTGTGCATCTTGACGGGCTATCAATGGAATTCAGCTCCTGGCGCTTCAATCTAAGGGCTTCTAACACAGAGGCGCTGCTGCGCCTGAATGTCGAGGCGGACTCAAAGGAACTGCTCGCGCAGAAAATTGACATTCTCAGCAGCAGGATAAACCAGGAGTCAGAACGGCTTCTAAAAAACTAAAAAAGGGTAATTTGAAAATTGCTGCCGCCATCGGCTCGGCGCAAGTTGATTGTCTCACTGCAGCGTTTGTGTCCCCGTAAGGGACAACCCCCTCAAACTCTTAGCCCAAATTTTTCAATTGCGCCTCGCATATTGATGGCGGCAGCATAGAAATTGATTTAATCACTCAAAAAGCAAAATTTCATTTTTTATCGTTCCCCTGAAAACGCCAAATTCGGGCTTTTTAGGCGCTGAAGGGGCAAAATAAAAGCGAAAGGTTTTTAAAGAAAGGGGCATGCTTTTATGCTGGAAAAAGGATAAAAAACACGGCAATTTTCCGTCGGGAAAATTCACTTTTTCAATTGATTTCAAAACACTCAGTTTTTTCAAAATGGGAGAGATTCATGCCTGAACAAACCAAGAAAGTGCAGGAAATTCCTGAAAAGGAATCTGAGAAGCAGTCCATGAAAGAATACAAGGGAGACAGCATCCAGGTATTGGACGGACTCGAAGGCGTCAGGAAGAGGCCTGCAATGTACATAGGCAGCACCAGCGCATCAGGGCTTCACCATATTGTTTATGAGGTTGTTGACAACAGCATCGATGAGGCGCTGAGCGGGTTCTGCAACAGGATAATCATCATAATGCACTCGGACGGCTCTGTCAGCGTGCAGGACAACGGCAGGGGGATACCCACTGACATAATGCCGAAATACGGAAAGCCGGCGATGGAGCTGGTGCTCACAAAGCTCCATGCAGGTGGAAAGTTTGACAAGAAGAGCTACAAGATCTCAGGAGGGCTTCACGGCGTTGGCGTCTCGGTTGTCAATGCGCTTTCCATAAAAATGCAGGCAACTGTCATGCGCGAGGGCAAGGTTTTCTTCCAGGAATTCGGGACAGGAAAAGCAGTATCTGACATGAAGATTATCGGCACAGCCCAGCCGGAGCAGACCGGGACAATCATCAGGTTCTGGCCTGACCCGTCGATATTTGAGACAACTGAGTTCAGCTTTGAGGTGCTAAGCTCGCGCCTCAGGGAGCTTGCATTCCTCAACAAGGGCGTTGAGATTACAATAAAGGATGAGAAGAGCCAGAAGGAGCACACATTCCTCTATCAGGGCGGAATCTCCTCATTTATTGAATACATGAACCAGAACAAGAAGCCCCTGCATCCTGTGATATATTTCTCAAAGGCAGACGGCGGAATTGAGGTTGAGGCAGCAATGCAGTACACAGAGGGCTATTCCGAAAACATATTCAGCTTCGCGAACAGCATAAACACAATTGAGGGCGGAACTCACCTTACAGGATTCAAGAGCGCCCTTACCAGGGCAGTCAACAACTACATAGAGGCGTCCAAGGGCAAGAACGGGAAGAACGGAAAGAAACCCGAGGAGAGCGGGCTCTCAAGCGAGGATGTCAGGGAAGGGCTCACTGCTGTGATAAGCGTGAAGGTGCCTGAGCCGCAGTTCGAGGGGCAGACCAAAACAAAGCTCGGGAACTCGCAGGCAAAAGGAGCTGTGGAGTCGGTTGTGTTTGACAAGCTCACTGCCTATCTCCAGGAGAACCCTGCAATAGCGAAAATGATAATTGAGAAGTGCTCAAATGCAGCAGCAGCAAGGAATGCTGCAAGGCAGGCGCGCGACCTGGCAAGAAGAAAGAGCATACTTTCATCCAACTCCCTCCCGGGAAAGCTCGCGGACTGCTCTGACGATGACCCTGCCCACTGCGAGCTATACCTTGTTGAGGGCGATTCAGCAGGCGGCTCTGCAAAGCAGGGCAGGAACAGGAATTTCCAGGCAATACTCCCACTGAGAGGAAAGATACTCAATGTTGAAAAGTCGCGGCTTGACAAGATAGTCATAAACAGGGAAATAACAAACCTAATCACAGCCATTGGCTGCGGAATAGCCAACGAGTTTGACATCAGGAAGCTGCGCTACCACAAAATCATAATAATGACAGATGCAGATGTGGACGGCGCCCACATAAGGACTCTGCTTCTGACATTCTTCTTCAGGCAGATGAAGCCCCTGATTGAGCAGGGCTATGTCTACATCGCCCAGCCGCCCCTCTACAGGGTTGCGAGGGGGAAGTCAGTCAGGTACTGCTACAACGATGCAGAATTAGAGTCCTGCCTCAAGGAAATCGGGCGCGAGAACACCTCAATACAGAGATACAAGGGCCTTGGAGAGATGAATCCCGAGCAGCTCTGGGAGACCACAATGAGCCCGGCCAACAGAACTCTTTTGAAGGTCACTGTGGAGGATGCTGTGGAAGCAGATAAGATATTCACAGTGCTCATGGGCAGCGAGGTTGAGCCGAGGCGCGAGTTCATAAAAGCCCACTCAAAGGAAGTCAGCATGCTGGACATCTGATTCCAATATTAAAAGAATCAAACGAATAATCAATAATCCCAGATTTTATCAAAAACCGATAACTTTTTATTTTAATGCATTAATTGATTTTTTGTGGACAAGAAAAACAGCGTTAAGGGCGTTCTGAAGGGAATCTGGCACTTCATCTGGGAGGAGGACAGCGTCTGGAGCTGGATAGTGAACATAATCCTCGCATTTCTCATAATAAAATTCCTTTTCTACCCTGCGATAGGGCTTGCCCTGGGCACCAGCCACCCGATTGTCGCAGTCATCTCAGAGAGCATGGAGCACAAGACAACACCCGCATGCATGGAAGTTGACTCCAGCCACAATTGCATACAATATTATCCCGGAGTGTATGTGCTCTGCAACACCACATTTCGCCAGCAATACAAAGTTACTGACGAGTTGTTCTGGGAGAGCTGCGGCTCCTTCTATCTGCAGCACAACATAACGCAGGCGGAGTTTGAGAAGTTCCCCTTCAGCCGCGGCTTCAACAAGGGAGACCTGATAATATTAAGGGGCAAGAAGCCCGCTGACATAAGGGTTGGCGATATTGTGGTATACAGCGCAGGAAACTTTGAGCCCATAATCCACAGGGTTGTTGCCATAAATGCAACATTCGTGCCGGAGCAGAACAAGACAGCATATTACTTCACAACAAAGGGCGACCACAATCCCGACTCAATAATCCATGACTTGAACTTTCCCCAGGAGAATGTGCTGGGAGCCGGGCTTTTCAGGATACCCTACCTCGGCTACATCAAGATATGGTTTGTCGACTACTTGTTAACTCCAATAATTAAAAACACCAGGCTCGCAAATCAGAAATAATAAATATAAGATGCGCCTCGGATTTTCAGCAAGAGAGATATTCAAAAAAGGTGATAAAAAATGTTTTGCCCAAAATGCGGGACAATAATGATGATAAAGAAGCACGGCGCGAGAAGGGTGCTGGAATGCAAGTCCTGCGGATATATTGACAAGTCAGAAGAGCACATGATTATCAAGGAGAAGACAAAGGCAGTGAAGATAGATGTTGTCGACGCCTCGGCAGATGACAACGCCCTTCCTAAGACAGATGCGGAGTGCCCCAAGTGCAAGAACAGGGAGGCCTACTACTGGACTGTCCAGACCAGGGCCAGCGACGAGCCCGAGACAAAATTCTTCAAGTGCACAAAGTGCAAGCACATATGGCGGGATTACGACTAGGGGTGAAAACCTTGAAAAAAGATGAAATAACAATAGAAAAAATGAATGAGGAGGACCTCAGGAAATATGAGGGCAAGGAAATCCTCTTTGTTCCAAAGAAGTGCCCGAAGTGCGGCGCCCTGATGTCTGTCAGGGAGCTCGGCGTCTGGGGCTACTGGTGCAATGAGTGCGAGTTCTGGTGGGGAACATACGAGCCATATCCCATCGTAAGGGATGCAAAGAAGCATCCCGAAAAAAAGGCAGAAAAAAGAGTGAAAGTCAAAAAATAGAAAATGCCTAAGCCAGAAATTTCCGGAAAAGCCCTTTCAATAATATCTTCCCAGGATTCCTTTGAAATCCGCGCAAAGCCCGCCTCAGGCAGGGAGGAGCTTTTTTTTGACGATAAAAAAGATGTTATAGTGGCGTTCCTGAAGGAGCCGGCTGAGGATGGAAAGGCCAATTGCGAGCTGATAAAGCTCCTGAAGCGCGCCTCTGGCAGGGATTTTAAGATAATCTCAGGTGCTTCATCAAGAAGAAAGATAATAATGGCGATTAAATAAAGAAGGGTTAAATAAAGAATAAGCAAGGATTACTTTCTTTTCCCTGCCCCGTTTCTGCTATTCCTGCTCTTCCTGCTGTTCTTTGGAACCTCTTCTGTGAAGAAGTTCATGAATGTTTTTCCTATCCAGGCAAAGCCCTTTTTGATTCCATTCCAGAGCTTCAGCGCAATATTCCCTGCGGAAAGCACTATCACTGCAACAATTATTACGATTCCAGCGACTATGTACCAGAGATAATCGAGGATGAAAGCCCAAACTGAAGTAGCTGCCGATGCAACTGCACTTCCAACAGAAATCGCAGCTTCTTTAATCCATGCCCATGCTGACGACAACCAGCTGCCTGCTTTCCTGCCTGCACCGGCTATCCAGCTTGTCTGATTTGTGGCGTTTGTGGCGTTCTTTGTGATATTTGTGACATTCTTCACAATAGTTGTGGCATTTTTTGCAACACTGACATTGCTGGTGGCGTTTTTCACAACACTTGCATTCTTAGCAATGCTTGTGGCGTTCTTCGCAATGCTGACATTCATCCCTGCCTGCCTTGTTGAATTGAAAAATCCTACAATTGTCTTGTAATTGAATAGTATGAGCACTGCCAGGGCGAAGATTACAAGGAAAATCACTATCAGGTAAATCAGCCTTGAGCCGCGCTTCTCCTTTTTCTCCCTGGCTTTCAGCTTCGGCGCTTCCCTCTGCTTCCTCTCTGCCGCTTCCTCTTCCTCAACTGTGAAAAAGTCATGGACTATCCTTGCCAGCACAGAAAAGAATCCCCATCCCCTGCCTTTCTGCTTTGGCTTTTCTCTCCTGACTGCAGGCGCAGGCGCCTCTCTCTTTGGGGCAATCTCTATTGATTTCACTTCCTCATAGGAAACCCTTTCCCGCCTTATGCCCCTTGAGAGCTCGTTAATCTTTTGCTGGAGAATCCTCTTCAGCTCGTAATACCTTGATTTTATGGAGTTGGCGTTTGAATAGAATTCATCCCTTGTGACAAGGCGCCTCTGCGCTGACTTCTGCCTTGCGAGCTCGCGCTCAAGCGATTCCATCTTGGCATATAGCTCGGGTATCTTTGAGGTCTCGTCAGCCCTCCTTCCAACAGCGGCAATCGACTGCCTGATTCCCCTTATGCTGTTTGAAAGTGCCGCCCTTGTGGCATAGTCCGACTGCATCCTTTCCTCAAATGCTGTGATGCTGTCCTTCGCCTTCTTTGCCTCGGAAACGCTCCTTCTTGCGCGCAGGTCGCACTTGCCTATCTCGAACTCGAATGTGTCCCTGGTCACTGCCTGCTCCTTGAATGCCGAGAGCTCGTCATGGCTGTTCCTGACAGCAGACGCCACGTCATCAAACTCGCGCTCCACTGTCCTTATCTTTCTTGAGAGGGCTCCTGAAATCCTGCCCAGCGCCTGCTTTGTGGCAGAGTGCTTCTCGAGCAGTGCCAGCCTTGCCTCTGCCCTCCTGAGCCCCGCTATTTCTGACTTCAATTTTTCAACTGCAGATATCCTCTTCTCTGCATCTAGAAGCTTCTGCTCAACATATGAGTATTCCTCCCTGAAATTCGCCTCGTTTGTCTTTGTGGCTGCAAGCTTCTCCACATCCTTTGAGAGCCCTGCTGTCTTGTTCCTGATTACCCTCATCTCGTTTCTGAGCTCTGCACTCCTGCCGGATAAGGCATCAGATGTAACTGCCTGCTTCTCAAATTCTGAAATCGATTTCCTGATTTCCGCATCAGAATCCCTCAGCCCTGCAACTGCGCTGCCTATCTTCTGATTCACTGAGGTTATCTTTCTGGCAAGCTCTCTTCCGGAGACAGAGGACTTTCTCAGCGAGTCCAGCGATTTCCTGAGCAGTTCCTCGCTTTCTATCTCTTCCTCCTCAAGCCCGCCTATTCTCGACGATATTGCTGCTATCTTTGAGCTGAACTCACTTGCCTTTACGCTGCTGCCTTTAAGTGCAGAGAGTTTCCTTTCAAGGAGCGCGGCCCTTGCCTGCGACTCCCTGCTCGCCTTTGCGAGCTGCTCTGAGAGCGCCTTTGTCTTCTTTGAGAAAACAGGATTCTTTACTGCGCTCTTTGCAAGTGCATCTATTTTTCTCAGGAGGGATTGGGCAGACGAGTTTGCGCTCTGCTCCTGTTCCTCCAATTCCTTCTGTATTTCATATATTGAATGTGAGAGTTCATCCTTTGATGCAGCTGATGCCCTGAGCAGCCCTGCCTCCTGTTCAACTTTGGCATAGGAAGCGTCTGACTCTGACTTCAGCCGGTCTATCCTCGATGAGAGATTTTTCACTCCATTTTTGAAATCTGAATGCGAGACATTTCTCTTCCTGAGGGCTGAAACATCCTTGGCAGTCTTCTTTGCACCTGCTGAAAGCGCTGCTGCCTCTGACTTTAGGTATTCAAGCTCAGCCATTTTCTTGGAGAGCGCCTCATTCTGCTGGTCAAAGTAGTATATTTCGTCGTAGAATGAGGACTTTGTTACCATCCTCTTTTTTGATTCTGCGAGGGATTTCTCTGCAGATGCTATCCTCTTTTCAGCATTTGCAAGCTCCTGCCTTTCCGCAAGCCGGGAAATCGTTTGCGAGATTCCCTCAATCTCCTCGTTATACTGGCTTTTCGGAACAAGCCCTCTCTTTGCATCATCAATGCCCTTCCTGAGCTCTGAAAGTTTCTTCTCTATCTTCTCAAGCGATGATACCGAGCTCAGCCTGTCCATCCTTCCTGTTATTGACGCAAGCTCTCTTGAGAGCTCCTGCTTTGATGCTGCTGATTCTGAAAGCGAATCAACCCTTTTCCTTAGGATTGAGATGTCCCTTGTGCCCCAAAGCTGCTTTATTGCCGCCTCTTCTGCGGCGAGCCTTGACTCAAGCTTCTCTATAGCCTTCTCCTGCTGCTCGAGCCGCGCAACCTTGCTTTCAACAAGGGAGAGCTGGGCCTGCCTTGCCGCCTCGCCCTTTATGTTCTCAGCCATCTGGTTGAGCGCTGAAAGTTCTGACACGATGCTCTTTATCTGGGCATCGTAGCCGCCCCTGAGGTTCACTATGTCCTTTTTCACAGAATAAAAAGAATCCTTAAGGTTTTTGTCCAGGGCAGAAAGCCTAATGTTTAGATTATCGGTTAATTTGTCATTGATGTCAGTCATACACCCCACCTTCTGATTAGAAATAGCGACAATATTTAAACCTTTCTTTTTTTCACCATTAGAGAATAACAAAAAGTTATGTGAAAAAGTTATATAACAATTATATAACAAGATTCATTATGCTATTCAAAACCTTTAAATATTAAACTCTTAAATCCTGTTCTATAGGCAAGGACATTAATATTTGTTATTATTTCCCTTACCTATATCCAGAAGACTTTAACAAATTCATAGGCAAGGGAATTAATGTTCATTATTATTTGCCTTGCCTATGTCCAGAAGACTTTAACAAATTTTATGCAAATATTAAAGTCTTCTTGTATCATACGAATATTAAAGTCTTCTTGTATGCAAATGGCGGTAGTGGTGTAGCCTGGCAGCACAGAGGACTGTGGCTCCTCCAGCCCGGATTCAAATTCCGGCTACCGCCCGTTTTAATTCTGAAAGAATAATTAGCCTCTGAAGCCCCTGAAAAATCTTCCCCTTTTCTTTACGAAGAAATCTCCTTTCTTTTTATAAGGCTCGCCTATTTTTTCTAATGATTTAGTGTCCAGCAGCAGCATGTCAGGCCCGCCTTCCTGAAGGCTCTTGGTGTAGTCAATCACCATCAGGTATTTTTTCATGATCTTTTCATCATTTTTGTCAGGCATGAGCGCATATGCCACAGGATAAACTCTGTTATATTTTTCTAATGTCCTATTTTCAAGTTCCTTTAACTTATCCATCTCAATCAACTGGATGTTATCGGGATTGCCTTTTGCAATGTCCTCTGCTACTGTATAAAGTGCAGAGAGATAATAGACCTCTTTGTCAATAAATCTTTGAAAATCATCCATATTCCTATTCTTCTGATTATACATCTTTATCAAGGTCATTACACTTCTGAGATGATTAAAATACCCTTCCTTTTGCTGTCCCTTTTCATAGTTTTCATATAGCACCTTTGTATAAAAATCAACTAGAAAGCCTATCTTGTCCTCCAAACTCTCATGGCTTTTTTGTTCTTCCTTCATAAGTTTATGCTAGCAGGGCAATTATATAAATATTGTGCTTGTCCTAAATATCAATCAAAAACAATAAAAGCAGGTTCAAATTACCATAACCTATGAAACCAAAGCTGCTTCTGCACACCTGCTGCGCGCCATGCCTGCTCTCTGCGCTCTTTCATTTGAAGGACGAATATGAGATAACTGTCTTTTATTTCAACCCAAACATCTATCCTGGGAAAGAGTATCAGAAAAGGAAATCTTATGCTGAGAAATACTGCTCTGAAAACTCAATAAGGTTTGTTGAAGGCGATTTCAATCCTGCAGAATGGCTTTCATTTGTTTCAAAAGCAGAAAATTTTGCAAAGCTGCCTGAGGGAGGGGAGAGGTGCTCTTCCTGCTTTGAGTTCCGCCTGAGGAAGGCAGCGGATTATGCAAAGGAGAACGGATTTTCCATATTCTGCACAACCCTCACATCAGGGGCGAACAAGAAGGCATCGCAGATAAATGCAATCGGCGAGAAAATAGCCGCTGAAATGAAGATAAGATTTCTCTCAAAGGATTTCAAGAAGGGCGGCGGCTATGAGTTCAGCAGGAAGGAATGCATGCGCCTTGGCATTTACAGGCAGAACTACTGCGGCTGCATGTATTCATTCAAAAAAAATTAATCAGTTCTTTTGTAGAGCAGCATCGAATCGCCGAAGCTGAAAAACCTGTATTTCTCTTCAATGGCATCTTTGTATGCAGCCATTATCCTCTCATAGCCCCCGAATGCAGCAATCATCATAATAAGCGTTGAGTTGGGCGTGTGGAAGTTTGTTATCATTGCAGAGACCGGTGATTTGAATTTATATCCCGGCTTGATGAAAATATCGGACGGGCCGCTTTTTGGGTATACTATGCCATTTTTTGACACTGTCTCGAGCGTTTTTACAACAGTTGTCCCCACAGCAAATACCCTATGCCCATCTTTTACTGCATTGTTTATTTCATCAGCAGCATCAGCTGAAACTTCATATAATTCAGCGTCCATCCTGTGGTTTGCAATGTCATGAACCGGCTTGAATGTCCCTAAGCTTACATGAAGCGTTATCTCAACAAACTTTGCTCCCTTGTCCCTTATCTTCTGCATCAATTCAGGGGTGAAGTGCAGCCCTGCTGTGGGCGCTGCAATCGCCCCCTTTTTCTTTGAGTATACTGTCTGATACATCTCAGGGTCTTCAAGCTTTTTCTTGATGTAGTGCGGAAGCGGCATGATTCCGGAGTTCAAGACTTCTTCAATCGGTGCGCTGAATTTAAGGGAGCACTTCCCCTTATTTTTTTCTTCAACCTCTGCTGTGAATTTGTCAAATATTATTTTTGAGCCAACTTTGATATTTCTTCCCGAGACAAGGCATTCCCAGTTTCCGCCGGCAAGCTTTCTCACGAGAAGCACCTCTGCCCTGCCACCTGTCTCTTTCCTTCCGGCTAAGCGCGCAGGTATCACCTGCGTATTGTTGATGACAACAACATCGCCAGGGCTTATGTAGTCAATTATGTCATAGAAATGCTTGTGCTCAAACGAATCGCCCTTCACCACGAGCAGGCGCGATTGGTCCCTCGGGATGGCGTGCTCCTGGGCAATAAGCTCTTTCGGCAGCCCGTAGTCAAAATCCTCAAGAGTGAACTCTCTTTCCATCAGCCCTGCTTTTGTCCATTCTTATAAAAATCTTGTGAAAAAATTTATAAACAGCGGAAAGTTCGCCTCCTGCATGAGAACAGCAACCATTCTTTTCATAACTCATGTGCCGTACATGCTGATTGCAGTTTGCCTGCTTGCTTACATGATTGTGATGAAGAGGAAGCTTCTCGAGATTTCAGAGTTTTTAAACAGAAAAAACAAAGGGTGAAGTTTATGGAAACATATATGTCAATACTTTACACGCAGCTGCCGATTGCGCTTGCATGCATCTGGATGGCTTACGAGATGCACATGATAAGAAAATCTTTTGAGACGATAGAAAAAAAGATCATAAAAATCCGCTGAGAGCGTCCTACTCCGGACTAAAGTCCGGAGTTTGACCGGACGCTCTCTTAATCGCGGATTTTTAGGATGCTAAAAGCGGCTTATCTCCAATCTGAAGATTGGAGTTTTGCCGCTTTTCTGCATAAAAAAATGATTCCTCAAATTTCCCGACAGGAAATGCCCGGAGAACCCTAATATACCCTTTACATACCTTAATATCAAGATTAATATCATGAGAACTACAAATGATATATTAATATAATAATGAGTAAAATTTATATATTAGTCTTTCTTTACAGCGTTTTCGGGGGTGTAGTTATGGTAATATTATTCGACAAGTTTAACCTTCCTGAAGATATATATGAAATCATATTCGCTACTGAGCAGCAGATAATCGTCGCGCAGGCCCTCCTGAAAGAGATGAAGATGAAGGGCGGGCAGATGAGCAAGGGGCAGATGTCCGACTTTGCCACGCGCCTTCACGAGGGGCGGCTTGAGACGAAAATTGAGCGCGCACCATTTGTAGGCAAGAAGCTGAAGCTCTCCTACAACAAGAGGCAGTTCTACGACAGGATACTGACTCCCATGAAGAGCATGGGGCTCATCTATTACGACCTTTACAAGAAGATATACAAGGTTTCAGATGATTTCGTCAAGCAGCTTGACATAATCGCGAAGATGTGGCAGAGGGAGCTCCAGAAGCCGCTCAACGACTGATTTTTTATAATCCATTTTTTGCCTCTTTTCTTTTTATGATATTTCTGCTTTCTATTGGACACTGTGTGGATAGATTTTTAAAAAGGCCGTTCTAATCTCCCGCTTATGCCGGAAAAAGATAAAAACCTTGCAGAAATTGCCGGATTCTTTCCCTATGACAGGGCCAGGGAGTTCCAGGATGAGCTTGTCTCTGATATCTATTCCTCTATAGCGAAGCGGCAGAGCATCCTGATACACGCGCCCACAGGCATAGGCAAGACAGCAGGGGTGCTGGCGCCTGCCCTGAAATTCCTGTTTGATGAAAAGGAAAGGGGGCATCGCCTGAAAATATTCTTTTTGACATCAAGGCACACCCAGCACAGCATAGTAGTTGAGACAATAAGGATGATAAATGGGAGGGGCGGGAAGCAGATAATCCTGGCGGACATATTCGGCAAGAAGTTCCTCTGCGGATTTGACGACGTGGTGAATTTCCTGCCGTCTGACTTCTCTGAATACTGCAGGTCCCTCCGCTCCGAGAAGAAGTGCCATTACTATTCCAGCACTATGGACGCTTCCTCGCAGGAAAAGAAATTCTCAAAGGCGGGGCTCGCCATGATTTCGCGCATGAAGGCAAAAAGCGCAGAGAGGGCAGAGCTTCGCGCAGAGTGCAAGGATGCAGTGCTCTGCCCCTATGAAATCACCTGCGGAATTGCCAGAGACGCTGATGTGGTAATATGCGACTACAACCACATCTTTAACACACAAATAAGGGAAGCATTTTTCAAGAAGATAGGGGCCGACCTCGAGAACTCGATAATAATCATAGATGAGGCACACAATCTTCCCGAGCGCATAAGAGAGATGCTCTCAATGGAGATAAGCGAGAAGGGGCTCCAGCTTGCGCTGCGCGAGAACAAGCGCTTTTCCCAGGACTGCGGGGACTATCTCAGGGCAATGATAGAATTCTTCATATCCAGGCAGGCAGATGATGAGGGGAAGACGCGCTTCGGGGAGGTGCTGATTGAGAACTCAGAAATACTGGACTTCCTGAAAGCGAGATTTGACATCCCAAAGATGCTCGAGGAAATGGAGCTCGCTGCTGACGAAGTCAGGAGGCAGCAGAAGAGAAGCTTCCTCGGCAGGGCTGCTGACTTCCTCAGGCTCATCGCCTCAACCCAGGAGTATGAAGAGTTCATAACAATCGGCTATTCAGATGCGAGCGACGGATTTTTCACAATTGAGTATTTCTGCACAGACCCGTCGATACTTACGAAAGAAGTGATAGACAAAGCCAAGTCAATTGTGCTTATGAGCGCCACGCTTGAGCCGATGGATATGTATTCCGACGTGCTCGGCTTCGATTATCCCAACATGCACGCATACGGCAACCCGTTCCCGGCGAAGAACCGCCTCACCCTCATAATTCCCGAGACCACTACAAAATATGAGTTCAGGAACGATGTTGAATACAGGAGAATTGCCTTCCACATGATGACTGTGCTCTCGCTTGTGCCAGGGCGGGCAGTTGTATTCTTCCCGAGTTACAGCATACTGAATTCTGTCATAGAAAAGTCAAAACTCACTGGCAGGCAGCTCTACATTGAGAGGCAGAAGCTCTCAAAGGAGGGCAAGGCAGGACTGATAAGGGAATTCCTGAAAGATGAGAAGGGAGTGCTCTGCGCAGTTGTCGGGGCTTCTTTCTCAGAGGGCATTGACCTGCCGAACAAGCTGAAGTGCGTGATGCTTGTAGGGCTTCCGCTGAGGCCCCCAAACATAAAGGCGCGGAAGCTGATACAGCTCTACCAGGAAAGGTTCGGGCGCGGCTTTGAGTACGGCTACTTCATACCTGCGATGAGCAAGGCGATACAGAGCGCAGGCAGGTGCATAAGGAGCAGCACTGACTACGGCGCCCTTGTGTTCCTGGACAAGCGCTATGATTATGAGAATTACCGCGCTCTTATGCCCAAGGACTGGAACATTGTCTCAACATCCTATTATGAAGAAGTGCTTTCTGATTTCTTCAAGAAAAAAAGATGAGGAAAAGTAAGTTACAGCGTTGTTATTATCACGCCGTCTTTTATGATGAGAAAAGTGTGCTCTGCTTGGCTGACCATCCCCTTTGAAACCTCTGCAAGCGGCGGATACTCCACAAGAACATCATTTTTTATCAGATTCCTGAGAGCAAATGCCGCCTCTGCCCTTGAGAATTTCTTCTCAAGCCAGCGCCTTGCAAAGGGCAGCCCGTTGTATTCCTCAATCTGAGCCAGCACCTTCCTTGTTATTGCATCCCTCACCGGCTTCTTGTGCGGCATTGAGAAGACATTTGCAGTCCCGGAATCAACTACAATTCCAGTGCCTGTTGTTGCAAACGGCTCTATGGCAATTGCCTGGTTTGAAAGCAAATTTTTTGAGGTGGTTGCAAAATTCGGTATTGAGGGGTCGCAGTGGATGCTGAACTTGCCCAAGCCGTGCCCTGAAAGGTTTCGTATCGGGGAAAATCCCATTGAAGTTATTGTGCGCTGTATCTCAGTGCCGATTTTTCCTATCTCAATCCCGTCCCTTATCATCTTTGAGACATTTTCCAGCGCAGCCAATGACGCCTCCACGAGATTCTTCATTGCCGTGTCGTCTCCCAGATAGACAGTGCATGCGGTGTCAGAGATGCAGCCGTCTATGCTCACTCCCAGGTCAAGCTTTGTCATGTCCCCATTTTCAAGAATGGTCTTATCCTCTATGTCAGGGCAGTAGTGGGCTGCTAGGTAATTCCTTGAAATCTGCGCAGGGAAGGCCATCGTTCCGCCGAGCTGCGCTACTTTCGCTTCTATTTTCTCAGCAATGTCTGCAAGCGCGGCGCCCTCTTTCATCAGCGATTTTCCATACTCGCGCGCCTCTGCGCCGATTCTGCCTGCCCTCTTCCACTTTTCAATGTCTTCTATCCTGAATTTTTCCTCTTCCGGCATCTTGGCATCCCTTTCGTCACGCTAAAAGCGCCCAGTATAAAAATCTTTCAGGAAAACAATCTCCTGCCCAATTAGTAAACTATTTAAACAGAGCCCAAATTCTCCTGAACAGACATTTTTGCTCAAAAAATTAAATGGAGGAATAAAGGAGGAATAAAGAATGGCTGAATTCAAGGTTGTGATTGCTGATCCAAAGACAGGCAAGTGCTATAAGCACGAGGTCAAGGGCCCTGAGGCGACAAGGCTTGTGGGCATGAAAATAGGCGAGAAGCTTGCCGGCGAGGCAGTGGGCTTTCCCGGATATGAGCTTGAGATAACAGGCGGCTCTGACTACTGCGGTTTCCCCATGAGGAAGGACCTCAATGAGTCGGGAAGAAGGAGAATTTACACAGTGAGGAGCCAGGGCGTGAGGAACGCGTTCAAGGGAGAAAGGGTCAGGAAAAGCGTGGCGGGAAACACAATCTACGCAAAGACCGCCCAGATAAACATGAAAGTGCTGAAGTACGGGGCAAAGCCGCTCGGAGACGATAAGGCAGAAGAGAAGCCCGCTGAGAAGCCAGGCCCTCATGCAGAGAAAAAAGAGGAGAAGAAAGAGGAAAAGGCAGAAAAGAAAGAGGAGAAGAAAGAAGTAAAGGCAGAGAAAAAAGCTGAGAAGAAAGAAGAAAAGGCAGAAAAGGAGAAAAAAGAATAATTCCCATCAATTTTTTAT
>Ga0210016_1000888_pt1 | contig 27303 bp, 31 predicted proteins | sample CryGeyCG2014_300_FD_185454 | JGI IMG/M metagenome (GOLD analysis project Ga0210016, IMG submission 185454) | Groundwater microbial communities from aquifer - Crystal Geyser CG02_land_8/20/14_3.00 (SPAdes) (version 2) | ecosystem: Environmental > Aquatic > Deep subsurface > Groundwater | place...
CGCAACTGACGTTTTCCCAGTAAGCCTTAACGTCCCCTTAGAAAATCGCAGCGGTTTCTATGGCGTAAAAATAAGCTTTCCACGAGGGACACCACAAGTATTCACTGTTGGATTTGTACTCTCAAATAACCTTATCTTACAAGAATCCTCTAATGTGAGTCGCGTAGATTTCCCAAAATATCCGAGTCTAACAAAGAGCGCGGTCAACTGCAACGTTTCAATTCTTTTGCCGGCAGGTTGCACGTACATGAGCGGCACCAGTCTAGAATATTCGCAGGAGAATTTGGCAGCTTTCACCAATTCGCCTGCAGATGTAACTTTTTCGTTGACCGAAGGTGCAATGCAAATAGTCGACATAAAGGAGCTGAAACGTGAAATAAAAATAACCGGTGCGGGCGAGATAGAAGGCTCAGATTCCTACCGCATAACAAACAAGGCTCCGCAAGGAACTAGTTTCATTGAGATAGTTTTACCACACAACGCCTCTAACCCAAGTGCGTATGACAAGCTTGGAAGAAGATTGACATTAGATGCGACTGGAAGAACAAACAGATATAAAGTTTCCTTCGCGTCGCCATTAAAAACCGAAGAGTCAGCTGTTTTCACCGTGAAATATTGCTTGCTTGGTGAAGGCTGTATTGAGCAAAAAGAACCCAAAAATTTCGACTTTGTATTTCCATTGTTCGAGCATTTGGATTACTACATTGATCGGTCGTCTATAACATTCGTTTTACCAGAAGGTGCTAGAATATTAAGCTTCGAAAACGTTTCGGTTGCCGGTTCTTATAGCATAACAAGAGACGTTTTCCAAGAAAGGTTAACCATAGACAGGCAAGGCGTGTTTTCGCTGGATAGCTTCAGCGTGGGGATAACATATGAATATGACCTTTTGTGGTTGTCTTTTCGTCCTACACTATGGATGTGGGCTTTAGCAACTGTTGGATGCGCAATAGTCGTTGTTTGGAAGAGACCTAAGGCTGCCATTTCGGTTACTGTGCCTAGAGTAGCGGTGGGAGTTCGTTCAAGGGATATTAAATCGTTCGTTGATGCGTATGAGAAGAAAAGGAAAATAATTTTGGAATTTGAATCTCTGAAGATAAGGGTGCGTAGAGGAAAGGTTCCGAGAAGTCGGTACAAGGTGCGGAGGAGAACACTTGAAACGCAGCTTAATGCTTTATCTAGAAGCCTAACCGATTTGAAAGAGAAACTGCGAGCGGCTGGAGGACGTTATAGAGATTTGATGCGGCGGCTTGAGGTTGCGGAAACTGAAATCAGTGGAGTTGAAGCGAACATTGAGAGCATTGAAGTGCGTCACCGCCGAGGAGAGCTTTCACTAGGGGCGTACCGTAAACTTCTCGCGGATTACGAGGGGAGAAAAGATAAAGCTGAAACAACAATTAACGAAATTCTAATAAGAATACGTGAAGAAATCCACTAACAAACCCAAAAGTTTTTATTTCGTTGTTCAAAATTCATGAGATTCCAATTGAAGAGGGAAGAAAAATGGTGAAGATCATAGTTGATAATGATAAATGTACTGGATGCGGTACGTGTGTAGAGACTTGTCCTGTGGAGGTTTTCGAGATGAAAGATGAAAAGTCTGTACCAGTAAAGGTTGAAGAGTGCTTGGTTTGTAGAGCATGCGAAGCTCAGTGCCCAGAAAGTGCAATTCAAGTAATCGAGTAGCCTTTGCATTCCGCTCTTTATCTATATATTCCAGAAAACATTCTGAACCTGTTTCACTTGTTTTATGAGCTTTTCACCTTGCTCATTAATGCGTTTTCTAGTTATGGGAACCTTATCTTCTATACTGTAAATTGCCCCGCTCATCTTCGCAACGGCTGCCACAGCTAGTTTCCCAATAAACCTTAGACTGTAACCTCCCTCAAGCACCAATACAAGTTTTCCTTCGCACATTTCTGAAGTCGCATTAAAAATTGTTTTATAAACTTCTTGGTAGCATAGGGCGGATAGGGAAAGACTGCCTACAGAATCTGCGTAATGGCCGTCTAAACCAGCGGATACCAGTACGAATTGTGGTTTGTACTGTTTTATTATGGGCTTTACAATTTCATTTATTGCCTTCAGATAAATCCGGTCGCCTGTTCTGAATGGTAGAGGAACATTTACATTGTAACCTAAACCTTCTCCTTCTCCGATTTCATCTATGAAACCTTTTCTTGGAAATTCTCGCGGGTCCTCATGTAAGCTTACGTATAATACTTTATTGGTTTCGTAGAAGATTTCTTGCGTACCGTTTCCATGATGGGCATCTATATCTAATAGCAGAATCCTCTTCAATTTGAATTCTCTGAGCAGATATTTTGCGGCTATAGCAATGTTGTTGAATATACAAAAGCCACATGTACTGTATTTTCCAGCGTGATGTCCTGGGGGTCGAACCAAGGCGAAGGCGTTCTGAAATTCTCCCTTTATCACAAGGTTAACAGCCTTCAAGGTTCCACCGACAGCATAAAGGGCAACATCAAAACTTTCTGGCGAAGCTACCGTATCTCCTTCCGCATCCAGAAGGCCTCCTCCTGATTTACACAGATTCTCTACCAATTCAATGTATTCTATACCGTGGACGAGTTCAACGTCCCTCAATCGAGCCTTTTCCGGTTCAACAAACTGCCAATTTCCGACGCCTTGAAGTTTGCTTTTCTTCAACTCTCTAACAATTGCACGGAGACGCCTTGCCGATTCAGGATGACCTCTGCCAGGATTATGCCGATAATAAACAGGTGAAAAGACCACGGCTGTTGTGCTCACGTTATCATTCCCTTAAAAACTGTTTGAAACATTTTCTGCAAGTATTCTCTTGTGGAATATCCTTTCTTTTTGGCTAGTTTTTTGATGACTTTGTTCACGCCTGTTGCGTATTGTATTGCCCTTTTCGGCTTTTTCACAATGAAACGTGGAAGCCCTATGTCCTCAGCCATCTTTCTTAACACAGTTTTTCTTAACATGTCATTCGGTGACTCTATCTTAAGCTGCAAGGGAAGCTTTGCAGCAAATTTTGCCAGTTGATATTCGGCAAAGGGTAGGCGAAGTTCTACGTTGTGGAAGTTGCAGATTTTGCTGTCTCTTTCAAAGTTGTTTTCATACATTCCTGCAATGTCGTTGAAAATAGTTTTCTGCACAGATTCTTCACCATACCGCATGTAATCATTCGAGTATCGCTTGTAGCCTCCGAAAAGCTCGTCTGCACCTTGCCCAGTAAGCATAACCCTAAATCCCATTTTTGAAGTCTTTTCAGCTGTCCAAAAGACTGGAATGCCTATGCTTGTTTTGACGGGATTTGCGTCTTCAATCAACCACAAAACTTTCGGCAGAACTTCCTCCACAGCCTTTTCACTGTAAAGATGAATGTGAAGTGGCAGGTTCAGCGCTTCCGCCGCCTTTTTTGCATGTTCAATTTCAGGCTGGTTTTTTAGGCTCACAGAGACTAGGTGCACTTCTACTCCGAACTTTTTGGCTAAAAGCGCGATTATGGTGCCGTCTAAACCACCGGAGAAGGCGACTGCAATTTCTTCAAGTCCCGAAATTCTTTGTTTGATGGATTTTTGCAAGAGGCTGCTTAATTTTTTGGTTGCAGCTTGCATAGTCATTTGCCTAGTTTTTGTATGAACGAGTGTTTTTGCGGGCTTAAACTTGAAACCATGCTTATCAACATTGGCTAAGTGTCCCGGCGGAAAGGAATGCGCCTCTTTTATTCCAATTTTCCATAATGCCTTGCGCTCAGATGCTAAAGCCGATAAATCCGTGGTTTCACCGTAGTAAAGCGGGTATAACCCTAAAGAGTCTCTCCCAGCAATAAGTCTTGCAGGCTCAGCCATAGCAAAAGCGAAGCCGCCCTCAAAATCCTTGATAAGAGACTCTGTGCTTAAATTTTGATTCAGTTTATCAGTAACAAACTCCACACTGGAAAATTCCGTGTTAAGCGAATAGATTCTTCCCTCAAAAACAAACGTTCCTTCATGGAATTTTATTGGTTGTGGTATGTCTGACGTAAGAATTTTTGAAAAGACATGACCAATAAGTACTGGTGAGTTTGGGTCTTTGTCTTGTAAATCTTCGATGGATTTTCTTATGGTCGCAGTTGTTGGTGATGCCAGCCCGAAGGTTTCAGCGCCTTTGTGCTCTACCATTTTGAGCATGGTAACTGCTGTTTTTGCGACATTTTCGTTCTTTTTGCTTATAACAGCGATTATTGCTCCCATGTGGAAGAAGCCTCTTTATACGGTAAAGCATTAATCCTTAATCGGCTTATCTAGTTTTGTGGGGAGCGATAATTTGCCTATTCTTCCTATTGACACGGGCCGTTACGGAACTCCTGAGATGAGGAGAGTTTTCGAGGAAGAAACACATGTTCAAAGAATGTTGGATGTAGAATCAGCTTTGGCTTGGGCGCATGCTGAGGTTGGCGACATACCGAGGGAAGATGCTGAAAAAATAGCAGCTATGGCTTCGATGAAGTATGTTAAATTAAGTCGGATAAAAGAGATTGAACGTGAAATAAGCATGATATTGCTTCTTTGGTTAGAGCTTTAGCTGAAGCTTGCGGACCAAGTGGGGGCATATGTTCACTTGGGAGCGACAAGTTATGACATTGCAGATACTGCGAGAGCACTTCAGTTAAAAGAAGCTTTAGGATTAATTGAAAAACGGTTAGATGATTTTGAGAGAATTCTTATGGAAAAGGCTCTGCAATATAAAAACACTTTGATGATAGGTAGAACTCATGGTCAGCATGCGTTGCCGATAACGTTAGGCTTTAAGTTTGCGGTTTGGATGCGTGAGATCTCTAGGCATATTCAAAGGCTTAGGTAATGCGAAGAACGCGTTTTAGTTGGAAAAATGAGCGGGGCAGTTGGCACCCAAGCCGGTTTAGGGCTTCATGCTATGAAGGTTCAAGAGCTGGTTATGCAACGGTTAGGAATTAAATCTGCTGAAATTTCCACGCAGATCGTGCAGCGGGATCGCCACGCTGAACTTGTGTGTTTATCGGCTGTGATTGCTTCGACGCTTGATAATTTTGCCACTGAAATTCGGGAGCTACAAAGACCAGAAATCGGAGAGCTTTGCGAGCATTTCGAAGCGAAAAAGCAGGTTGGCAGTTCAACAATGCCTCACAAGCGGAATCCAATAACCTGTGAAAAGATTTGCGGTTTGGCTAAGATTGTCAGAAGCCTCGTTTTTCCCGCTTTAGAGAATGTTATAACTTGGCACGAGAGAGACTTAACGCAGTCGTCTGCAGAGCGGTTCATAATTCCTGAGGCATGCATCTTAGTTGACCACATGCTTTTGTTGATGAGCAACGTAGTAGCTAATCTATACGTTGATGAGCAACGCATGCTGAAAAACATTGGGTTAACTCAAGGACGTGCCATGTCCGAAGCTGTTATGATTGTATTAACAAAAAAAAGGTGTGAGTCGCCAAGAAGCCCATGAGTTGCTTAGAAAACTAACGATGAAAAGCAAAATGGAAAAGCGGCATTTTAGAGAAATCCTTCTGAAAGATGACGTTGTAGGTGGAAAGTTAAGCGAGAGAGAGATTGATGATGCTTTGAATCCGAGGAATTATTTGGGTACTGCTTTGGAGCAAGTTGAGCTTATAGTTAAAAAGGCAAAAGAAGAACGTGAGGTTAGAGGATTAGCCTAGTATTCTGTTAGAGCTTTTTGTTCCCATTCTTCTCCTTTTTCAAGTTTCTTCCACTCTTCTTTTTTGACGAAGCCGCCTACTTGTTCTTTTATTTTCTTTGCCAGTCTCGGGCCTATAAGCGGCAGACTTACCAAGTCCTTGATAGCTACGTGTTTTATGTCTTCTATTGTCTTGTACCCAGCGTTGTAGAGTATACGTCCTCGAACTCTGCCCACTCCTTCAAGCTTAACAATCGGCAGTAGCTCTTTCTTTACTCCTTTCTCTATTCTTTCCATGAGCCTAAGAGTTTGCGGTCGCACTTGTTTGTTGCCGAAGAGTCTAGCCAGTTCATGGGTGGCATGAAGCAGCCATTTTGCATTTTGAATTGTTCTGTAAAGGTCTCCTGGTTGCACTCTGAACTTTTCAATTGCTTGATCTTCGCTCATTTCTTCGATCCAGTCTTTCAGAACCATGGCGGTTTTTACCTCTCCTAGGAGTTCTTCGTAGGCTATTCTGTCTTCCCACTCGTCCGATACGTCCACAAGAAGTTCTTCTTTGTGTTCTTCCATGAAAACTGCTACTTGGTCTATTTCTTGTGTGTATGGTCTCAGTTTTGGAGCCATGTCAGGCGTGTGAGCAATCATGTGCAAAAGACTTAACTCCGTCAAATATGCAGGTCTGTATCTTAATGCGTCGCGGATTATGACGGCTGAAACCGGGTCTATGTAAAGTTCGCTTACTCGTTTTCCAAATTTCGTGGCAAAAATGTCATCACCAGCAACGTCAATCATTTCCTCGTCGTACAGGTACTTCAGAATTTTGGCTATTATGCCTCTAATCGCCCTTATCTCGTATTGGTATGCGTAAAAAGTTCTGCCAAAAAAGTCGTAAATTCCACGCTCTGTATGGGCAAAATCTGCTGCAATCGTTGCCAGCACATGAGACCTTAAAATTCTTTCAACCGCAAGCCTCGACCATATTCTCTCTGGATGCGCAAGAATATAGCTTTCCATTAAATAATCTGCCTCATCAGCGGTTCTAGCGATAAGAACTGATTCTCCCATTTTGTCATACCTCGGTCGACCAGCACGACCGCAATTGTGAACTATAAAATTTGAGGCTATGTATATTTCAGTATCATTAATGGAAAGGTTATAAACGGTTATCGGCTCCTTAAGTTTCTCCGTCGTGACATTGGCTACTTTGATCCATTCTACACTTCCTGCACGTTTTTTCTCATAATATTTGTCGAGATTGTGGTATTTGCTATATGCGAGATGAGGTATTACACACTTGGTGGGTTTAACGAATTTTGCAAATGTGTTTATGTCCAGAATTCGCTTGATAGATACTCTGAAAAATGGTCCTTTAAATTTGACCAATTTTCCTCTTATGAGTTTCCGATAGTTCTTCCTTGGCTCTTGCTCGATTTTGCTTAACACCCCTAATCGTAGAAGCAGGTTGTGTAATCCTATGGCGAAATATTTGCTGGCAGTTGAGAATACTACTGCTCGAACCTTTGTATTAATTCCTCTCTTGGTTTTCGTCTCGCTGTATGAACCGTCCCCATCAAAAACCCCTGCCAGATATGCTCCTATTAGATTCTTGGGCAACTCCATCATAAAATCGTTGACATTCAATGTATAAGACTTACGTCCAAAAGGTATACCAAATTTTGAAAGAATTAATGCAAGCAGGGATGAGCGAATCTCCACGTAAAAAGTTCCCTTACGTATCTCCATCACCTTGGGTTTTACTCCAAAACTCTTTGATATCCTTACAATCTTTTTAATAATAGCTGAGGCATTGTTTTGGATGCGTACAAGATAGAAAACGCTTCCGTTTTTATCCTTGCAGAGTTTTAGGTTGCCGTCACTTGCCACAATACCAACAAGCCACATAAAATCCTCATTTAATTTCTTGGGAAGATTTAAAGTCGTCCCATATGCCGTCTTAACTTTCCCAATTCTTTTAGCTACGTCACCATCTTTTAAATTGAGCCAAGATGCCAGTTGAAGAATAATCCACAGAGGTACCGCCTTTTTACCACCAATGTATCCTTTGAGGGTTTTCAATTTTACACCAAGTTTCTCAGAAAGCTGTTGTCTAGTGCCCAAAACTTTGGCAAGCTCAAAAATGTCCAATTTACCCTGTACGTATGTGATATTAGGTGGCAAGAACTTGTACGTATAGGGAGCATCAAATTTGCTTTCTAAATCATACTTAACGTACCCGACCTTATCGCCCCTCTTTATCTCGCAAGCTGGAACCCACATGGTATGTTTCCCTCGTTTAACAAGTAGCGGATGTTCAGGTGTGAGCTGGATACTCGCACCAATGTTAGTTGTGACTCTCGTTAACACTGTAGTTTTATTCCTAAAGTGTTTGAGAATCGTGCTTTGACGCAGTTCACTACTACTCGGTTCATATGAAAGAACTGGTACATCACTCCTGTTTTCTACTATCTCACCGATGGAAGTAATTCTGCTGTCTTTTAGTATAATTCGTGTTTCGAAGGGTAAACACATTTGTTTGTACTCTAAAACACTGATTGGGTAGTAGCCGTATCCAGGTTCGTACCGCCTGTAATCCTGAATGACAACGGTTCTGGCTGGCAGATTTACGCCGAAAGCCAATGTAGGCGTAGCTGCTAAAACCTTAATTTTCCCACGGCGGAAAGAATCTTCTATTACTCTGCGGTGTCCACCACCCAAACCAGCATGATGAAAAGCTGTTCCATGCTGAACTAACTCAGCCAGCAACTCACTTATCCTTGTTCTCTCTCCAGCCGCCAAGATTTTTTCAGCATCACGCATCAGAGCACGCTTCACAGGCTTAGACAAGAGGCCTTCAACTTCGTTAGTAGCCTTTTTTGCGAGCGTGACAGCTTTTCTTCTTGTATTTGCAAAGATCAGTGCTTGTCCGCCAGTTTTTATGGTGTTTAAAGCCAAGTTTATGGCTGAGTTTCTTGATTTTTTCTCTATTTTTCTAGCGTCTCCATCTTTAAATTGGATTTCCTCGTGTAGAACTACCCCTTCATTCAATTGGATTGGCCGCCACTCCGTTGTAACATAGCCTGCTTTGAGCCATTCTGCGATTTCTTCAACATTGTTTATTGTTGCACTTAAAGCCAAAACCTGCATGTCTGGATTAACCTGCATCAGCCTTGCTAACACAACTTCTAAAGTTGGTCCTCGCTCGCCATCATTTAATAAATGCACTTCGTCAGCAACTACAAGTGAAATCTCATCCATCCACTTGGCTCTATGCCTCAGAAGCGAATCTGCCTTCTCATTAGTGGTCACAATTATGTCATATCTTTCGAGCCATGCGTCAGTGCTGTCGTAGTCGCCTGTGCTTATGCCTATTCTTATGCGTCTTCCATTGGACTTTCGTATTGAAGTGTATTTCTTAAATTCCTGATATTTTTCGCTTGCTAAAGCCCTCAAAGGTGTTAAATAGATGGTTTTTCCGTTTTTTTCCAGTATGTGCTTAAGGGCACAGAATTCAGCGACTAGAGTTTTTCCAGAAGCTGTTGGACTTGCCAAAACAAGGTTTCTTCCTTCTAAAGCCCCAGCTTTTATTGCTTCTTCTTGTGGGGGATAAAGCTCAACGAGTCCAGATCTGATTATTATTTCTTTAACGGATTCTGGTATTGACAAGTCTGTTATTTTCACTGGAACGCGCCCATTTAAGAGCAATTACCATCTCATCAATTTAAAGTGTTACTGCAACACGAAAATCCCTTGGGTTATGTTTTTTAATATGATGTATGCTAGAAGTTCTAATGAGAGGACTTGAACTAGAATGATTGAGAACGTAAAGGAGCTGCTTAAAGCACACGAAGGTCTAAAACGCGAAGTCTATTTGGATATTGAAAATTCGAGCATGGTCCCCCAAGAAGTTGTTAACGCAATGCTGCCATACTTCAATCAACACGCATACGGTAACCCAACACTAACACACAAACCAGGCTGGGAAGCCTTCGAAACAATAATGCAATCATCACAAAAAATAGCTACATCTTTGGGCTGCAAAACACTCGAAGAAGTAAATTTCACCCCCGGAGAAACAGAAGCCAACAACCTAGCACTCATCGGAACAGCTTTTTCGATGAAGGATAAGGGTAAAAAAATTGCGATTTCCGAAATTGAACCTTTAAGCGTTTTACACGTCACTGATCTGCTCAATAAACATGGATTCACTACAGTGAAAATCCCAGTTGACGGCGAAGGCTTCATCAACCTTGAAAAATTGAGGGATGCTGTAGATAAAGAAACAATCCTCGTAAGTGTCTCAACTGTGAACCACGAAATTGGAACAATAGAACCAGTGAAAGAAGCATTGGAAATAGTGAAAGACAAAAACTCTGAAACGATATTCCACACAGATGCCTCAGATGCCTATGGAAAAATTCCATTTGATGCACGGGAGTTAAATGTGGATTTAGCAACTATAAGTAGCTACAAAATTTTGGGACCAAGAGGGATAGGCGCGTTATACATCAAAGAAGGCGTTGCCATCCAAAGAATTTTAGAGGGTCAAATAGGCACACAGAAGCTTTGGCCAGGAGTTGAAAATACACCCTCAATTGTTGGTTTTGCAAAAGCATCCGAACTGACATTCCATAATTTTGAAGAAAATACGAATCGCATGCGAAGACTTAGAAACAAACTAATTGATGGAATAATCGGGAAAATGTCAGACGTTAGACTTAACGGACCTGAAGGCAACAAAAGGGCTCCTGACAACGTGAACATAAGCTTTCTAAGATGCGAGGGTGAAGCATTAACAATTGAACTAAGCCTGAACGGAGTCTACGTTTCAAGCGGAAGCGCCTGTACCAGGCGTCTTCTTCAGCCAAGCCACGTTCTCGTTGCCATAGGCAGAAAATTCATCGAAGCCCACGGCAGCATCCTAATGAAAGTTACACGATACCATACCGAAGAAGATATAGACTACGTTCTAGAGGTTATCCCAAAGGCTGTCAAAAGAATAAGAGAAATTGTTGGCTCCATGGAGATGAAGTAACCATGTCTAGGACGCCCCTTCCATACAACCCGAAAATACTCGAGCTTTTCCGGAATCCGAAAAATCTTGGAAAGATGGAAGATGCCACTGTAACGGCTGTCGCGGGAAATCCCTTATGCGGAGACATGATAATTTTCTACCTAAAAATCAATAGCAAAGATGCTATTGAAAGGGCATCGTTTGAAAGCTACGGCTGTGCCGCTAACATAGCAACCTCAAGTATAGTCACTGAAATGATTAAAGGAATGAAGCTCGAGGATGCATGGAAAGTATCATGGAAAAGCGTTGTGGAAGCTGTCGGCGGCCTTCCAAGTGTGAAGTTTCACTGCGGCATCCTAGCCGTTGGAGCATTGAAGAGAGCAATAAGAACGTACTACAAAAACAAGGGAGTTTCTCCCGATTGGCTGCCGAAGGAACCAACCTTCGAAGAAAAGCAAGCCGTAGAAGAGGAAGAACTAGCGAAAATCCTTTCAAAAAGAATGAAAGCTGAGGAAGAAAAATAATGTTAGATCCTTACAAAATCAGAGAAGACTTTCCAATCCTAAAACGGAAAATAAACAACCATCCATTGATCTACTTTGACAATGCAGCCACAACCCAAAAACCAAAACAAGTGATTGAAGCCATTAAGGAATTTTACGAAAACTACAATGCGAATGTTCACAGGGCTATCCATACACTTTCTCAAGAGTCCTCTGAACTTTATGAGAATGCACACGAAGAGGTTGCCAAATTCATTAACGCAGACGGCATGGAAGAAATCATTTTTGTAAGAGGCACAACTGAGGCAATAAACCTTGTCGCATATGCTTGGGGTCTTCACAATCTAAAAAGCGAAGATGAAGTCTTAGTCACGTTGATGGAGCATCACAGCAACATAGTTCCTTGGGAAACACTCTCAAAAATAAACGGATTCCAAGTCAAATATGCAGAAGTAAACGACGACGGAACCTTGAACTATGAATCTTTTGAAAACGCGATCTCGCACAAAACCAAAATTGTCTGTTTAGCCCATGTCTCCAACGTGACTGGAGTTATAAACGACGTGAAAAGAGTTGCAAAGATAGCGCATGAATACGGCGCCTTGGTACTTGTGGACGCAGCGCAATCCGTTCCTCACCTACCAGTAGACGTTAAAGATTTGGATATAGCTTTTCTAGCCTTTTCAGGACATAAAATGTTAGGTCCCACAGGCATAGGAGCCTTATATGGTAAGCGTGAAATTCTTGAAGAAATGAAACCGTTCCACGGCGGAGGCTCGATGATAAAAGAAGTCACTTTTAACACCATGACAAGACGTTGTTCAATTTCTTTGAATGATTTGCCTTGGAAATTCGAAGCCGGAACCCCCAATGTCTGTGGCGGTGTAGGCTTAATGGCGGCTGTTAGATATCTAAATGATTTGGACATGGAAAACGTCAGAGAACACGAAGAAATTTTAACGGAGTACACCATACGTCGTATGCAAGAATGCGAGAAAGTCCAGATTTATGGTCCAGAAGATGCTTCCCTAAAATGTGGAATACTGCCTTTTGGCGTTGAGGGCTTAAGCTCGCATGATGTCGCCTTGTTCCTTGACAGTTATGGAATAATGATTAGAAGCGGTTTCCACTGTGCCCAACCACTACACGAAAAGTTTAGGTTAAAATCCTCAGCGAGAGCAAGCTTTTACATCTATAACACGCGTGAAGAAATTGACCGATTAGTTGAAGCGTTGAAGGAGATCGAACGATAAGTAATGAGCACTGTTGAAGACTATGTGGCTAGAATTGAAGAAACATGCGGTGAAGAAAAAAACTACGTTGTAATATTTAAATATGACTTGAAAAATCAAGCGATCGCAAAAATCCTGAAGAAAGCAAAAGTGGAAAAATCAATTTCTCGAATAATATTTGATTTAACCTTTGAAAACGTTTTTTTTCGTCTTTACGGAACTGGAAAGGCTATTTTTCGGAACTTGAAGGACAAGGAAGAGTTGCAGAAAGTTTTAGCTGATCTCCTGCTATGATCAGTCTAACTAGTCAGCCATCCCCTTGAAATGGGAAAAACTCTTGAGAAAGTAAACTAGCTTCAACACTTGTGCGCGCTTCTGCTGGCTGATAGACCCCCTATACTTTTTCAACATAGAAATCTATTTCGAAGAAAAACAGATACCTCAGGAATTTAGGGAAGTTTCTTGGCCGTATCTATGATAGGACATTGGAAACTTTCAGTCACTCCTTGTGTTCTTGAAGGAACAGCTTTGGGAAGTCAGAATCGTTTATATTCGCCACTTCTGGATTACTGCAAAGGTTGAAGGACAAAGAGGGCAAAACATATGAAAATACGCGCGCTGGCTTGTCCCGAAATTGTCCTATTCATGTAGAGGGTTTCTAGTGACCTTAGAAAAGTCGCCGTGAAAAGGCTGTGCACCTGGTGCACGGGGTAATATAAGCTTGTTTTCTGTTTTTCCACGGTATTTGGATTTCACCCGTAAAATAAGTAAAGAAAAGCCGAGATTAAGCTACCAAGCGTAGCATGCCATTTGACAAATTTGCGTACACCTTAAGAATTTAGGGACAAAGCAGCGCTCTACCGATGTCAGGCAATTGCCAGAAACCATGACCTCAGATGTGAGTTAGAGATTTTAGACTAGCCCAGCCGAAATTATAGGTAAATTTTATTACCTACCAACCACTATTTTCGAGCAGATTAACATGTCTGAAGAGGGCGAAATTACAGTATTGACTCATGCAACGACCAGAAGTAATTCTCTTCGAACTACTTTCCCTATTGGTCTTGCCCGACATTTTAAACTAAAGGAAGGAGACAAATTAAAGTGGATGCTGAGAGTAGAGAACAATAAGCTAGTCATAATAGTCAACCCTATCAAGGTGACCGATAATGAATGATATATCAAAACCTCTAAAAATTGGTTATAAGAAAACCTGCAGCTGTCCTGATAATCATATCAGTTGCGTCACAGCTAAAGAGTGGGTGAAAGGAATGGTAACTATCAAAACTTTCTATTACAAAGGACGTGATATAAGAGATAAGAAAATTCATCCCGCTGTATTTCCTATAGCGCTTCCTGCTCATTTCATAAGATTGCTCACTCACAAAGGCGAACTAGTCCTCGATCCTTTCGTTGGCATAGGTACTACTCTCGTTGCTGCCCAAGATCTAGGTCGGAACGCGGTTGGTTTCGACCTCAAAAAAGAATACATTGAAATATCAAAGAAAAGGCTTAGCCAGTCTCGCCTAATTCACGAAGCAAAACAAATAGCCATTCTGGATGATGCTTTAGACATCCCTGAGTATTTTGAAGATAACACAATCTCTCTATGCATAACGTCACCGCCATACGCAAACATGTTGAACCGTCCTCGTCTGAACAAAAGCATGAGAGGGAATCTAAGGCAAAATAAACACTACATGACGACTCAACAATATTCAAATGATCCGCGAGATCTGGGAACTATGAATCACGAAGAGTATGCAACGGCACTTATGGAGATCTATGCTGGGATATTCCATCTTATGAAGCCAAAGGCTCACTGCATAATAAACATAAATGATGTATGGTGGAAGAACAGGAGATACCTAACTCACATGTGCGTGATAGATGCGCTCACGAGAGCTGGATTTGAGTTTAGAAACACGTTTATATGGGACAAGAGAGATCTGGTGAACAAAGTAGGCATTTTCGGTTGGCCTAACAACTTCATTTCTCTTGGAGCAACAATGGAATTCATTCTTGACTTCTGGAGGCCACCAAGCTAGATTATTCGTTCGATTTGTTCAAAGCATTCAGGCAAGTATTTTGGTAAAATTCTAAGTCCAGTCCCATGATCATGTAAACGCCCGTCGGGATAATGTCCAATTCTGATATCTACTTTCAGCTTTCCTTCGCGAATAAGCCTAGAGAAGTTGTCAAAACTGAAGCCTTTAAGAAGGTATGCTTCATTATACCAAAAACACTCCTTTCCTTTCTCCCTTTTACTTTCAGTTAGAACATAGACTAGCTTGTGGTATTTCCTTTCAAAGGCTTCTCTTAGTGTATTCTTGTCGTAGTATGCTTCAACATCCTTGTCATTTCCGATAACTATCTTATCTTCCTCGACTTCTAGCTTTAATCCAACACTGTTCGGTCTGATTGAGTCAACTGTAACATGTAGTTCTTTGTCCTGAATAGGAATACTGGATTCATCTAACGCCTCGCCTGTTAGGGTTCGTTGTCTATAACCTATTAGTTTCTTGCGTTGCACATAGCCAAAAACGCTCAGTAGCTCGCTGTTCGCGCCTTTTGGTTGAGGGGTTTTGGTGAACAATGTGAGCATAGAAACTGAGTCCTTTCTCCCAGATTTCAATTCGTAATTGCTAAAATCAGGCCCTGCGATATTATTCTCAGTTATTCCCAACAAATCCTCTAAGGTCTTTCCGATTCCAGTGGGGCCTTTTCTATGGGTTTGTACAAAACTCATTTTGTTGATTTCTCTCATTTTATGTATAAATTCTTCATAATTCATAGTTATTGAATGATTGCAATAGAGATTTATATCTTGTGGATTATGTCTTGATTTTGTGTTTGCAGTAGGATGCCAGTTAGTGAGGTTTTTCGATTTGGGTTCTGGTTCCTGGGTGCCAGTCTGGAAATTCCTTTGTACTCTGCATTTCCTTTTTTCGTCCAATTGTTTTTGAACCAATTCCTTTAGCGTTGAGGTAGCTGCTTCGAAGAATCTGAAGTAGCTTCACAAAGTGAGGGCACGCTCAACGTGCTAAGTGCTAGCTCAGGAACTCTGCGACTTCGTCAACCGATTTTCTAGGTCGAGACTCTGGAATATATGCAGGCCATCCAATTGCGACCGCTGCCATGAGTTTCCAAGGCTTGCCAAGATGCCTCTTCAAGGCGTCAAGCGTGTAGTAGATGTCGCCAATCCACACGTTCCTAATCCTAGCGAATAAGCCTTAAGAAGCATGTTCTGAATCGCCGCCGCAACACTGTGCGTTTCAGTCTCCCCACCCATCTTCTCAGCGTTCCAAACCGTAATCACAACAGGAGCCTCCTCCATAACTCCACAAGACCCAAAAGAAGAACCCATATCGCCCTACTAATCCGCTTAGAAACCAACTCCAACTCGCGCCGAAACACATCAGTCAAACCCCTCTTCGCCTCACCCCTCAATACAGTAAAACGCCACTGCTGACCATTCTTAGCCGAAGGAGCAAAAGTACCAGCCTCAATCACCTGCCTAACCAACTCGTCCGACACACTCTTGTCCATGTACCTCTGAACACTTCTCCTGCCCCTTATCGCTTCATCTAAATCCATACGCCCCACCAAGCCCTGTCCAATCAAGATTTGGCTATAACAACCTTCCGCCCGAAAGTATCCTTTCTACATTCCTGTTAGCATCAATATTCTATATGCTATTCCACCGACAAAAATCGCAAATGCAATTTCAAAAACCGTGATAAACAACGCTCTTCTCCAACCCTGCTCCTTAACCAAAGCCGCAATGGTTGCAACGCACGGAATATAGAGCATCGCTACCAAAGTAAACACAATCATCTGAACTGATCCGAAACCTACAACAGTCGCGAAGTCTGCTGTTTCAAAGAGCGTGGCGAGCATCAATAAAGTCAGCTCCTTTCTCAGCACTCCAAAAATCAACGTTATCCCCGTAATTGCAGGCAATCCCAACCAAACGACAGTCACAGGACTGAGAACATCAGCAATAGGTTCCAAAAAACCAAGAATGTCTATGAGTTTGATTATGAAGCTGCCAGCTATTATCAGCGGAAACGCCATTATAACAAATTCTTTCAACCTAAACCACGTTTGCTTCACCACTGTCTTCAAGTGCGGCGTCCTATAATCATGCATCTCCATTATCAAACCAGTAGACTCACCCGGCAAAACCTTAAACGCTATTCTTCCAAGAACAAAAATAATGAGCAAGTCAATAACGTACAACAACAACGCCCATTCAAAACCAACATACGCACCCACCAAACCAAGAATAATAACCGAAGTCGCCGCACAAGGCACCAAAGTAACAACAAAAGTCGCAAGCAACCTCTCCCTCTCAGTCTCCATAATCCTACACCCCAAACAAGCAGGAACGTTACAACCAAAACCAAGCATAGCTGGAATGAAAGCCTTCCCATGCAAACCGATCTTATGCATCAAATTATCCATCAAAAACGCAATTCTACTAAGATATCCAGAATCTTCAAGAAAATACAGCATCAAATAAAAAGGAATAAGATAAGGCAACGCTATCGTAATTCCAGCAATCAACCCCTCTATGATACCTCCCCAGATCAATGTTGCAAGAATCCCAGTCCCAAACACACTTTCATAAACAGAATAGAAATTCTCAAAAACTGTACCCAACAACTGAGAAGTATAATCCCCAAAAGAAAAAATACCGAAAAAAACCGAAAGAATCACCCCAACCATCACCGGATACCCCAAAATCCTATCGGTCGTCAAGGCATGCAGCCTTTCTCTCATCGGAAGCTTCGTCGGCGGCACTATTTCTTGCACTTCCCTAGCGATGCGCCCCGCAATCTCATATCGCTCAGACGTAATCACAGTTGAACAAGAATGCCCATGAATTCTTTCAATTTCTTTTGCAAGCTTTCTTGCAGCTGACACTATTTTCGGGTCTAGCTGGCGAATTCTCCCTTCTATCTGTTCATCTTCTTCCAACAGTTTTATCGCAGCCCATCTGGCAGGATAGGGAAGCTGAAGTTTACTCACTATTTCGCTGAGCTTTTGGATTCTTGTTTCCAGCTCTTCACCGTACCTGATTTTTGTGGGTTTCCCAACGCTTTTTTCAACAACGTCAACCGATGTCTGCATCAATTCATAAATTCCTGCACGACTCGTTGCCACAGTCGGAACCACGGGTACGCCCAAGATCTTTTCCATTTTCTCTTGATCAATCTTTATACCCTTCTTTTTCGCCATATCCATCTGGTTCAAAGCTATAACGATGGGTGTTTCCAACTCCACCAATTGCAACGTGAAAAACAAGTTTCTTTCAAGAACTGAAGCATCAACAACATTTATCACCAAATCAGGATTCTCAACAGCAATATATTCCCTTGAGATAAGTTCCTCTATGGAAAAAGTTGACAACGAATAGATTCCAGGCAAGTCAACAACGTCAATCGTGTGCCCTTTGAAGTGAAGCGTTCCCTCCGCCTTCTCAACCGTCTTTCCAGGCCAATTCCCAATATGTTGATGCAACCCAGTCAGATGATTAAATATCACTGACTTTCCTACGTTAGCGTTCCCAGCAAGGCCTATGACAATCTTGTCTTTCTTCACTTCTCCACACTCACCAGAATCCTCTCCGCCATTCCTCTACCTATCGCAAGCCTAGAACCTCTCACACTGATCTCTATAGGACCATGAAAAGGCGCAGACTTCACCACCACCACATTTGTTCCAGGAGTAAGACCCATATCCTCCAACCTCCTTTGAAAACCCCAGCTACGACGGCGATGACGCCGACGGTGTGTTAATGCTTGAATAGAGACAATAACACCTCTTTCTCCAGGCTTCAGCTCGCTTAACCTTTTTTCCAAGACTACTTCCTCAGTCTGCCGCAATTTTAGGGTAACCTAACTATAACCTAACAATTATATGCTTATTTCTGGTTGGCAGGTAAATATTCTTTTCCAAATCTCTTTAGAGTTTTCATATCTTCCAAACAATAACTAATTCCTACTGCGAAAGTTTACATGTAATTTTTTGACGGCGGAACACGCCCTTTATATACAAATACAGTCTTTCTCAAGAAGCCAGTTATGATGAAGTCGATTGCTCCATCTTCTGTTAATCCTCTGCTTCTCAAGTAGTTCAATGCCTCTTGGGATATTCTGCCTACCGACGCTTCATGAGTGAGTGTAGCGTTTTTGTTTTTGTTTATTAATTCTGGAACTGTGCTTATGCTTGATTTTTCAGACAGCAACAAACCCATGCAATCCAGGTGTCCTATTCCAGCGTTGTTGGCAATTAGTTTACTGTGAGACGTTATTTTGGAGTCTTGGTCGGCAACCATTCTTATCCTTATTGTGGCGCTGGCTTCTTCCCCGTTCAGAAAAGTGGAATCATACATGTTGATGTTGCCTCTTTTGGCTAGGACGGCTGTTTCAATGTTTGCTGAAGAACTGGAATCTAGAAAACTGTTAAGCTCTGTTTTCAACTCCTCTGGTACAACCAAACACTTGTAGACATGATATAGCTTTGCTTCTTTTTCCAAATGGAAATGTATACTCGAGCTAACCACATCTCCCCTTTCCCATTTATGAAAATGCCTCATCTGCAACGTGGATTGCTCCTTTAAAATAACTTTTGTACGTCCGATGTGGCTTCCATACAAACTCTTTTTCATAGTGTTGCAGATGCTGTGCACTTCAGCTTTTACGCCCTTTTCTATTACTATCAGATTTCTTGGATTCTGAGAGATTTTTGGCGAGGAAATGGCTATGCAAGTGGTTAATGGATGGCTTATCTGCTTCTTTACCCAGATAAAGTATCCTTCTTCTGGTTTTTGCTCGAAATGGTCTCTGGTCCATTTCAACTTCTTATAAGCTTGGGAGCTTGGAAGCATGATGACACCTTCTTCAGCGAGAAGTCGCCGAATTTCATTGTTTACTTGAAGAAAGTTTGCCTTCCTTACATTTTTCATATCCATACCTCCTAATTGTTCTCCACATTTTTCTCCAATCATCCATTGTGCATACGATTTTTCCATCTAACATGACGTGGGCAACGTCTGGCTCCAGAAAGTTAAGTATGTTCCCCCTATGCGTGACAAGAAGGATTGAAATGTCGTTGCAGATTAGCCTATCCTGTATTGCAGAAGTCAGTTTTTCAAGGTTTATTATGTCCAGTCCAGCGTCAAACTCGTCAAGGATGACGAAGCTGGGTTTCATACTGATTATCTGTAACAGTTCAGAAAATTTTCTTTCACCTCCAGAATAACCAACGTTTATTTCTCTTTCCAGAATCTCCGAGAATGATATTGGGAAGTCTTTTAGGTTGAATGTTTGTTTGGAAATAGTCTTCAAAAGCGTAGAAAGCGTTACACCTTTTATGCTCGGTGGGTTCTGAAAGGCTAAAGCTATCCCGAGTTTCGCCCTCTCCTCTATGGGCAAATTCGTTATGTCTTTTCCTTCTAACCATATTTTTCCGCTTGTAACTTCGTATTCTGGGAAGCCCATTATGGCATAAGCTAATGTTGATTTTCCAGAAGCATTTGGACCTAGCAGAGCGTGAATTTCACCTTCTTTAATTTCAAGGCTAACTCCTTCTAAAATATTTTGTTCATGTACTTTTACGGACAAATTCTCTATCTTTATCATAGTGCTTTACCTGAGCATTATCAAACTTAATATCATAACTGCCATTCCACAGATGGCTCCTATCGTTACTGTTTGTTCTTTACCGTATTTGTGGGCGGCTGGTAACAGTTCGGCGAAGCTTATGTAAACCATGATTCCAGCAACAAAGGCTAGTACAATACTGGTCAGATAATTTGTTATGAACGGTAATAGAAAAGCAGCGCCTATTAGTGCACCGATTGGCTCGAAAATTCCGGAGGCGAAAGAGTAGAGAAAAGCCTTTCGTTTATCTCCTGTGGCATAAAAAATCGGTATGGACACGGATATTCCCTCCGGTATGTTATGAATGGCTATTGCTATAGCTAGCAAGATGCCTACTTCTATTGAATATTAAAGAACCTGCGAATGTGGCGAATCCTTCTGGGAAGTTATGTATTGCGATTCCTATCGCTGTTAAAGTTCCGGTTCTCATAAGTTTTGGATTTTTAATTTCAGTTTTCTCAGCAATATACTCGTGTGGGATCAAATAGTCGATTACAAAGATTAGTCCTATCCCTAAGAAAAATGCGAAATTTGCATATGTGAATCCTATTTCGCTTGTCGATTTCGCTAGAAGTTCAACAAACGACACGTTTATCATCACACCCGCGGAAAAACCGAGAGCAAAGCTCAAAATTTTGTATGTTGGATTTTTTATGAAAAACGCTATTAACGCTCCAATGGTCGTTGACATTCCCGCTAAAAAGGACAGTAATAACGCTAATCCGATAGTGACACTCATGAATTGCTCTCCGAAATTTTTCCGAATGTCACGTGATAAATCATGTTTGCGTGTGCTGCTGTTTTTTCATCACGTGTTACTAGAACAATGGTTCGTCTATTCTCAAACCGATTAATAATCTTCTCATGTGTTGTTTTGGTTTCTATCGAGTCTTTTAGAGTAATCATAGGTTATTGCCTTCTATCATTTTGATTTTGTTGCGTTTTTCTTTGAAAAGTTAAGTATGTGACCCTTTTGCTCCTTTAAAGAAAACGTTTGTTTTCTCCATAATTTCTAGAATTTTCTGAGACATTTGGAAAGTCGCTTCCAAACGCTTTTTCTTATACTTCCATTGGGTTAACTTTCTTTTCATGCCATCGCCTACAAGTGCGTACTTGTGTCAGCTTTCAATCTTTTGGTTGCTATAATGGCTGTCCAGACTGCGCCAGACATCCCCATCAAGAATGCTATGACTAATCCAGTTTCCACGGGAGCAATACCAATAAATGCGCCATATACGAATCCCATCACACCAACTATTAAACTGGTTATTCCCATTCTGTACGAAAAAACTCTTCCGCGGAATTCTGGGGGAATCAACTGCACCATCACCGTGTAAACGGTCGGCGGAAAAATGCCCATGATCATCGCCCTGAGTGCAAGCGCAATGGCGGAATGGATAGCCGACGGACCTACCGCAAAGAGCGCAAAGAAGACGCCTTCACCGAGGCAGATTATACCTAAGAGTAAGCACTGCCTATTAAAGTCTAACCGGCGCAAAAGCCATCGTGACAGCACAAGCGCACCGATCGAGGCACCAATTCCATATAGGAAATAGAATACACCCAGCCCTGAACTACCTAAACCGTAAACGTCTAGCGCAAAAAACGTAATCGCTAAACCAGTGCCGCCAGCACCAAAACAATACATAACGTCTAATAGAATTACCCCAAGTAATAATTGTCCCCTCCAAACTAATCTCCCACCTTCGACAAGATCACGCCAGACGGAATGGGTCTGCGGTTTGCAATCAAGAGTTTGGGTGGCTGTCTGAATCAAGAAAAAGCACAACGCCGAAAGTACGGAGGAAAAACTATTGAAAACGAAAGTTGGTCCCAAACCATAGTTTTCGATAACCAAGCCTCCAAAGAGGCTGCCGAATGCCATTAGAATGAAGAAAATTGAGGTATCTAGCGCGTTTGCAAGTGGGTACTGCTTTTTTGTGACAAGATCTGGCATCCATGCATCATGTGCCGCAGCGGAAAATGCTCCTCCGATGGTGAGCAGAATAATGATTGGATAGGTCAACCAAACGAGCTCGACGCTAGTTATTAAAAGGAAGCCGAGGACAATACTTGCGGTGCTCAGGGTGGCAGCGATCATAATCTTTCTTCGATCATGTCGATCAGCGATGACGCCTGAGTATGGGCTAGCTATTACAAGTGGCAGAGTGTTAAGGCCGAAGGATGCGCCAAGTGCAAGTCCGGAACCAGTTAATTGATAAAGCATTGTCGAAACGGCGATTGAGCGGAAAAAGTTTCCCGTTAGGTAGACGATTCTGCCGAGCAAAAAAATGCGAAAGTTTCGATTCTTTTGTAGTAGCGCAAAGTAACCCTCTGAACTAGGCTTAATGTTATTTCGCATTTTAAGATCCCAACAATTCCCTTCCTTTCTCCGTGAGCAAGTAGGACTTGGCTATTCCCGCCGTTTTTATGTTGCAGCTCGACTTAAGAGGACAGAAGTTGCAAGATACTTCTTCATTTAAAGGTGCGACGGGAATGAGGTACTCCTTATCCTTTAATTTTTGGATGGCGAACTCTACTAAGCCGCTTGAAATGCTTAATTCTTGGCTGATTTCATCAACTTTTATGAATCCTATTTCATGGATGCACTTTAACACTTCCTTGAGAATCAAACCATTCACCGCTTCAGAGCAGTGTGAACATGCGTGTGTGCATGCGGTTTACCGTTCTCTTTTAGTTCTTGTTGCTTTCAAAGCGAAGTATCCTAGAGGTAATGACAGGAAGAAAAGCCATATTTCTGGTCTGAGCAAGTCAGCCATCCACTCCCATTCTTCACCCGCCAAGAAGGCTCCAAACCCGTTTGCGCCCAAGATTAGCATATACAAAGCTCCGAAGACCGTTGAAAGTAATGCACTGACTAATAGAAATGAAAGCGACTCGTACTTCGCCTTCCACAACGGTGTTGCACCAAAATAGACAGCGCCTACAACTATTATGGCTAATCCTCCAAATAGGTCTGCTGGAAGCCACTCCACTCCTAAAACTGGGCCCTCGGTAACTCCGAAGAACGGACCGAACCCCTCCACAACTTCGAAAATGCCTAGGACAAAGTATATTGTTCCTAGGATTAATGCGTATGTAGCTACAACTTTTCCATTGCCTCCGTTTAACTTCATTTATAATTCACCTCACGCGAACCCAAGTAAGCCCCCTATCCCAACGATTGCAAAAGCCACAACATATGCCAGTATTAATCCATATGCCACGGAGAAAATCGTCCACTTCCACGAGTTCGTTTCTCGATAAATAACACCGATGGTTGCTATGCAAGGTATGTAAAGTAGCGTAAAAGCCATGAACGCCAATCCAGTTACAGGTGTGAATATTCCTTGGTTAGCTATAGTTTGTTGTATTGATTCCATTTCAGCTTCTTCGCCCAAGCCGAATATAACTGCAAACGATCCTACCACTATTTCCTTAGCTATAAAGCCGAAGAATAAGCCTACTGCTCCTCGCCAGTCAAATCCAAGTGGACGGAAAATGGGCTCAATTATATGTCCAAGCATGGCTAAGTATGTTTCCTCTAACGGTGCACCCCACGGATAGCTGGAGAGGAACCAAACTACTATTATGCCAGCCAAAATGATTGTGCCCGCCTTTTTAAGGAATAATACTCCTCTTTCCCACATGTGCGTCAAACTGCTCCTCAAAGTTGGCGTAGAATACATTGGGAGTTCCAAGATGAAGGGGGAGGGCTTACCCTTAAAGTATGGGATTACTCTTCTGAACAATAAAGCCATAAGCACGGCTAAAACTACTCCCAAGATATACATGGAAAAGGTGCCAGTGACGGCGTATCCGCCGAGCACAGCCCCACCGATTAAAACGTATACAGGTAGTCTTGCGCTGCATGACATCAGCGGATTAACAAGTATTGTTAATATGCGATCTTCCTCTTTATCGATAGTTCTAGCCGCCATGATTCCTGGAATGTTGCATCCGAACCCTATAAGCATCGGAATGAAAGACTTTCCATGCAACCCAAGTTTATACAACACTCTGTCCACAACAAATGCTGCTCTTGCAAGATAACCGCTGTCCTCAAGTATTGAAAGCCCGAAGAATAAAAAGAATATTGGAGGTAAGAAGACAAGTACGCCGCCTAATCCACCTATCACGCCATCAGCTAGAAAAGAAGCAAGTTGCTCGTTAGCAATTGCTCCACCCACTACCTCTCCAAGCGAACCAAAACTCATGTCTATCAAATCCGAAAGTGGGCCTGAAACATCGAATGTAAAACGGAATAAAGCCCACCAAAGTGCCAAAAACACTGGTATACCCAAATATTTGTTCAATAAAGCCTTATCCAGCAAGTCTGAACGAGTTAACGGTCTTTTTCCTTTCAAAACTTTTGGTAAAATCTCACTGATAAACGCATATCGTTTTTCAGCGAAGACAACTTCAGGTTCTTCTCCGAGCAGTTCTTTTGTTTTTTCGCTCAACCCACCGTCCCCAAAAGTTGATTTACGACTTCATGTTTGCATGAAGATTTGTCCATGATTTCAAGGGCTTCTTTGTCTCTTTCAAGCAGTTTGATTGCAAGCCACCTTGTTGGATATTTCATGGATAGCTCTTCATCTTTCTGTAAGACTTTTTCAATTTTAGAAATTAGCTCGTCAAGTTGTTTTCCGTAACTGATTTTCACCATTCTTTTCTTTCCTTTTTCTCTAGCTGCTTTAAGAACAGCATCTTCCAGCTCTTTCATTCCTTCTTTTGTTGTCGCAACCGTCGGAATTACTGGTATTCCAAGCAGTTCGGAAAGACCGTTAATGTCTATTTCATATTCCAGATCATTCGCTATGTCGCACTTGTTTAACGCGATAACCATGTTCGCTTCCAGCTCCATTAGCTGCATTGTCAAGTAGAGGTTTCTCTCAAGATTTGACGCGTCAACAATGTCGATCACGACGTCAGGTTTCTCCTTCACTATAAAATCTCTTGCAATCAACTCGTCTATGGAGTTGGCTGTTAGACTGTAGGTTCCTGGAAGGTCAATGATTCGCATTTCCGCCCCTTTATGCGTGCATTTTCCCTCTTTTTTCTCAACGGTTTTTCCAGGCCAGTTTCCAACGTGTGCCCTTCCGCCAGTTAAGTTGTTAAAAATCAAGGTTTTGCCAACGTTTGGATTCCCTATTACAGCAACTCTTATTGCCATGAGCCGCCCTCCGGGTTCACGATTATTTTCATGGCTACTCCTCTTCCAAGTGCTATTCTTGATCCTCTTACGCTAACTAGGACTGGACCGGGACAACTTGAATGCAGCATCTTTATTTTCGTGCCGTAAGTAAATCCCATCTCTGATAACCTTCTGACTAAGCCTCTGCCTCCCCAAAGTTCGACGATGACCGCTTCTTCATTTTCGGAAAGTGTTGCTAACGGAATTTTTGGCATCATTTTTCTGTATCCCCTTTGACGAGAACGTATACATTATCCCCTTCCTTTTTTCTCAAACTCAAATTGTAACCCTTAAGCAGAAACTCCGCAGGGTCTCCAAGAGGCGCCCTTCTTACAACCGTTATTTCTGTGCCTCTTACTAGTCCCATGTCTAACAGTCTCCTTCTGAGGGTCCCGGCCCCCTCAACTCTTGTAATGACTCCTCCTTCTCCCGGTTTTAACTCGCTTAACCTTTTTTCCAAAGTATCGGCCTCGATCTGCAGCAATTTTAGGGTTACCTAATTTTAGGGTATCCTAACTCTTATATTCTATGGCTTTAGGCTTATTTGCAAGTTACCCTAAAAAAGTTAGACAAACCTTAAGAATCGAACAAAACTTGGAAAACATGTTAAAACCTAACTATTACCCCTTTGTGCGGTTGTTCTTTTTTCCTCGCAGTATTTCCTAAACTGTTCCATCCATCTTCCCATGAACTTCGGACGGCCAGCAGAGGTAGCCCGCGTAATAACCTCAACAAACCTCGTAAACTGCAATATAGTCTTCGAGTCTAATCGATGCTCAAGCACGTGAGCATCTTTAGCTGCAATGTCCTCTGGCACCAATATTATTTCCAGAAACTTTTTGAATGTATCATGTCTCATCTTAACCGCCTCTGCAACCTCCCTTCCCTTTGGAGTAAGAGTGATGCTCCCGTATTTCTCGTAGATAACAAAACCTCTATTGTGAAGTTTTCTCATCATCTCCACAACAGAGGATGGCTTGACTCGTAACTCTCTTGAAATGTCTTTTATACGGGCATAACCTTTCTGCTCGATAATCTCATACACTGCTCTTAGATAATCCTCAACCCTTCCAGAAACGCTTTCGTACATATAGACTCCTCTAATAAATTTAGGGGACTCTAATAAAAAACTTTCACGTTTCTTGCCCTTTAGTCTTCGTCCTTCCATAAACGTATCTCCTGAAGATTCTGCAGTAATTTCTGTCAACTAATCAAAATTATTTGAAGATAATAGAGTTTGTGAGTGGTGGATATTACATACAATAGGCTTGTAGTCTCTATTCTTCTTACGTCAGACTGTGAGTCTTGAATAAAACCAGTTTTAGGCATCATAAAGATAGAAGTATTATAGTTTATTTCCTTGTTTCTTCGCGCGCTCTAATCAGCTAAAGAAGTTATTACAGCTCACAAAATACGTGGACAAACTCTACTAGAAGCCTAGTAGGGGGAGAGATTGTAGCGCTATACCTCAGCCAACTTATATAAGTGACGCTGAGAATATTGCGAGGGCGCTCAAGGAGAAAGTTGACACAGTAAATGTACGAAGGTTTCGTGTGTAGTATGATTGAACGAAGAGAAAGCGCGAAAAAGGAGGGATAACATGACAGAAGAAGAGAAACCGACGGAAGAAAAAAAAGAAAAGAAACCGGTGGAAGAAACTGTTAAAGAGGAAAAGACCACGGAAGCCCCGCGGACTCGGAAAGTCAAAGAGAACATTGTTTTTGTCGGAAGCAAACCACCAATGAGCTATGTTCTAGCGATCATCACAAGCCTATCGGCACCCAACGCTAAAGAAATAACTTTGAAAGCTCGAGGACGAGCAATAACAACAGCGGTTGACACAGCCGAAATAACTAGAAGACGCTTCATGAAAGACTTGAAAGTGAGCAAAATCGCGATAGGAACAGAGGAAATGCCAGCAAGAGAAGGAGAAAACAGGGCAAGGATGGTTTCGACAATAGAAATAACGCTTACAAGAGAGTAGTGGAACATTGCGAAACAAAGCAACAATCGGCGAATACCTCGCTTTTCTTTCAATAAAATATGA
>Ga0210016_1000905_pt1 | contig 27164 bp, 22 predicted proteins | sample CryGeyCG2014_300_FD_185454 | JGI IMG/M metagenome (GOLD analysis project Ga0210016, IMG submission 185454) | Groundwater microbial communities from aquifer - Crystal Geyser CG02_land_8/20/14_3.00 (SPAdes) (version 2) | ecosystem: Environmental > Aquatic > Deep subsurface > Groundwater | place...
GTTGCCGGTCAGCCGGTCATTGCCCGTGCCCGAGGTCAGGTTTTCGATACCGAGCAGCGTGTCGCTGCCATAGCCGGTGGCCTGCGCCCCGACCAGATTGAGGTTCACGGTTGCTGCGGCCGCGCCAATGAAATAGGCCCGGTCGATCCCGGCACCGCCTACCAGGCGGTCGTTGCCAGCCCCGCCGTTCAGGAAATCGTTGCCCGCATTGCCGACCAGGATATCGTTGCCGCGCATACCTTCGAGCCGGTTATTGGCCGCGGTGCCGATGATCCTGTCGTTGCCATCCCCCGTAACCGCGTTCTCGAAGCTGCCCGACAGGGTGCCCCACGCCGCACCATTGACCCTGAACGTTTGCCCGCTGGCCAGATTCAGGGCAACATTGCCGACCACCGCCGCCAGATTCAGCCAGTCGGTGCCGCCATTGTCATCAGAGATCGTGGCGCGGCTGGGATCGAACCCGCGCATCGCCAGATACTCGTTGGTGATGTGATAGACATCATTGCCCGACACCGCCGAGCCGTAGATATCCAGCGCCGCACTGCGCAGGGTGGTGAAGTCGCCTCCCCACACATCCGCCACATTCAGCGTCCAGGTTCCGGCCGACAATTCGCCGCGCAACTGGTCGATGCCGAAAATCCAGTCGCCGTCAACAGCGGAACCAGAGCCACGACCGCCTTCGGTCACCGTGATCACCGTGCCATCGGCCGAGGTCAGGGTGATGCGCAGGTCACCGACATAGGTGGTCACAAAGTCCAGATGCAGCGCGACGTGGTCGATCTCGACATTGCCCGCAACGGTGAAGGTGGTGGTGAAGCCGACAGGATCAGCGTCGATCAGCGTCACATCGGCAAAATCGTTCAGGCCCGAATGCACGACCTGTTCGTTCGCGCTGGTCTGCGCCGCGGCAAAGTAATTCCAGACCTCGGCCATGCGCACCGCGTTGTAGGCGTTCACCATGCCGTAGCCGTAGTTGGTGTGAATGTGATTGCCACCGCCGTTCCAGTTGCCGCTGGCGCTGGCATGCCACAGCCCATCCTCATCGACATCGGCCACGCCCGCGTCGAAGGCGCTGCCGGTCAGGGTCGATGACGCGGCAAGAATGTTCTGCACGTCGCGCCAGCCCAGACCCGCGTTGGCATCCAGCATCAGCGAAACCACCCCCGACACCACCGGCGTGGCCGCCGAGGTGCCGTTGAACGTGGTGGTATAGTTGCCAGGGTCAAAGCCCGGTGCGCCGGTGATATCGGTGGTGACCGCTGCGGCAGGCGCTGCCACCAGCACCGAGGCACCGAAGTTCGAATACGAGGCCGCGATGCCGGTTTGTTCGGTGGCCGCCACCGTGATGGTAAAGCGCGAGGCGTTCACCCCGTCGCCATTGGCGTTCATGTCGTCATTGCCTGCCGCCTGCACGATGACCGTTCCCAACCCGCCGCGCCCGGTGGCCGAAATCGTGCCATAGGCCACATCCACCTGATCGGCAAAGTTGCCGGTCGTCAGGCTTTGCGAAAAACCATAGTCGGGCGTCGCGCCCCAACTGTTCGAGGTCAGATCGAACCGCGTTGCCCCTTGCAACACGACATCGACGAAATTGGCGATCACGCCGTTCACGTCGCCATAACGGGCCGGATCGAAGATGTTCACCCCGGTCAGCGAGACCCCCCAGGCCACGCCAACCCCGCCGACGCCATTCGCATCGGCGGCGATCAGCCCGGCGGCGGAGGTGCCATGCCCGTCAATCGGGGCAGCGGTCAGAGGAAACGGGTCAACCGGGTTCAGCGACCCGTCCACCACATGGCGGGTGGCATCGTAGTTGGCCGCCAGATCCTCGTGATTGTAATCAACGCCAGTGTCATAGACGCCGACATGCACGCCGGTGCCATTGAACTCGTTCCAGATTGTTTCGATGTCGCCAATCAGGTCAAAGTGCCACTGGCTGGCGTAAAGCGGATCGGTGGGGGCTGTCATTTCACACCTCGCTGGTTGAGCTGAATTTCAGTCGGGCTGCACATCGCCGTTCGGGTCGGCATTCGTCAGTTCTGACACACGGAAGGCGCGGCCCTGCATGCAGGTCGATATCCGAATGAATGTTCCGGTCAGATGCAGTTGCGTGCCCACCGCGACCTGCGGCAACAGAACGCCGGTCAGGCTGATCTGCTCGCCCGTTGTGGTGCGAAATTGCGGGCATTCAACCCCCCGACCAAGGAAAATACCGTCAATCTGTTCGAGAGCATCTGCCACACCGCCCCCCCTCACTTCTGCACCAGATGCTGCGAGCAGGGCGAACAGAAAAAGATGTAACAACAAGCCCCCGCGCCAACCCGATACGGCCCGCTTTGCGCCTACGCAGCACACTGAACTCAAATGGACTTGCAGCACGGCCATCATAAACGCCCGCAAATGAACACAGCCAGTCACCAAAACGGCAATCAAAACAAGACAAGCCAAACCAATTATTGGTTTATGCCGAGTCGTCAAAGTAGTCAAGATTAGGCTGGGTCCCTGGCAGGGCTATCGCATTTGAAGACTCCGAGCAGGGATCTTGCCCTTTCCCCGTCGCGCCCCCGTCTTCACCCCGGGCGGCGTAGGCAGGGCATCGCCTTGCTCTTTTTGGCGCTGTGCCATCCATATGCGATCCCCCTGGGGCCCCTGGCCAACCCCGCTCCCTCACGGGATCAGCAGCGAGGCGTCGCCGTAGGAGAAGAAGCGATAGCCTTCGGCCACGGCGTGGGCATAGATGCGGTCGATGCGGTCCTTGCCCATCAGGGCTGCCACCAGCATCAACAGGGTCGATTTCGGCAAATGGAAATTGGTCATCAGCGCGTCGGTGGTGCGAAAGCGGTAGCCGGGGTAGATGAAAATGTCGGTCAGGCCCTGCCAGGGCTGCACCTGCCCGCTGGTGGCTGCCGATTCGATCAGGCGCAGCGCGGTGGTGCCGACCGCGATCACCCGTCCGCCCGCCGCCCGGGTGGCGTTGATCTGACCCGCCGCATGCGCCGTGACCTCGCCCCATTCGGCGTGCATCTTGTGGCTGGTCACGTCTTCCACCTTGACCGGCAGAAAGGTGCCCGCGCCGACGTGCAGCGTGACTTCGGTGAAATCTACGCCCTTCGCCGCCAACGCCGCCAGCAGCGCGGCATCGAAATGCAAGGACGCGGTGGGGGCCGCCACGGCGCCGGAATAGCGCGCAAAGACGGTCTGATAGTCGGTGCGGTCCTGCGCGTCTGGCGCGCGGCGCGAAGCGATGTAGGGTGGCAGCGGCATTGCCCCGGCCTGCGCCAAAGCAGCGTCGAAATCAGCGCCGCCAAGGTTGAAGGCCAGCGTCAGGTCCGCCTCGCCCCTGGCGCTGACGGTGGCCGACAAGGCGTCGGAAAAGCGGATGGTTTCCCCGACCCGCAGCTTGCGCAGCGGTTTGGCCAGCGCCCGCCAGCCGCCCGCTGCCAGCGGTTCAAGCAGGGTCACTTCGATTCCCGCCTGCACCATCCCCTGGCCCGACAAGCGGGCGCGGGTGCCGGTCAGCCGCGCCGGAATCACCTTGGTATTGTTCAGCACCAGCCGGTCACCGGCGCGCAGAATATCAACCAGATCAGGCACATGGCGATCCGAAATGGCATCGCCCTCGGCCAGCAACAGCCGCGCCGCGGTGCGCGGGCGCGCCGGGCGGGTGGCGATCAGCGCCTCGGGCAGGGCGAAATCGAAGTCCTTGAGCTTCATGGCGCATCCTTGATGGTCGGTGGCGGGCGGCGGAAGATTTCGCGAAACATCCCCGGTGTCAGGATCGACAGCGGGTTGACGGATATCCGGGGCGCATCGGCGGTGCCGCGCAGCTTGTAGTTGAAGCCGAACAGCCCCTCGCCGCGCCGGGTCAGGATCGCGCCGATGCCGTTCAGCAAATAGAACGGCGAGACCACGCCCTGAAGGCGCAAGCGTTGGTCATTGATGTAGTAAAGCCCGGCCATCGAGACCCCCAGCGACAGCCCGACCGCCGCGCCGCGCGTGACCTCGACCGCTTCGGGGGTCAGGCGAAAATCGGCGTCGGCCTGATTGAACACCAGACCATCACCGTTCAACTGCTCGAGAATTCCCACCACACTGATCGCGCTCAGCAGCGCCGCCAGCACCGGCGCATCGACCACCCGCAGATCGGTGGCCTTGGCGCTGCCGGTATAATAGCCCTCGGGCCCGGTCGGGATCAGGGAAAGATCAAGCGCACCGCCGCGCGCCGTGGTGAAGATGCCCGCTGCCGCCAGCACCGCCCCGGCGTCCTGCGAGGTGATGCGCACTGCACTGCCGGCCTTGCTCGGCGCGACCGTGCCCTGGACGACCGCGGTGTCGTTGACCTTGGCCACAAAGCTGCCGTTGAAGCCGCCGCGCGGCGAAAAGCTGCCCCGCAGCCCGGTCAAGGCGATTCCGTCCGAGACCGTCACCCGGTCCAGCGCCACTTGCAGATCAGAGCCCGCATCGCCCCCCCCTGCGCTCGCGCCCAGCGTCATCCGGCGCAGATCGAGCCTGCCGCCGGTCAGCGCGACATCGACGTTGCGCCCCGGTCCGCGTCCGGTCAGCTCGACCGCCGCATCCAGCCAGTCGCCCACCCGGAACGGATCGAACCGTGCCACCTCCAGCCCGCCGCTGGCGCGCAGGATCACGCTGCCCGTGGCGCGCAGGCCCCTGGCTTCGACCTCCAGCCGGTCCACCACCGGGGGCGTGCCCAGCCGGGCCTCGACCAGCAATCTGCCGGTGGCGTTGGCGGGCTTGGCCCACCCCACTTCGGGCAGGTGCAGCGCGATCCCCCGCAGATCCGAGGTCAGTGTCAGCCGCGGCGGCTGGTCATGCTCCAGCGCAAGCGCGATCTGCCCCATCCCGCTGCCGCGCACCATGCCCTCGGGCAGCCCCAGCCCGAACTCGGCCACCGCCAGCGGTGACAGCTCGACGGTGCCCGCGACTGCTGATCGGCCCTGCGCCTCGGGGCCGAACCCCTGGGTATAGGTCACCTCGAACGGCACCGCACCCAGCTTGCCCGCACCGGCAATCGCCATGCCCGCGCGGCTGGCGGTCAGGGTCAGCGCGGGGGCCGTCAGCACCCGCCCCGGCACCAGCACGTCCGAGCGCACGTCGGTCAGCCTGCCGGTCACCTGATAGGACAAATCCTCGAGCAGGATGCGGTCTTTCAGCGGCATCCGCACCACACTGTCGATCCGCGCCCGACCCTCGCCCAGATCGACCTCGCGCGCGGCCTTCTTCATGAAACCGAAGGGGGGTTCGTCAAGCAGGGAAAGGGCGGCGGTCAGGCTACTGTCGGTGCGCAGGTGAATTTCGGCCTGCGGCGGGCGCTGCAGGATGTCGAGCACCGAAAACACCGTGCCCGCCATGTCGATCACGCCCCCCTGCGGCGGCGTGACCTGACCCTGATCAAGCACCATGGTATAGGTGGCACCGTCGATGGTGGCATAGCCATGACCCTGGCGGATCGGCGGCATGGTCTTGATGAAGTGCACATCGACGCCCGCAAATTCGTAGCCCAGCGCCAGCTTCGGTTCGGCCTCCGGGGTCAACCGCAGTGCGGCGCGGACATCGGACAGCAGCCCTTCCTGCACGTTGTCCACCAGCCAGGCGCGGGTGCGCGGCACCAGTGCCACCGGCCACAGCGCCAGCAGCCGGTCGTGCCGGATCGCGTCAAGGTGCAGGTCCAGCGCCAGGTTCCAGCCCGTCGGCTCGGCGGCAACCCGGCCTGCGGCCACCAGCCGCTGCCCATCTTCGACCAGCGCCAATTGCCCCACCTCGACCCGGAACGGGTCAAGCCGCAACCGCAGATCAAGCGCGCCTTCGGAAAACGTCACCGGCTCGACGAACATTCCTTCGGGATCGACCTTCACATCGCTGAAGCGCATCTGCGCCACAAACGCTTCGGGCAGGCCACGCGCCGCACCCGGCACATCGACATGGCCGTTGGCAGCAAGCCGCAACTGCGGACTTTCGACGGTGACTCCGGTCAGGTTGATGCGCTCGCGCGCAGGATCATAGTTCAGCGACAGCGCGGCCCGGTCGAACGGGATCGGCAGGGTTTCGGCATTGGGATGCAGCGCCCCTGCCGCCAGCGTCAGCTCTGCTTGCAGCATGCCAATCCGCCCCCGGCTATCAAGCGCGGTCGCAAACTGCCCGGAAATGGGCGCGTCCAGCACCCCAAGCCAGGCCAGCGGCGGCGCCTGAGCCGCAATGTCACGCGCCGACACTCCTGCAACCGTGGCGCGGATGCGGGCTTCGGGGCTGTTCTTGCGGGTGACGAAGGTCAGCGTCGCCTGAGCCGGGGCAAGACCCTCGCTGGCCAGCGAAAACCCAAGCTCCATCGCCAGTTCGCGATCGCGGTTCTCGAGCGTCAGGCGACCGTCGCCCACCTGCCAGGCGCGATGCGCCCGGGCGTCCTGCAAGGTCAGGGTCAGGGCTTGCGCGTCGATCCGGCGCAGATAAGACAGCGCGGGCAGGGCAACGGCGGCGTCAACCGCATCCAGCACCTCGGCCAGGCTGCCCAGGCGCAGCCCTGCCGCGCCGGCCCCCAGATCCAGGTCAAACCTCCCCTCGGCATCGCGCCGCAGATTGATCCGCCCGCCCACCAGCACCAGACTGCGCGCCCGCACCTGACCCTGCGCCAAGGCACCGGAATCAAACGCCACGCGCATTTCAGGCAGGGTCAGAATGGTGCCGCCACCCGGATGCGCCAGCACCAGGTCTTGCAGGCGCAGTCGTGGCACCCAGTCGGCATCGACGGTGATCTCGATTGCGCCCAGCGACAGCGCGGTATCGCCCACACCCGCCAACGCCCGGTTGAGCCGGGTCTCGACCTCGACCACCGCCCAGACCGGCAGGCGGAGGGTCTTGCCGGTCAGACCCATCACGCCAAAGCCCGCCAGGGCTGCCAGGGCGGCCAGGCTGAGCAGCAGCCACAAGCCCCCGCGCCCCCGCCTGCGGCGCGGGCGTGCCGGGGCGGGCGCTGCTGCGCCAGGGTCCGGGCCTGGTTGGTTGCCTGTGTCGCTCATCTTCCGACCGGGGATCCGCTGCCTGCGCCTTTATCGCCGCCGTTGTCTTTAACTTGGTGCGAGGACACCTAGAACAAAAGCCTGATCCCGTCACCCAAGGAGTCCGTGATGACCAATCCCGCCCTCGCCGCCGGCCAACCTGCCCCCGATTTCACCCTGCCCCGCGATGGCGGTGGCAGCATCCACCTTGCCACCCTGCGCCCCGGCCCGGTGGTGCTGTATTTCTACCCCAAGGACGACACCCCCGGCTGCACCATCGAGGCGCTGGATTTCACCGCCCGCGCCGCCGACTTTGCCGCCCTTGGCGCCACCATCCTTGGTATCTCGAAAGACAGCGTGAAGGCGCATGACAAGTTCGTGAAAAAGCATGGCCTTGGCATCATGCTGGCGGCCGACGAGGCGGGGACCACCTGCGCGGCCTACGGCACCTGGGTCGAGAAAAGCCGGTATGGCCGCACCTACATGGGGATCGAGCGCGCGACCTTTCTGATCGACGGCAGCGGGCGGATCGCCCGCGTGTGGCGCAAGGTCAGCGTGGCGGGGCATGTGGACGAGGTTCTGGCCGCCGTTCGGACGCTGGCATAAGCCCGGCCCCGGCTGTGGCGTCGTGACAGGCACGGCCCCCGATCGGCAGGTTTCTGCCGATTTGCCCGCACTTTTGGCCAAATCCGCCGCTGCCCGGTCAAATTTGTTGCGACCCGGGCAAGCGCACTCTAACCATTTCGGGGATGAGGTTGCAGGCCCGTGCTGCCCGCGACACCAGGGGTTCCGGCCCGGATCACAAAGAACGGAAAAATGCCACGTGCTGACGCGCCTTGATCACCGCATCAACCTTTCGCTGGAGCGCTATCTGCCCGAGCAACGGCTGTTTCTCAAGAACGATACCTCGACCCGCTTCTTCCGCCTGCGTCCGTTGACTCAGGCGATTGCCCTGACTGGCAGCAGCCTTGTGCTGGGCTGGGCCATCATCGCCACCGCGATTCTGCTGATCGACTGGATCGGCGCCGGATCGGGGCGCGACCAGACCCTGCGCCAGCAGGCACTTTACGAGCAACGCCTGACCGCCCTTTCGGATGACCGCAACCAGCGCGCCAGCGAGGCCCTGCACGCCCAGCAGCGCTTCAATCTGGCGCTGGCCGAAGTGTCGCAGATGCAGGAACGCCTGCTGGCATCGGAAGACAGCCGCAAGGAACTGGCGACCGGGATCGACGTGATCCAGAACACCCTGCGCCGCACCATCAGGGAACGCGACGAAGCCCGCCTTGAAGCCACCCGCGCCACTCTGGCGCTGTCGCAACAGGCTGGCAGTACGCCCGTGGCCGGGGGTGGCGTCAGCGACACCGTGGACACGCTGGAATTTCTGACCTCAGCCCTCAGCGCGACCGCCCGGCAACGTGACGATCTGGCCAACGCGGCGCTGGTGGCCAAAGAGGAAACCGCCACCGTCGCCATGGAAAAGCAGGCGCTCGAGCTGCGCAACGACATGATCTTCGCGCGCCTCGAAGAGGCCGTGACGGTGTCGATGGAGCCGCTTGACAAGATGTTTCGCGCCGCCGGGATGGCCCCCGAAGACCTGCTTGGTCAAGTGCGCAGCGCCTATTCAGGCCAGGGTGGCCCGCTGATGCCCTTTGTCGCCTCGACCATGGGCGACACCGCCCTGACCCCCGACGAGATTCGCGCCAACGCGATTCTCGAAGGGCTGGACCGGATGAATCTTTACCGCATCGCCGCCGAGAAATCGCCGTTCTCGATGCCGGTCAAGGCGGCGTTCCGCTTTACCTCGGGGTTCGGCTATCGCCATGACCCGAAGGGGGCGGGCAACCGGATGCATACCGGCACCGATTTTGCCGGGGCTGCGGGCACGCCGGTGCTGGCCACCGCCGATGGCGTCGTGGTGCATGCCGACTGGTCCAGCGGTTACGGGCGTCTGGTGCGGATCCGGCATGCCTTCGGGATCGAGACCTACTATGCGCACCTCGCGCAAATCCGCGTCAGCGTCGGACAAAAGGTATCGCGCGGCGACCGTATCGGTGATATGGGAAGCTCGGGCCGTTCCACCGGCACTCATCTTCATTACGAGGTTCGGATCGGGGGCAAACCTGTCAACGCGATGACCTTCATCAAGGCGGCAAGAGATGTTTTCTAAAAGCAGAATCCACGAACCAGGCTCCAAACCGGCCGAGACCGACAAGCCGAAATCTTCCGAGCCAGCGGTCGGAAAGACGGGGACGGACTTCACCCCGACCGGGCCGAAGGTCAAGGTTGCGGCTTCGGTACTGTCGTCGGACCTGACCGTGGTGGGAAACCTCAAGACCACCGGCGACGTTCAGGTCGAAGGCACGGTCGAAGGCGACATCCGCGCCCATCTGCTGACGGTGGGCGAAACCGCCACCATCCGGGGCGAGATCGTGGCCGACGACATCGTGATCAACGGTCGGGTGGTGGGCCGGGTGCGCGGCTTGAAAGTGCGCCTGACCTCGACCGCCCGGGTCGAGGGCGACATCATCCACAAGACCATCGCGATCGAATCCGGCGCCCATTTCGAAGGCTCGGTAGCGCGCCAGGAAGACCCGCTGTCCGGTGGCAAAAGCCTGCCGCCGCCGACCAAGGCCGATGTCGCGGTTTGAGACCGAACGGATATCAGCCTACCTGGGGCACCTTCGGGTGCCCTTTCTGTTCAGCCCTCACCGCGATGCCGGTCGCATGATCTGCGCCGCCGGATAGCCTGCCGCGATCAGCCCGGCCATCTGGCGCAGTTTCGGCCCGGCGTGGGCAAAGAACTGGCGATAGGACGCGCAGAAATAATTCAGCCCCGGTGCGCCGTCGCTTGTGGGCAGGATGCGATCCTTGGGACAGCCGCCGTTGCAGGCAAACCGGGTCGGGCACTCAAGGCACTGGCGCGGCAGATCGGCCTTGGCCGCCCCGAACCGCGCCTGCCGGTCGGACCACGCCATCTGCGCCAGCGGGATTTCAAGAATATTCCCCAGCCGGTGGTCGGGATCGACAAAGTGGTCGCAGGCATAAAGATCGCCGTTCTGTTCCAGCGCCAGCGCCGGGCCGCAGACCTCGGCAAAGACGCACAAGCTGGCCGGTCGCCCCATCCACAGCGCCAGTTGTTCGTCAAAGAACTGCACGAACACCCGGCCCACGTCGTGGCTGACCCACAGATCGAACACCGTGCACAAAAACCGCCCAAAGGCAGCGGGCGGCACCGAAGCCGGGGTGACCGCGCCACCGCCGCCCGGCACCGGATCGACCAGCGGGATGAACTGGACAAATTCCACCCCCTCGGCCCGCAGAAAGCGGTAAACCTCTTTCGGCTTCAGCACGTTGTGCGCATGAACCACGCACAGCGCGTTGAATTCGACGCCATGTCGGCGCAGCAGGTCCAGCCCCCGCATCACCGCATCATGCGAGGGCCGCCCGGCGCGATCGACCCGGTGGCGGTCATGCAGCGCCTGCGGGCCGTCAAGGCTGATGCCGACCAGAAAGCCGGCCTCGCGCAGGAACGCCGCCCATTCCGGGGTCAACAGCACGCCGTTGGTCTGGATCGCATTGCTGACCCGAAAACCCGCGGGGCAGTGGCGGCGCTGCACCTCCAGCACACGGTGAAAGAACGGCAGCCCCAGCAGGGTCGGCTCGCCGCCCTGCCACACGAACATCACCTCGTTCAGCCCGATCGCAACATGCGCCGCGATATGATCGCGGATGTAGGTTTCCAGCACCGCGTCCGACATCCGGAACCGGCGCACCTCGGGGTAAAGGGCGGTCTTGCCAAGGTAAAAGCAGTAATCGCAGGCCAGATTGCAGCGCGGCCCGCTGGGTTTGAGCATGACGTGAAACGGCACCCGGTTGGCGGCGGCTGGTGGCATCACCCTATCCATGCCCTGCCCCCCGGGCTAATTCTCGGCCTGCGCCTCGGCCCGCGATTTGCCGGCCACGTTCATCGCCAGCGTCGCGGCCATGAAGCGGTCAAGATCACCGTCGAGCACCCCCTGGGTATCCGAGGTTTCCACCCCGGTGCGCAGATCCTTGACCATCTGGTAGGGTTGCAGCACGTAGGATCGGATCTGGTTGCCCCAGCCCGCTTCGCCCTTGGCATCGTGCTGGGCGGTGATCGCGGCGTTGCGCTTGTCAAGCTCAAGCTGGTAAAGCCGCGCGCGCAGCGCCGCCATGCAGTTGGCGCGGTTCTGGTGCTGCGACTTGACCGAGGATGTCACCACGATATTGGTCGGCAGGTGGGTGATGCGCACCGCCGAGTCGGTGGTGTTGATGTGCTGCCCGCCCGCGCCGGTCGAGCGGTAGGTATCAATCCGGATGTCGCGGTCGGCAATCTCGATCTCGATATTGTCATCGACCACCGGATAGACCCAGACCGAGCTGAAACTGGTATGCCGCCGCGCCGCCGAATCGTAGGGCGAGATGCGCACCAGCCGGTGCACCCCGCTTTCCGATTTCAGCCAGCCATAGGCATTCGGCCCGCTGATCTTGTAGGCGGCAGATTTGATCCCCGCCTCTTCGCCGTCGCTCATCGCCTGCAGTTCAACCTTGTAGCCTTTTTTCTCGGCCCAGCGGACATACATCCGGGCCAGCATGGCGGCCCAGTCGCAGGACTCGGTGCCCCCGGCCCCGGCGTTGACTTCAAGGAATGTATCGTTGTGGTCGGCCTCGCCGTCGAGCAGCGCCTCCAGTTCCTTGCCGCGCGCCAACTCGACCAGATCGCGCAGCGCGGCCTCGGCCTCGGTCACGATCCCGCTGTCGCCCTCGGCCTCGCCCAGCTCGATCAGTTCGACATTGTCGCGCAACCCGGTGTCGATCAACTGGTAGGTCGAGATTTCATCCAGCAACGCCTGACGCTCGCGCATCATCTTCTGCGCCCGGGCCGGATCGGACCACAGATCGCCGTCCTCGATCAGGGCGTTCATTTCCTCGAGCCGGTGCGGCGCGGTCGGCAGATCCATCCGCTGCCCCAGCAGGGCCAGCGACTTGGCGATGGCTTCAACGTCTTTCTGGGTCTCGGATCGCATGGCATCAGGCTTTCAGGCAAGCGCTCAGGGCGCGGTGATAGCGGGTCGGGCGGCGGCGGGCAAGGGCGGCAGGTCAGTAAAGAAGGGCAATCGGGTGGACACTCCTTGCTCTCGAATTTTCCCTTGTCCGCGCTGATGGAGCAATATGGGGTCACGCGGAACCGCAAGCCTCTCTTGACCGATTTGACACGCGTCAAATCGGGCCGCGCCTGCCTGCCCCCGGCAGGCGCGATTTGCGCCCGCCAGGCAGGCGCGGCCCGATTTCCAGCCGCCAGCGCGTGCCCAGCCGCCCTTGTTCAACGGCTTTCAGCCTTATGAACAATGGGCCGGAAAACTCTCCCCCGGAGAGTTTTCCTGCGGCCCAAAAGATTGCCCCGACCACCTTGATGATGACGATGGGCGTTGCCACCAAACCTCGCCACCAAGCCTCATCGTGCCCTGTTCTTCCCGTCTTTCTTCCCCGTCGTGACCATGCGTTGCAAGGCTCGGCGGGGTCTTCTTTCAGCCGATTGCCCTGGTCAGTAAAGCCCGCCCGAGCTCAGGGTGCCGAAGTTGGCCTTGCCCGGAATCACCTTGGTCTCGCCGGTGCCCGTGATCACGGTGGCGTCGCCCTCATCGCTGCCAACCTCGCCATAGGCGAACAGCGGCAGGTTCGACCCCATGCCGAAGCCGCCATCCACCAGCATGCCGAAAGTTGGCTCTTCGCCATCGCGAAAGTATTCGGCCACCACATTGTCGCCGCTGCTGCCATCAACCAACGGACTGCCGGTGAAGCGATCAACGTTGATGAAATGTCCGCCCGGCGGCACCCGGAACTTGCCACCGCCATATTTCGCCACCGCCGCCTGCATGAAGGCCTGAAACACCGGGCCGCACATCCCCGCCCCCGAGGCATGCGGCATCGGGCGCGGCTGATCATGACCGATATAGCAGCCCGCCGCGATGTTGCTGGTATAGCCGATGAACCAGACATCCTTGGAATCATTGGTGGTGCCGGTCTTGCCCGCGAACGGCACCGGCAGGTGGATACCGCGCCCGGTGCCCCGTTGCACCACGCCTTGCAGCATCGAGGTCAACTGATAGGCGGTGATCGCGTCCATCACCCGCTCGCGCCGCGACACGATCCGGGGGGCAAAACCGGCGCCAAGGCTGGCCAACTGGCAATCTTCGCAGACCCGCTGGTCATGGCGGTAGATGGTCTTGCCGTAGCGGTCCTGCACCCGGTCCACCAGAGTCGGCTCGACCCGCTCGCCACCATTGGCGAACATCGAATAGGCCGCCACCATCTTGAACAGGGTGGTTTCCTGCGCCCCCAGCGCGTTGGCCAGAAACGGGTTCATCGGATCATAGACGCCAAAGCGTTCGGCATAGATCGCCACCGTGTCCATCCCGATTTCCTGGGCAATCCGCACCGTCATCAGGTTGCGCGACTGCTCGATGCCGGTGCGCATCGGGGCCGGACCGTAGAACTTGTTCGAGGCGTTCTTGGGCCGCCACATCCCCTGCGGCGTGTTGACCTCGATCGGCGCGTCGATGATGATGGTGGCGGGGCTGAAGCCGCTGTCAAGCGCCGCCGCATAGACGAAGGGCTTGAAGCTTGACCCCGGCTGGCGGGTGGCCTGGGTGGTGCGGTTGAACACCGAATCCTGATAGCTGAAGCCGCCCTGCATCGCCAGCACCCGGCCGGAATTCACGTCCATCGCCATGAACGCGCCCTGCACCTCGGGCACCTGGCGCAGCGACCAGCGCTTGAAGCTGCCGTCGTCGTTGGTGATCGCGCGCACCAGCACCACGTCGCCGACCTCGACCAGATCGCCAGCGCCCTTGGCTTTGGCACCCAGCTTGCCGTCGGCCAGACGCTTGCGCGCCCAGCTCACATCCTCGGCCGGAATGAAATGGCCGTCCGGATCGTCCTCGACCCCTTCGATCCCGATCCGCGCCGCCTTGCCGGTCGTCGCCAGCACCACCGCCGGATGCCAGCCCGCGATATCGCGCGGCACCGCCACCTCGGCCAACGCCGCCCGCCAACCGGCCCCCTCGCCCAGCCGGTCAGCCGCAATTACCTTGCCGGTGCCGCGCCACACCCCGCCTGCGCGGTCGAACTTCTCCAGCCCCTCGCGCAACGCCGCCGCTGCCGCCGCTTGCAGGTCGGGGTCCACCGTGGCGCGGATGGTCAGCCCGCCACCAAAGAATTCGGCCTCGCCGAAGGTGCCGGAAAGCTGGCGCCGGATCTCGTCGGTGAAATAGTCGCGCGGCGGCAGGGCGTCGCGGAAGGCCGGAAAATCGCCATTCTGCACCGAGCGCAGCGGCATGTCCTTTTGGGCCAGCCAGGTGGCCTCGTCGAGATAGCCGTTCTGCCACATCTCGCGCAGCACATAGTTGCGCCGCTCGGTCAGGCGGGCCTTGGCGCGCACCGGGTGATACTGGCTGGGAGCCTGCGGCATCGCCGCCAGCATCGCCGCTTCATGCGGGGCCAGCTCGGCCAGGGTCTTGTTGAAATAGGTCTGCGCCGCCGCCGCCACCCCATACGAGTTCTGGCCAAGAAAGATCTCGTTCATGTAAAGCTCGAGAATCTTGTCCTTGCTCAGGGTTTCCTCGATCCTGGTGGCGAGAATCAGCTCCTTGATCTTGCGCTCGCCGGTGCGGTCGCCCGACAGCAGAAAGTTCTTCATCACCTGCTGGGTGATGGTCGAGGCCCCACGCACGTTCTGCCCGCGCGAGATGATGGCATCGCGCGCCGCCGCCAGCATCCCGGTCACGTCATAGCCGTTGTGGGTGTAGAAATGCTTGTCCTCGGCACTGATGAAGGCATTCCTGACAAGATCGGGAATGTCCTCGATCGGCGCGAAAATCCGCCGCTCCTGGGCGAATTCGTCGATCATCCGGCCCTGCCCGTTGTAGATCCGGCTGATCGTCGGCGGGCTGTATTGCGCCAGGCTTTCGTGGCTGGGCAGGTCGCGGCCATACATCCAGAAAATCGCGCCAATCGTCAGCGCGCCGAAGAACAGCCCCAGCGTGATCGCCGTGAAGATCGCCCCGAAGAATGAACCGACGAACCTGAGCACCACAAACCCCCTGCTGCGAGGCCCTTATATAGGCTGCAACCGGCAAACACAAAAGCCGTGGCACCGCCTGCCGTTCCGGCGGCAGAACCCCGCGCATCCCCCTAGCGCCGCAACAGCCCGGCCAAGGCGGCATCCTCGGCGGCCCAGGTCTTCAGCCCGCCCACCAGCGCGGCCACCATCCGCGCGCGCCAGTCGGGATCGCGCAGCCGCGCCAGATCGCCGGGGCTGGACAGAAAGCCAAGTTCGAGCAACACCGACGGAATATCGGGCGATTTCAGCACCGAAAACCCGGCCTGCTGGCGCGGGTGGCGATACATCGTCAGATCGGCCGCCGTGATCGCCGTGACCAGCGCCTGCGCCAGCCGGTCGGTGCGCGGCATGGTCTCGGTGCGCGCCATATCCATCAGCACCGTCGCCACCACATCATCCTGCCCGGTCAGATCGACCCCGGCCAGCAGATCGTCGCGGTCATGGCGCTCGGCCAGCGCCGCCGAGGCCGCATCGGTCGCCTCGTCCGACAGAGTGTAAAGGCTGGCCCCCACCGCCTCGCCTTCGGCCAGGGCATCGGCATGCAGCGACAAAAAGACCTGCGCCGCCGCCTCGCGCGCCAGCGAAATCCGCGCCTCCAGCGGCACGAACACATCCTCGGCGCGCGTCATCACCACCGCAAAATTGCCATCGCGCAGCAGCGCCTCCTTCAACTCGCGCGCGAATGTCAGCACCAGATCGGCCTCGCTCGCGTCCCCCCGTTCGGCCCCCGGATCAATCCCGCCATGACCAGGGTCGAGCACCACCACCAGCGGCCCGGCCCCTTGCGGCAGCGGTCTCGGCAGGTCGGCGACCGGTGGCAAGGCCCAGCCCTCGGGCTCGGGTTGCGCCACACTGGCCGCAAATTCTGCGGCACTGGCAGGCTCCAGCCGCACCCTAACCTGCACCGGCCCGTCGGTCATCATGCCCGCCTGCGCCACCCGGTAGGGCCCATCCAGCTCCAGCACCAGCCGCGACCAGCCCGGGCGAAACATCCCCGCCCGCAGCGCCTTGACCCGCGCACTGACCCGCGCCAGATCGCCATAGCCGCGCCAGTCCACCTCGCGGAAATCCAGCACCAGACGCGGTGGCGCCGCCATCAGCCGCAGCCGCCACGGCACCGCCTGGCTCAGCCCCAGCGTGACCACCACCCCGTCGCCCCGATCGCTTACCGCCGAACGTTCCGGATCAAGCCGCGCCAGCGCCGACAGATCCTGCGCAGGTAGCGCCAGCACCGAAAGCCACAAGGTCAGCACCGCCCAGACGATTGCCCGCATGCCCCTGCTCCACCCTTTCTTGCTGGCCCAAATATCCTCGCCGAAGGCAAACCGGAACCGCCATCACATTGCCGGGATCAACCGACCCCCACCTTGCAACCGGCACCCGCTTGCCCCCACATAAGCCCCGCCGCCAACCCGAAGGTCAAGCCACTGCCGTCGGGACTTGGCCTTTGCGCCAATCTCTGCGATGTTCCCGCCAATCCAGCGGCCCGCGCCGCGCCAGCTTCGGAGCCATGATGAAATTCCTTCCCGCCGCCGCCCTGGTGCTGGCCTGTGCCAGCCCCGCCGCCGCCCTCGACCTTGCCATCATGACCGATGCAGAGCGCAGCGCCTTTCGCGCCGAAGTGCGCGCCTACCTGATGGAAAACCCCGAAGTGCTGATGGAGGCGATCGACGTGCTGCAACAACGCCAGCAGCAGGCCACCGTGGTCAACGACGCAACCCTGGTGCAAACCAATTCCGACGCCATTTTCAACGACCCGGCAAGCTGGGTCGGCGGCAATCCTGATGGCGACATCACCCTGGTCGAATTTTCCGATTACCGCTGCACCTATTGTCGCAAGGCGCATGCGGAAATAGCCGAGCTGGTCGCCAGTGACGGCAATATCCGCTTCATCATCAAGGAGTTTCCGATTCTCGGCGAGCAATCGGTGCTGTCGTCGCGGTTCGCCATCGCGGTGCGGCAACTGGCCGGAGACGATGCTTACAAACGCGCCCATGATGCCCTGATCACCCTGCGCGGCGATGCCACCCTGCCCACGCTCAAGCGCCTCGCGGGTGAACTCGGCCTTGACGGGCCAGCCATCATGGTCCGCATGGAAATGCCCGAAGTCACCGCCGTGATCGACGCCACCCGCGCCCTTGGCGACCGTCTGCAGATCAGCGGCACCCCGACCTTCGTGATTGATCAGACCATGCTGCGCGGCTACGTGCCGCTCGACGGCATGCGCCAGATCGTGGCCGAGCAGCGCAAGGGCTGACCCGCCGCTTTTCGCTTCCTTGCGGGCGCTCATCGCTGGACCAGCGCGGAACGACCGTCAGGAAGTGACAAGCGGCGGCGCGGCGGCTGCCTCGATCGCCGCCGCCTTCTGTTCCACCAGTTCGACGATCTCGTCGATCATCGCGGCGTTGCCCAGCTTGTGGCTTTGCTTGCCCGCCAGATAGACCATCCCCGACCCGGCCCCGCCGCCGGTGAAACCGATGTCGGTCATCAGCGCCTCGCCCGGCCCGTTCACCACGCATCCGATGATCGAAAGGCTCAGCGAGGTGGTGACATGCGCCAGCCGCTCTTCCAGCGCCGCCACCGTCCTGATCACGTCAAACCCTTGCCGCGCGCAACTGGGGCAGGAGATGATGGTGACGCCGCGGTGGCGCAGCCCCAGCGCTTTCAGGATCTCGAAGCCGACCTTGACCTCTTGCTCGGGCTCGGCCGACAGCGACACCCGGATGGTATCGCCGATCCCGGCCCACAGCAGGTTGCCCAGACCCACCGCCGATTTCACCGTGCCCGACATCAGCCCGCCGGCCTCGGTGATGCCAAGATGGATCGGTGCATCCGTCACTTCGGCCAGGGCGTTGTAGGCGGCGGCGGCCAGAAACACGTCCGATGCCTTGACCGAGATTTTGAACTCGTGAAAATCGTTGTCCTGCAACAGCTTGATATGGTCGAGGCCGGATTCGACCATGGCCTCGGGGCAGGGCTCGGCATATTTGTCCAAAAGGTGCCGCTCCAGCGAACCGGCGTTGACGCCGATCCGCATCGAGCAGCCATGGTCGCGCGCCGCCTTGATCACTTCGCGCACCCGGCGGGCATCGCCGATGTTGCCGGGGTTGATGCGCAGGCAGGCCGCCCCGGCCTCGGCGGCCTCGATCGCGCGCTTGTAGTGGAAATGGATGTCGGCCACGATCGGCACCGGCGACTCATGCACGATTGCCCGCAGGGCTGCGGTGCTAGCTTCGTCGGGCACCGAGATGCGCACGATGTCGGCCCCGGCGGCGGCGCAGCGTTGCACCTGCGCCAGGGTGGCCGCCACGTCCGAAGTGATGGTGTTGGTCATGGTCTGCACCGAGATCGGGGCATCGCCGCCCACCGCCACCCGGCCCACCATGATCTGGCGCGATTTGCGCCGAACGATATTGCGCCATGGGCGCAGGGGATTGAGCGACATCAGAATCCTCTGGGTGATCAGCGACCGCCGGGCGGCAGGTCAGTGCCTAGGGCTGCGGCGCTGTCAGATCGGCCTCCGCCACCGCCACGATCCGCGCCAGATCGGCGTCGCCGCTCAGATCGGCCACGGCATAGGTCGCGGTCAGCGCTTCGGGCGAAAGGGCAACCCCCTTGACCACCTGCGCGCCGGGCGCAGCCGGGCCATAGGTCTGGCCGTTGACCGCAAAATAGACCGAGCCCGAGTTGCCGGCCCGCAACTGCGCCGCCTGCTCCATCTGCGGCACGACATAGCGCTCGCCGGCATCAAGAATTTTCTCGAACAGCACGGTGCCGTCCGCCGCCGACACCCGCACCCACGAGGGGCGCACCGCCAGCAGCTCGACCGCCGGAGCGTCGGCCTGAACCACCTGCACCGCGCGCTCGGCGGCCAGTTGCACCGGATCGGTGGCGGCATCGGCCTGCGCTGCGGTCCGGCCGGGATCAATCGCCGCAATCGGCCCGTCGCGCGCCACCATCACCGGCACGTCCAGCGCCTGCGGGCGATAAAGCCGATCCATCGCATCGCTCGCGGCGGGCACCGCCTCAACCACAGCGTCACCTGCCGGGGCCGAGCGCACCAGCGGGGCCACCCCCTGCACATTGCCCAAGGGATCAAGTTCAGCCACCACGGTTGGTGCCTGGTCGATCGGCGCAAGCTGCACCCGCTGCACTTCCTGCAACACCGACCAGCCGCCGTAGCCAAGCGCTCCGATCAGCACCACCAGCACCAGCACGGACCCGACCGCGCCGGGCTCGACATGGGTCATGAAGCCCGGCCCGCGCGGCACGAACGAGGCTTTCGGGTTGGCCAGCGGATCACGGAAATCGTTGCCCCCCCGGCTGCGCACCGCCGAGATCGCCGCCGACGAAGCCGCCGCCGACATGCCGTGCGCCACCACGAAATTGGCCTCGGCGCAGAACCGCTTGAAGGCCCAATCCGGGTCCATCCCCAGATAGCGGGCATAGGAACGCACGTAACCGGCCACGAAACCCTGGGTCTCGAAGGCCGAGACATCGCAGTTCTCGATCGCCGCAATATAGGTGGCCTTGATCTTGAGCTCGCGCTGCACGTCCAGCAGGGACTTGCCAAGGGTTGCACGTTCGCCGCGCATCACGTCACCCAGACGTAGCTCGAAGTCGTCAAAACCTTTCGGTTTGTCGACCTCGGCGGTCGAAGGTGCCGTCCTTCGCCAGATCATGCGTCTTGTCCCGTCCCTGCCCGATGCACCCAAGCCGCCCAAAGGCGACTCGTTGCCCGTTCTATTCAGAATAAATTAACACAGGGCAAGAGCTTTTGCATATGCAGAACCGCCCTCAGGCCGACATTTCGGCGCGATTCAGCGCACAGTGCTGCCAGAGCTCGTCCATCGCCCGCACCAGCGCGTCGATCTGGGCCAGACTGTGCACCGGCGAGGGCGTGAAGCGCAGCCGCTCGGTGCCGCGCGGCACGGTGGGATAGTTGATCGGCTGGGCGTAGATCGAATAGCGCTCGAGCAGCAAGTCCGACACCAGCTTGCAATGGATCGGGTCGCCGACGAACACCGGCACAATATGGGTGCCATGATCGACGAACGGCAGCCCCGCCGCGCGCAGCCGCATCTTCAGGATGCGGGCGTTGGTTTGCTGGGCTTCGCGCAATGTCCCATCCACCTTCAGATGCCGCACGGCCGCCACCGCACCGGCGGCAATCGCCGGGGCCATCGAGGTGGTGAAGATGAAGCCTGACGCATAAGAGCGCACCGCATCGCACATCTTTGCAGATGCAGCAATATAGCCACCCATCACGCCGTAGGCCTTGGCCAGGGTGCCGTTGATGATGTCGATCCGCTGCGCCAGATGGTCGCGCTCGCTGACCCCGCCACCGCGCGGGCCATACATCCCCACGGCGTGAACTTCGTCGATATAGGTCAACGCGTTGAACTCTTCCGCCAGGTCGCAGATCGCCGCCATCGGCGCAAGATCGCCATCCATCGAATAGAGCGATTCAAACGCGATCACGATCGGTCGGCCACGCTCGATGCCTTGCAGCACCCGGCGCAGGTCGGCCATGTCGTTGTGCTTGAAGATGTGCTTTTCGCAACCGGCGCGGCGGATACCCTGAATCATCGAGGCATGGTTCATCGCGTCCGACACGATCACCAGACCGGGAAACAGCGCGGGCAAGGTGGACAAGGTGGCGTCATTGGCGATGTAGGCCGAGCCGAACACCAGCGCCGCTTCCTTGCCGTGCAGGTCGGCCAGCTCAGATTCCAGCATCTTGTGATAGATCGTGGTGCCGGAAATGTTGCGCGTCCCGCCCGACCCGGCGCCGGTCGATTCCAGCGCCTCGTGCATCGCCGCCAGCACCTTGGGGTGTTGGCCCATGCCAAGGTAATCATTGCCGCACCAGACCGTGATTTCCTGCTCGCTGCCATCGGGCTTGTGCCAGATCGCATTCGGGTAGGATCCGCGCCGCCGCTCGATATCAATGAAGGTGCGGTAGCGCCCCTCGGCGTGCAACCGGTTCAGCGCGGCATCAAGGGCGGTATCATAAGTCATCAGCGTCTCCTTGCATCGGGTCGTGAAAAACCCCGGCGTGAACGTCTCTAGTATGCATTGATGGTAGAGACTTTGATATCGGTCAATTTCCAATTCGCGAAGTGGTCAATTTGACGCTCCCCCGCCGTGCGGCGTCAATCCTGCACCGCCACCGTGCAATCGGCCACGGGTGGTGTGGCCTTGGCGGCGCAGGCCGCTACCGCCGCGGCTGCCGCGCCGTTGCCGCTGGCAATGCCCCACAGCCCGGTGCTGGCCGAGACCGCCAGCGCCTTGCCGCCGCGGCCCTTGTATTCCTTGGCAAATCCGGTGGTGGTGGCGGCCGAGAGTTGCAGCGCGCGCGGCTCCCAACCCTTGGGCCGGATCAGCGCCACCACCACGCAGGGGGTCTGGCCGCTGCGTTTGGCGTCGCACCCGGCCAGAGCGGCCAGGGTCGCGGTATCGGTATCGTGATAATTCGCCGCCGCCACGGTGGCCTCGGCCATCAGCCCCTCGTCGGGCGAGATTGCCACCGCGCCGTAATAAGGCTGGGCCTCGGCCACCATTCCAAGCGCCGCCGCATCCGAGTCGGACATCAGGCCCGGCAGCAGCATCTCGACCTCGGCCCCCTCGGGCGCGAACAGCACCGCGCGCGCCACCTTGCCCGTGACCGGATCGGCCGCCGCCGCCGTGCCCAGTGCCGCCGCCACCACCACCGCCAGACCAGCCAACCGCATTCGAACCTCCGTCATCGCCTTGCCGCCAGTTTAGCCCGCCCTGCCGCCTCTGGACAGGGGGGCTGTGACTGATAGGGTCGCGCCGACCCACTTCCACAGGAGAACCCGATGTCGCTTGATGCCGTGCTGAGCCAGATCGACGCCACCTTGCCGCAGGCCACCGCGCGCCTGCTCGATCTGCTGCGCATCCCCTCGATTTCCACCGACCCGGCCTTTGCCAGCGCTTGCGACCGCGCCGCCGACTGGCTGGTGGATGAACTTGCAAGCCTTGGGTTTCAGGCCGAAAAGCGCCCGACCCCCGGCCACCCGATGGTGGTGGCGCATTGCGGCAGCGGGGCCGGGCCGCACCTTCTGTTCTACGGCCACTACGATGTCCAGCCGGTCGATCCGCTGGCACTGTGGAGCCGCGATCCATTCGATCCGGTGGTCGAGCAAACTGCCAACGGAGAAGTGATCCGGGGCCGGGGCTCGTCCGACGACAAGGGTCAGTTGATGACCTTCGTCGAGGCCTGCCGCGCCTGGCGCGCGGTTCACGGCAGCCTGCCGGGGCGGATTACGATCTTTTTCGAGGGCGAAGAGGAATCAGGCTCGCCCTCGCTGATCCCGTTCATGCAAGCCAATGCCGTTGAGTTGCGCGCGGATCTGGCGCTGATCTGCGACACCGGCCTGTTCGACTCGAAAACCCCCGCCATCGTCACCATGCTGCGCGGCCTGCTGGGCGAGGAAATCACCCTGCGCGGCCCGAACAAGGATCTGCATTCCGGCATGTATGGCGGGGCCGCGATCAACCCGATCCGGGTTTTGGCGCGGATCATTGCCAGCCTGCACGATGACACGGGCCGCATCACCGTGCCCGGCTTTTATGATGGCGTGACCGAACTGCCGGACGCGGTTCGGGCGCAATGGCAGAACCTGGCCTTCGATCACGCCCGTTTTCTGGGCGATGTCGGGCTGTCGGTCCCGGCGGGCGAGGCCGACCGGACGCCCCTTGAAATGCTGTGGTCGCGCCCGACCTGCGAGGTCAACGGCATCTGGGGCGGCTACACCGGCGACGGCTTCAAGACCGTGCTGCCGGCCGAGGCGCATGCCAAGATCAGCTTCCGGCTGGTGGGCGGGCAAGACCCCGACGTTCTGCGCGAAAGCTTCCGCGCCTATGTGCGCGCGATGCTGCCTGCCGATTGCACGGTGGAATTCGCCGGGCACGGCACCAGCCCGGCGGGGCAGATGGCGATCGACCACCCGGCGTTTGATCTGGCGCGACAGGCGCTGAGCGCGGAATGGGGGCGCGCCGCCGCCTATGTTGGCTGTGGCGGCTCGATCCCGATTGCGGGCTATTTCAAAAGCATCCTCGGGATGGACGCGATGCTGATCGGGTTTGGCAAGGACGACGACCAGATTCACAGCCCGAACGAGAAATACGCGATGGAAAGTTTTCACAAGGGCATCCGCAGTTGGGCCCGGATTCTGGCACGGCTGACATGACCCTGACGATCACCACCGCCACCCCGACCGACGAGGCCGAATGGCGCAACCTCTGGGCGCAGTATCTGGCCTTCTACCGGGTCAGCCTGGCCCCCGAAGTCACGGCGCACACCTGGGCGCGCATCCTTGATGGGGCCTCGCCGCTGACCGCACGGCTGGCGCGTCGGGGTGGGGTGCTGGTGGGGTTTGCGCTGCACCACCACCACGCCTCAACCTGGGTGCTGGGCGACGACTGCTACCTCGAGGACCTGTTCGTGACCGCAGCGGCGCGCAGCGGTGGGGTGGGGCGGGCGCTGATCAATGATCTGATGGCGCTGGCAAGGGCGCGCGGCTGGCACCGGCTTTACTGGCACACCGACCAAGAAAACCTGACGGCAAGGCGGCTTTACGACAGCTTCACCCCGCCCGACGGCCATATCCGCTACCGCCTGAAGCTGTAAGGGCGGGATTGACGCGGCCCTGACATCGGGGCCAGACTTCGGGGGAAAGCGAAAGGACAGCCGATGCCGATCGACAGCACCGCCGTCATCATCATGGCCTTTAGCGCCATTCCCGGCCCTGCCCTGCTGTTGCTCTTGTGGCGCAACCAGACGCGCCGCCGCGCCGCCCTGCACGCCATGGCGCAGCGTCGCGGCTGGCAGATCGACATCAACCTGTCGCGGTTCGGCGCCCCCGAGCGCACCCGGCTGGTGCCGCTGCCGGGATCGGCGGCCGCGCCATGGCAGCTTGCGCTCCGGCGCCAGCACAACAACGGTGAAGGCATCTCCGAGATCGCCTCGGCCGACTATACCCGCCCCGAACCGCGCTGGCCCGACGGCCTGCTGGTGCTCGGCCCGCCGCTGCCGCCCGAGGCCGCCGCGATGGCCGGAAAGATGCTGGGGATGATGCAGGGACCGCTGGGCGAGGCCCTGCTGGGTATGCTGGTCGGGCCGGGGCTGGCCGCACAGGCTACCGGCCTGCGCCCGCTGGCACCGGTGGCGGGCGCGACCGCCTTCGCCAGCCGCGATCCCGCAGGCCGGGCCGATCCGGCGCAGATCGCGGCCCTGCTGAGCGAATGGCAAAGCCTGAAGTCGGAGGAGACCGGGCGGCCGATCCTGATCCTTGGCCCCGACGGCATGCGGCTGCGGCTGCGTCACCTGCTGAAGAAACCCGAAGAAATCGAGGCATTCATCGACCTGGGCGCGCGGTTGGCCGACGCCCTGCGCGCCTGACCGGCGGGTCAGGCGGCCGGGTCAGGCGGGCGCGCGTTCCTCGATCGCGCTCGCAAGGGCCTCGGCGCGGGCGGCAATCTCGGCCAGCGTGTCGGATACGGCGGCGGGGATCACCGGCACCTCGACGCGCTGCGCCTCGGGCGTGGGGCGGGCCTCCAGTTCCGTCACCCGCGCCCGCAAGCCCCGCAGTTCATCCTCGAGCGCCGCGGTCTTGTCGGCCAGCATCAGCCCCGCCATCAACAGCATCCGCGCTTCGGGCAGGCGGCCCATCTGGGCCAGCAGCGGTTGTGCCTCGTTGTCGAGCAACTGCGCCGCCGAGCGCAGGAAATGCTCTTCGCCGGTCTGGCAGGCAACCTGGAAGGCCTTGCCGCCGATGGTGATCTCGATTTCAGGCATCTTGTCCCACCTCTTGCAGCAGCGGCGTCAGTTCGGCCAGGATTGCGTCCATTTCGGTGGTCTCGCCAAGCCGGGTTTCGCGCAACGCCTCAAGCTCGGCCAGCATCGCCTTGTTGATCAGATGCGGGTCGGGAAGGCCCGCCACCTGCGCCGCCCGCATGGCACGCAGCGCTTCGCGCAACTGGATTGCGGCCTTGCGCATCCGACGCAGATCCTGCCCCTGCTCGTCCAGTTGCCGGGTCAGGGTCTCGATCCGCGCCTGAAGTTCGCTGACCGCCTGCGCTTCGCGCGCCTTGATCGCCCGAAACCGCTCGATCAACTGGGCGTTGGCAGTCTTTTCTTCGGCGAGCGCGGTTCGCGCTTGCGCGAGTTCATCACTAGCCGCCGCTGCCACCCCAGCCGCTGGGTCAGTCAGCCGGTTGATCCCTGACCCGATCCGTTCCAGCGCCGCTGTGATCCGGCGCTCAAACTCTGCTATCTCGCCCATGCCTTACCCTCATCGCAGCATCCCCGCTGCTACCGTCGCGCCAGCGCCACAAAACCGCAACGCCGAATCGCAGCACCACCCGACTTTCTATGATCTTAACCGAAACCGGTTGCCGGATGCGCCTCGTTTCGAACCAGCGTCTTACGCGGTCAGGTTGGGCGCGATCGACCCCCGGGTGGAGGGCACCTAGGGCAGGGCGGCACCGCCCTTGCCGGTCAGTTTGGCCCAGAGCGGGGCCACCACCCGGTTGGCCAACGGAATCAGGATCAGCCCCAACACCACCCCGAATACCCCGTCCAGCGCGGCCGTGACCAGCCATTCCACTGCGCCAAGCGCCCACTCGGGCCCAAGATGCCCCACCGCCGCCGCCCAGGCCTCGATGTGATGGGCCAGCCAGCCCCAGCCCAGCACCTTGGCGCCATGCAGGATGATCGACCCGCCGACCCACAGCATCGCCGCCGTGCCGACGGTGGAAAGCACCGCCATGAGGATCGGCATGGCCTGCACCAGCCCCCGCCCCACCGCCCGGGTCATTGCCAGCCGCGCCACCCGCGCCAGATGCAGGCCGATGTCGTCAAGCTTCACGATCACCGCCACCCCGCCGTAAACCAGCGCTGTGATGCCGATGCCCACCAGCGCCAGCGTCACCGCCTCGACCCAGATCGCGCCTTCCGGGATGGTGGCCAGCGCCAGCGTCATGATCTCGGCCGACAGGATGAAATCGGTCTTGATCGCCCCCGCCACCTTGGCCTCTTCCAGATGGGTCGGGCTTTCGTCGCCTGCGCTTGCCGCATCGGTATGCCCGCCCCCCGACCCCAGCCGGTGCGCGATCTTCTCGGCCCCCTCGAAACACAGATAAGTCCCGCCCAGCATCAACAGCGGCGTGATCACCCAGGGCGCAAAGGCCGAAAGCGCCAGCGCCAGCGGCAGCAGGATCACCAGCTTGTTGCGCAGGCTGCCCTTGGCGATCCGCCAGATGATCGGCAGCTCGCGGTCGGCCTCGAAGCCATGCACATATTTCGGCGTTACGGCAGCATCGTCGATCACCACCCCGGCCGCCTTGGCCCCGGCCTTGGCCGCGCCCCCGGCAATATCGTCGATCGACGCCGCCGCCACCTTGGCAATCGCCGCCACATCGTCCAGCAACGCCAGCAATCCGCTCATCCCGCCCGCACCTCTCGTTCTGGCGCACCCTAACCAAATCCGATAGCGGGAAAGCAAGCGCAAACCGCTTCAATCCGGGACCGCGATCCACTACTGTGCCCGCCGTCAGACCCGAATCCGGGTTGCCCTTCGGCCCGTTGGAGGCGTCGTGACCGACCGTATTGCGTTCCTTCTCGCCGCCTTCGTGAGCGCGGCCATCGCCCTTGATCTGACCCTCAACGGCGGCACGGCCAGCATGTTCACCGCGCGCAAGTTCGCCGACATGCTGGAATATCTTTCGTTCTGGCGCTGAGGCGCAGGGGCCGAACGCTCCCGATTTCTCCTTTGCGCAAGTACTCCCCGGGGGTCCGGGGGCGGGCAGCCCCCGGCGTCAGCGGTAGCGCGCCAGCAGCGCCGCGCGCACTGCGGGGGTCACGAATTTCGAGACATCGCCGCCCAGCCGGGCGATCTCCTTGACCAGTTTCGAGGCAATCGCCTGCCTGCGCGCGTCGGCCATCATGAACACCGTCTCGATGCTGGCGTCCATCGCCCGGTTCA
>Ga0210016_1000908_pt1 | contig 27116 bp, 37 predicted proteins | sample CryGeyCG2014_300_FD_185454 | JGI IMG/M metagenome (GOLD analysis project Ga0210016, IMG submission 185454) | Groundwater microbial communities from aquifer - Crystal Geyser CG02_land_8/20/14_3.00 (SPAdes) (version 2) | ecosystem: Environmental > Aquatic > Deep subsurface > Groundwater | place...
CGGAACTACGCATTCTCCATCAAATGTCAAGTACGGCCGCTTTGGTTTCTGTATGGACGATGCGCCAGATGGCAGCCCGTGGGACGAAACTACATTTGATGCCACAATCTTTGGGATAGACTCGCTATAGATGGCAGATGTAAGAGTCACCCACAACATTGTTGAGGTAGAGTTCGGTGGCGATGTAAGAGTCACCCACAACATTGTTGAGGTAGAGTTCGGTGGCGATGTAAGAGTCACCCACAACATTGTTGAGGTAGAGTTTACCTCTGTCCTACCACAGATCACTCAGCTCATCGCTGAGGTCGATGTGGCTGAAGTCGGCAATGATATGGTCAGGGTGACGCAGTTCCTGGCCGAAGTTGACTTAATGACTCAGGCTCTGCGAGCGACACAGCTCATCGCCGAGGTCGATGTCTCTGAAGAATCTTATCTCAAAACGCCAGGTGATTTTACGCTTGAAGCAGCCATCGTCGAAGCTACAACGACCAGTCACTTCTTCTTGCTGCAATCCAAACTAGCCGCAGCTATTACGCAGAGCGCGACCTTCACTCTTGCTGCCGAGCTCAGCTATCCTCCCGATCGCTTCTTCTACTTGGCAGCAACGATTCGCAAGTCTGTGCCTATAGATACGGAGTACTACCCAGACTTCTCCGGTCCCCACGAGATTCGTTTGCTGGATCACGATGGGAGTCTGCTGTATATCATTGACCAGTACACCAACTGCGAGTTCGTCCGCGCCGTCAATGGCAAGTATCACCCAGGCTATGGCATATTCTCGCTACGTGGGGCCGCAACACTGCTGCCCGTAGATGACTTTTTGCTGGATCGCATCATTCAGGTGCGTCGCCTTCCAGGAGGTGGGCTCGATCCCGTTGTCGTCTTCGAGGGCTTGATCCGTGCCGTACATACCTACCAAAACGATGAGGGCTTTATTGAAGTTGAAATCCGAGGCTACGATTTCAAGCATCTGATGAAGCGCCGCATCGTTCTACCCTATCCAGCAAGCCGTGCCTTCTGGAGCTATAATGGCCCTGTGACCGATGCCATGCGCTACATGGTGATCCTCAACGCGACTTTTGGCGCTATAGGGGATCGTAAGATGAGCCGTCTGCGCGTGCGCCCGCTCACTCACGATGGCACACCCCTAGACCTGCACTATCGCTACACAGTTGTAGCTGATGAACTGGAACTGCTAGGCAACGTCGATGAGGGAGCCGACTGGGACCTCTATCAGAACGGAGCCTTTATCGACTTTGAGGTCTACACACCCTTTAAAGGGCGTGATCGACGTCAGTTACTGGGCAGCGCTCCCGAAATGGTGTGGTCGATTGACCGCGCCAACGTTGCTAGACCATCCTTCACCGAGGAACGGCTGGACGAATGGACGGTAGTCTACGCAGGCGGCGAGGGGATCGGCGCTGATCGGGTGATTGTCGAACGCAGCAATATTGCTGGACGAGAGTTTGACTCACCGTGGAACCGCATCGAGCGCTTCATGGACAGTGGTCGTGACTCGGCAGAATCGACCATCACAGCTTCTGCGGATGCTGCTCTCGTCGAGCATGCTTTGGTGCGCGAGTTTACAGTACAGGCAGCGCCCACTCAAGTCCTAACCTATGGGTCTAAGTGGAACCTTGGGGACTTGTGCACTGGCGTGTTCGAGGCCGGAGGCGTCTTCTCACTGCGTATTGTCGAGGTGATGGAGACGCTGAATCGTGATAACAATGGATACACTGTCACTCCGACCTTCTTTGTCTATCCGAGAGACGAGGATTACTAATGCCTAATCCACTCACCCGCAATCTAGGAGGTCTACACTCCTGGCAGTCTCAGAAGTCCCCCTATGAATCGCCGTCCATTCTTATGGCGAACAACACAGGGATAAACCTGATCTCGGGTGACGTGGTGGTGGTCGATCCTGGCACAGACCGATCGGTCAAATTAGCCACGGCTGCTGGCGAGGCCAGTCCGCTTGTCGTTCTGGCCGATTCCTTTGCGGGGGGTAATGTCCGCTGCTATCCGCTCTACGGCATCGCCAGGATTATCTGCGACGGTGCTGCAATTTCCCCGAACGATCTGATCATCACCTCGGCTACGGCTCGCTATGGCAAAGCACTAGAAGCAGAGGACCCCGACTCAATCTTGGGAGTCGCCGTCACATCTAAAGGCGCGGCAGTCGTAGCGGAAGTGGCTGTGCTTCTGCTGAGTGTACCATCCGGTGGCTACGGCGGCGGTGGCGGTGGAGGCGGCGTTACTCAGTTTCGGGACCTAACCGATGTCGACTGGGCGTCCTTTGATGACGATGACTTTGCAGTTTATGATGCCGTGGCTGGGAAAATAGTCGGAAACGCAGGGGGCGGGGGCGGTGGTGAAGCAAATACAGGCTCAAACGTAGGCACTGCTGGTATTGGCATCTACGACGGAAAAGTAGGCGTTGACCTTCAGTTCCGTAAGCTGCACTCCCTTTCCGCTGCTATCCTGATCACGCTGGATACGCCCAACCAGCAGGTCGACTTTGATCTTGACGAGGCTGGTATTGATCACAATGCGCTGCTGAACTATGCAGCTAACCAGCACGTCGTCCTACCTGCTACCATTGTCGAGGTGCTTACAGATCACGACCTTGCAGCGCACACAGCTCTAGGCCTCTATAGCGATCCCAGCGAGATTGCCCACAACGGACTTGCAAGTCTGGACGGTGGAGCGGCTGGGGAATACTTCCACTTGACGACGGCGCAGCATACCGAGCTCACGGCTTGGATGGCTTCGGCTGTGCTCAGCGCTAGTGGCAGTTTGGACCTCGGGTCAGGAGAACTTGACGCTGAGTATCTTGACGTCGAAGCAGCGGCTGAAGCATCAGCGGCAGAGGTGATAGCTAAGTTTCATGTAAGCGATAATGCTGTTGGGTATTTGGCAATAGAGAACAACTCCGCTACTAATAACGCCTATGGACCTTATATACACGGGGTTGCAACGAACTACGGCAGTGGCCTGTACATTCGTGCGGAGACACAGCCGGATGCGGGGTCCAATCCAGTAATCGGGATACAGACTCGTTTCAATGGCGAGTTTGTAAACGTGCGCCCCGTGCTGGCCCTACTCAACTACTCCCTGTATATCGTATTTATTAGTGCAGCCGGCAACGTTGGCTTAGGAACGTTAGTAGACCCAGATACGGCCTTGCACATACGAAAGATGGAGCCCTACATCACACTACAAAACTACTCAGCTGAGAACACTGACTACGGTCGTGAGGGTCGAATCATCTTCAAGGGCGCGCAGTCCGGCGGTGAGATTACTACGCTTGGTGTACTGGAGATCGCACATGATGGCGCGTTTGATGACGAAAGGGGTGTGTTCTCGCTTAAGCTGAATGAGGGTGCGGATGGCAATGCTCCCCATGTGGCCGTCACAGTACTATCCGATGGATCAGTAGGCATCGGCGATACCGAACCGGATGAACTACTTGCTGTTGGTGGCCATATACACCTGGATGATGACTATAAGCTCCTACTAGGTACAGGTGAAGATGGAGAGTTCTTTGTCTCGTCTGATAACCTCTGCATCAAGAATATCACTGCGGACAAAGACGTTATCTTCAATGTCAACGATGGTGGTGTTGATACTGAGGTCATGCGGCTGTTGGGGTCCGAGGCTCGCGTCGGCATCGGTACAGCGAGTCCAACTGGGCTTCTACATACTGTAAAGGTCGGTGGCTATAACGAAACCAACTTTGATACTTATTCAGCAACTACACTCACCGATTCAGAAATTGCATACAGAAAATCACACCGGAATACTGTTGGGAACACAGCCACTATTGATGGCGAGAGCTTAGGAGTATTTGGTTGGTGGGGAAATACCGGTGCTGCGTTTCAGCAAGGTGCGTTTATGCAAGTACTGCAGGAAGGTGCCGCTGGAACGTATATTCCAACAAAGTTTAGGTTCAGAACTTCCGACGGCACGGCCGCGTCCGTTGATAGAATGGTTATAAATAAGAACGGCAACGTCGGTATCGGGACGAGCACCCCTGCTACCTCGGCCAAGCTCGACATCTCTTCGACTACAGGGGCTCTGCTTATTTCGCGTATGACTACAGTGCAGAAAGCAGCGCTGACCGCTGTGGACGGGATGATCTTGTACGATTCGACGCTAAACAAGTTTCAGGGCTATGAAAATGGCGCTTGGGTCAGCTTCATCTAAGGAGGGCCACACATGAACGAGGAAAAGGAACAGGTCACGGTCGTATTGTCAGAGGGGGAAGCCGCGATTCTAGCAGCTCTTCATATCGCTGCGCAAGCAGCTATTGAGAAGATCAAAGTCCCCGAACTTGCATACTTGGCTGAGATTGCCAAGCGCTACGGTGTAGTGCCGGACAGCATCAAAGTGTCGAACAATCCACAACAGCCTTCGCAGTTGATTATGCAAGCTGAGAAGGACATCACACCTACGGACTGAGGAAACAAAAGCAAGATGCCTAATGACACAAAGTCACCCAACGGTAGTCTAACAGTCCTTAAATCTTGGTGGCCGATTATTATCTTCATTCTTGCCTTGGCCGTCACCTGGGGCACATTCACCGCACAGATGGGGGCGCTTAGCGCCGAACAGATGACGATCAGAAATGAGAACAGCGCACGCGACATTACGCTAACGCAGATTCAGGTGCAGCTAGCCGCTGTGCAACAGGACGTCCTTTGGATCAGGGAGAGACTCAGCAAGGAGACGGGGCGGTAGGGCCAAGTATTTAGCTGCTTCGATAAGCAAGGAGTCTTGGAGCACAGCATTGGTCATCTCGACCTTACGCTCCAGGACTCCTTCAACAAGATCATCTACAGTATCTGGGCAGACCAAGTGATAGATCGTAACAGGCAACGATTGGCCGATGCGCAGGAGCCGATCCTCTGCCTGTTGTTGTTCTAATGGATTCCATTCTTTGTCCAAGAAGATGCCTATTGAAGCTGCTTGTAGGTTCAGTCCTGTGCCGCCGGCCTTGATGGTACAGACTACGACCTGAATCTCTCCCTTGTTGAGTGCCTGCACTACACGGTCCCGTTCCTCGGTATCGACGCCTCCCATAATCAGCCCGCCATGAATGCCCGCTTGTTTTAGTCGAGCAACAATAGCCTGTGCTGTTTTCCGAAAGACTGTAAAAACTACAATGTGCTGATCGGTGCCTTCGATCAGTTCTAGACAGGCTTCTGTCTTGCAAGAACTGTCTCGCTGGCCGAAGTTGAACGGCGTACTGAGAATTTGCCGCAGGCGCACGATCATTGCAATCGGCGCGGCGATCTCTAGTTCCTCACTGCCATCTCCCAATTCAATCAGCCAGTCTGCCAACGCTCGTTTGTACATAGTCCGCTGCAACACAGACATCTCCAGCTCGATCCGCTGCGTAGTCACAGGCGGAAGGTCCGGCGCTACCTCGGCCTTAGTGCGACGGATCATGCGCGTAGAGAGTTCGCGGCGCAAAAGGTCTTCATTCTTAGGCCCGTTGATAGTGCGCTTGCCAAAGAAGTTTTCGGTGTAGCTCACGTAGAAACCATAGAAGCGCCAATAGGACGAATAGCGCTCAGGATCAATCAGGTTGAGTAGGGACCAGACCTCTGAGACATCGTTACCCATCGGGGTTCCGGTAAGGATGGCCATGTTGCGAGCCTTGAGATTTCTAGCTACAGAGTAGCCTATCGTTTTGCGGTTTTTGAGGTTGTGTCCTTCATCGAAGACTACCCAGTCCCATTCACCAGGTAGCAGGGTACAGTAGGCCGTGTTTCGCCCCTGCACGGCTTCGACCTTCTCCGCGTCTACTCGACTATAAGCGCGGAAGTTGTGGTAATTCATAATCAGCCAGCCCTTGTCGAAAGTGGGCAGTATCTCCTCCCGTGCCTCCCAGTCTAGTACGGTGACTGGAGTATCCGTCCCCTGCGCCGACCACTTGAAAATCTCCGCGCGCCACTGGAGCTTCACAGAGTTGGGGCAGACGACCAAAATACGGGAATCGTGCCTTGACTCTTGAATGGCAATGACGGTCTCCGCCGTTTTTCCTGTGCCGCAAGCGTCACACACCAAGCAACGCCTTCGGCGATAGATAAATGCCGCGCCGATCCGTTGATAGGGGCGCAGTCGAAGCGCCTGTGAGTGCCTCAGTATAGCGTCGGTTCCGCTCAGTAGGTTGTAGAAGGCCTGCTCGCCCGATACTTCAAAGTCGTGCCACTTCTTCGCGATTATGTCCGGTTCGATCTGGAGCTTCTCAGTCAGATACTCGTAGAGCCTGGCGTCCAATGGGACTCTGGTGATGCCGTTGGTTGTGCTCACGCCTGTGAGGGTGCCTATAGCGTGTACGACCTTGAGGTTATCAGGCGAGGGAACCAAGAAGCCACCCTTGAAGCGCCCACTAGGAGGAGCGTAGGTGAACATCTATAGCCTGCCGATCCTGCTGAGATAGCACAGAGCATGGCGCAGAGCATCTGCCTCGTGCGGCTTTAGGCCGCTCGTGTCAAGATTCCGGTTGACACGAGCGTTCTTGGCAAGTGATGCATTCTGCCCTACGCAGAGCACGCCTTCTTTCTGACACAGATACTTGATCACGCCGATGACCTCAGCAGAGGGAATCTGCTGATAGGCCTGCGCCTGTGCCTTCCACGGGTAGAGGATGAAGTCCTCGTAGACAACGGTGTCGACCGTACTACGCTGAATCAGCCTGTCTAGCTTTTGCCAGTTAGGGAACTGCATATGCGCGACCAGCAGAGCCTGGCCGAAAGAACGAAGCGATGAGCCATCGGCAAGCTCTTCGGTCGTAGTCATCATCACGTAGCCAGTGGTACCACCAGGATCAAACGCCGCCATAGTCAGGCCCATGTCGCTACCTCCTGCAGCGATCCCCAGCGAGGACCAATCTGCACCTCAGTGGGGAAGGGAATGAGATCACCGTACAGTTCCGCAGCACTTTCAGACATCACACGTATCTGAGTTGCCGCTATGTCCCTAATATCTTGAGCAGGTCCTTGCACAGCAACCGAGTCATGTACCGTCAGTCGAATGTCAAATCCCATACGATCCAGATTGATGAGTGCTAGAAGCGTAGCATCGCTGGCACCTCCCTGTGGCGGCGTATTCACCGCTTCTCGGTAGATCATATTCCAGTCGCTAGGAGAGCTGGCAATCAGCACTTCAGGGAACTTACGGACACGTCCCGACGGCGTCGTTACGATCCCTGTGCGTCGCACCTCCTGACGAAGCCATTCGTTATACTCCACCACCTTGGGCATTTTCGAGAAGAAGCCAGCTACGATCTTGCGCTTGATAGGCACAGGGATGTCGATCAGACCGTTGCTCAAAAAGCCCGCTTCCGACGCTCCGTAGAGCAAGGAGAAGTTTGCGGTCTTGGCTTGCGCTCTCTGCGCCGCTGTGTAGCTGGGACCCCAACCTATAGCCGCTGTCTCTCCGTGAAGATCACGCCCTTCTTGGTAGCATTGGATGAGGTATGGGTCCTTCGACAGATATGCAATTACCCTGTATTCCAACTGGCTCATATCAGCCTCACTCCATAGCATCCCTGCGTCTGCAGTGTACAGGTCTTTTATATCCTTTTTTGCTTCTAGTATGCGGCTTGGCTGGTTCTGTAGATTTGGCGCTGTGGATGAGTTATGTAGTGCAACTCCACCACCGATGAATGTGTGGGTATCTTCGATTTCGAGGTCCCACACTTCCTCTACAGTGCCTTCTTCTATAGCAACGATGGTATGATTCGTTCCTAATAGGCCATACTCCCTAGCTAGTCGGCGAAGGGTTTTCTTGTTGATAGTCAGCTCTTTCTCTCCATTCAGCATAGCCTCGACATCTTCCTTGCTCGTCTTGTGGCGATGCATCGCTAAATGAGCCAAGTGATATATGAACTCTAGGTTGTCTGGAGCATTGTTCTGCTTGTTCTCATCAATATGATGGGCATCCCACTGAGGAGGTAGTCTGTCCAGACCTTGTGTCTGAGCATATACAAAGCGATGCTCCAGTATTCTTCCACTGGTTTCTGATTTGTTATTCTTCCTAGAACGATTTTTTGAGCTAGGAAAGAAGTAAAAATAGCCCTCCTCCTTTGTGCCTCGTCTAACCATACAGAGTAATCGGTTGCCCACCTTTAGCTTCCCCGCAGGACGCCAATCTCCTGCCCATAAACGCACCAGGTGCTCTGGAGTTAGCCGCACAGATACTAACTCGCCTGTATATTCATCTCGTGCCGTAATCTTTATTGTTTGCTTATAGCCTGTACATCCGATCCACTTGACACGCTTCAAGCATAATCGTTTGGTCCAATCAAAAGAATAGACCCAATCACCTTCCTTAAGTTCACTGATTGGCACACCTTGTGGGTACTTTACCATATCACGAGGCATTTCGATCGGAGTATCGTGACTTACACAAAGCCTGCCCGTGGCCGTTCGATGTAGGTTGAAAGTTGTATGCACACGACCTGTGTGCGATAGATATTCGTCTAGATTTAGATAGCGAGAAACAATGGTGTAAGCCTCGCGGTAGTCCAATAGCGCCAAAACGAAGGGATGTGGGTTGGTGTACATCTTGAGCACGGTCTTGGCACTCGTCGATCGGCCTTCTAGTTGCCGCAGCCTGAGCTCGTCAAACATTGCCACTGCCACTTGCTTTGGCGACCGCGGGTTGATGTCATGGCCAATGACCTGTGCCATCTTGTGCTCGGCCATCTGCGCTCTAGCCCTGTACTTGGGCTTTAAAGCCTCTAGCCCCGCACGGTCGATAGCTACGCCACGCACCTCGGCATTGCTGAGAGCGTGCATCCCAGGCATAAGCAGTGTCTTGAACACCTTCAGCTTTTGAGGATCAGCGGCGATCTGCTTGGCTAGGTCATAGGTCAGCAGGCGCTGGTAGTAGCCATCGTAGGCGGCATACTTGTAGAGCATAGACAGAGGCACATCGGCATAGGACTTACTCTTGACCTCGGCTAGTACAGCATGAATTGGTACCTCCCAGTCGGGAGCGCTGTAGATTCGTTGTGCAATATCCTTGAGACCATGCGCTCCACGGCTTTCCTCCTGTGCTCCCTGCCTTGGGTCGATCAAGTAGTGAGCTAGCATCGTGTCGAAGGCGAAGTGCAGAGGGACTCCTATCTCAGCCATCAACATACCGCGGTCGAACTTAGCATTGTGACCAGACCACTTGACCTGAGCCGTAGAGAGGGCTGCCTTGAATCCTTCGCTGTAGACCACGTGCTGCGGCAGGATGTAGATACCTGAGTCGGTAGCGATGACAGCACAGAGAATACGCGAGTCTTCCAATCTGAGTCCAGAAGTCTCCAGGTCTAGGACCGCAAAAGTGCTCTCCTGTGCCTTACGCAGAACCTCTTGGTAGTCCTCGGCCACTTCGTAGTTACATGGTGGATTGACAACTCCGCACGAGATAGTAGGAGCCTGAAGTAGCTGCTGTGCTAGCTTAAAGTCCGCGATGACATCCGATAGATAGGCGCTGTTGCGTAGCACGGCTGCGGGATGAAAGGTAGGCAGGATAGGATAGTTGTGTCCTAGGATAGAAGCCTCGGTGACGATACCGCGCCGCTGTGTGATCTTTCCTGACACCTGGGTCAAGATGTCTGTAGGGATGTTACCTAGGGAGATGATCAGCACGGGGTGCTTTGAGGCTATCTCCTCGCGAAGGCGATTGGCACAGCACCGCGCCGCGGCCTCCTTTGCGGAGCCCTCTCCTACGCCGCAGAGCCCAGCGTTGGTGATCCAGTAGCTGCCTGTGACAAAGCGCTCCATCAGCCGCGAGAGCAGCTGACCAGATGGTCCTACGAAGACCGTACCGTGAACTACCTCCTGCTTGCCAGGACCCTCACCTACGATGACACAGCGGGCCGTGCCGTTCTCGGTAAGCTCGCCCCGCCCTGGTACAAGGGTGCCCCCATAAAGAGGGCACTGCTCGCAAAGAGCTGTCGATACTTTATTCACGGAATATACCTCCCCGAGAAGATACCGTTGTTGAGGAGTTGCCATCATGGACGGTAATCTTAGGCGAAGCTAGAATGTTCGGAACTGATAGTCCCGCAGCAGCGGCCACCCCTAGATCGACACCGAAGCAAGGCAGGGTCTCTCCGTTTCGCATTGTCACCAGGTCCTCTCGCAGAACGTAGGGATTTTCGAGAACCGCGGCCTTTTCGTTTAGCTGCACTTGTAGCGAGTGAATCTCTAGAGTATCGCGCCCCTGGTGGCGGCGCTCCTTTGTCCACCAAGTAGCCGCCGAGCGCAGATGCATCCACAGGACATTCTTTTGCTGGTCGTAGACACAGAGGAATGGAACCTGTCCGGTTGTGGGATTCGCTACTAAGCTCACGACGTCCTCGATAAAGTCGTCAACCAGGATGCGTTGTGTGCCGTTCTCTAGACGAAGCATAACATTGCCTAGGATGCCTGAGAACTGCCCGCTGGCGTAGTCGATAGTTCTAACCTTCCAGGCGTAGCAATGCTCGTTGAACAGGTCAAGACCTAAAAGGACTATCGCCAGACTGTTGCGTACACGATCCGGCAGAAAGCTGGGGAACATCTGCAGCGTCGTATCCAGTGCATGAAACATGCGTGTTGTGATAGATTCCTGGCTCTCCTTCAGCGTGCGCTGAATGTATCGTGTACCGAACCCTGCAAGATCATACTCTACCAACCGCTGGAATGCTTCATTCGCATTGGTTCCTGCGGCGATAACGTCAGGATGCAGGTTCACTATTATCGAGCGCTGCTTGAGCGCAGGATCGTCAAGTGGGTCCTCGCCATCAACGATGATCGGAGCCGAGAGCGAATAGGTGACAGTGGTCAAGTCCTTGCGACCCCGAGAGTCCATACCTACATCATAGGCCATGCGCAGAATCGTATAGAAATCGTTCTGAACCGTTACCGCAGTGGATGCACGATACTCGCCAAAGATCACAGGAACAGCGTTCGACGAAGACAGCATTTTGCGTAGCACAAACTCGGTCGTGTTAGCCGTTTGCGTCGCTACATCCGAGATACCTAAGAGCGGCATCAGAACGCGAGTGAGTATCGCTGTGTTATGTGTAACGATAAAAGATCGCGTGACGTAGAGACTGTCGTGTGCAGCTACCCTAATACAGGTTGCTTCCTCAAAGCCCTCCTCTTTCACTGAAACAATCGATCGTGTTGGTAGATATTTTGTTGCCTCTCGATAGGCATCTCGTTTCCTTGATAATCTAAACGGGTTCAGCTTCGGGGGGAGCTTTATAGAAACTCGCTCAGCTTGTCTTCCTTTGTAGGTAGAGGCTGTAATACATCTCCCGTGGGCTATGCCACCTAGCGATTGGGTCAATTCTATCACCGCATCGATAAGGTTCTGACTGGAAGAGCTAAACTCTGCTCCGCCTCTCGGTGAGGCATACCCATCTGTATCCATTAGCCCTTGAAGAAGACTCAGCCGTTCTGTAGGAGTTCCCCTAAGAAAAACTTCTGGAACGCGCTTTTCCCAAGAAGGCACCTTCGCAAGACCCAAGTTGTGAAGAGTGTCTTCGAGAGCATCAACGATCTCTTCTTCTGTAGCTATCCTTGCATGTGCATTAGTTGGGCCTTCGTCTCCAAGAAGCACTCCAAGGAGATATGGGTCCAAGGGTAGTGTTACTGGCGCATAAACTACAGGTTCTACGATAGGAATCTTCCACTTACGTTGTCCTTCTTTCGTGTACAGACCACTCTCAACAAGCTCCTCAGTAGTTTTGATTATCCAGCGATCTGGTCTGTAATGCGTGTCGTCTGGCGTTTGTACAGTCCACAGATGGTTCCACGAGCACCTAACCCACGTTCCATCTGAGAATGTAACTCGTACAATTTGCTGTTTACCCTGTGGGTAGACGCCAAGTACCTCAGTCTGATGGCCATCTTGCCCTATGACAAAATCACCAACTTGAAGAGAGCCATTCTCAACCCATCCCTGTGGTGTTAGAACGGGTTCACTGTTAGCTAGTAGCTTACCTGAGCCTAGCGTACCAAAGATGTTGAGATGCGGAAAGCGGTAGCCGCAAGCTAGAATCAGAGGCTTCAAGGGAGCTGCCATAAACCAGCCTAGCATGGGCAGTATCGCACTTGGTTCGTTGACATACGGTAAGTAGCGACTCACACTCTGCATCAACTGAGCATAGTCGTCGTCCGGTAAAGAGCGATAGACTGGTGCAGGCGTTACGTCTATGTGACTAGTGCGCTGTGCCCGCCCCGTGACGTAGACCACGGGGGCGTCTTCGAGTGTGAAGATTCTATCAACTGATAGCGTCTGGCTCTTTGTGACCCAGTAATCGTCATGCCTACCTACAACAGTTGTCCCGATCGACGAGGGCATCCCTATATCAATGAGCTTCTTCATAAGGTACACAAGGTACTCTCGTGTCTGATGATCAGACGCAAACCATTGCCAGTATGCGGAGACCAAGAACTTCTGCAGAGCACTGTGCGTTGTGAAGGCTGATCTCGGGAAGATGATGTCCAGCCACTCTTTGTTGTAGGCTGTGATGGTGCCTAGGAATGCATCCTCGTCCTCTTCTGCTCCGCCCTGGAGGAGCTTAGTCGGATTGAAACAGAAGGTAGCAATATTCTGGAGACCTTTCTGAGATGCGTAAAAAGTTCCGCCCGCGGTCTCTTGGAACATCCAAGCCGTATGAGCAAATCCTTGACGAGTGTTGTCCAGGTCCACCTGAAGCAGGCGGAAATCTGACTCTCGCCAGCGGTCACCAACAGGTCGGTCTTCTGCAATGCAGTGGAGGAACTCATCAGAAATTCCTACCGCCTTAAGTTCTTGGGCCACTGCCCAGTCTCGTTCGCTTCTCGACTTGAACCCCTTGCTCGATCCCGTAGCTATGATCTCACGGACACGTGTTGAGGCGCTGGTCAGGTGGTACAAGTCCTCAGCAAGGTAGCGTCGAAGCGGCTTAGCCGCAACAACTCCAACTGGCATAGGCGCGTCAGGGTCTTTGTAGTTGATCGTACCAGGGATACGCAGTACACGTGTCGGATCGCTCACAGCGCCCGAGTCCATTAAGTGTTGTAGGACTCGGCAAACCTCCTGGGAGCGCCTTGGATTGATGCTCTGCTTGAGCAGCCAGTAGGCATGGTATCCATGGCCCGAGTTCACTATGAACGAGGCATCCACAGGTACCAGGTTCAGAGCTTGGAGCGCGGCATCTTGCGATCCTCCGTAGTCCTTTGCATCAAGGTCGGCCCAGACTGCTGTGACTCGACTGATGTCCTCGTAGCTACCTCGAACGCGAATGCCTACACCATAGTACAGATCAGACCCCGCTAAACTGACATCTTTCGCAAACTCTGCTACGGCTTCCGCTGTATCGAGTAGGCCCCGTCGGTGCGGATGCTTGGACCAGACGTAGATTTGCTCATCGGCACGCAACTCGGGAAAAATCTCCGACAGAAACTCTATCGGAGTGATCGACATAATCTGTCTCCAAAGAGGATGAGAGGGTAGCCGTACTGACTACCCTCTCTGCTGGATGGCTAGAATAGTTTCCCGAGGTCCGTAGCCGCCTCTGCAACGCCTGCTTGTGGCGTCGCCTCCACATTTGCGGGTCCCGTAGCCTCGTCGATGGGGATCGCTCGGTCGATAGACGTCGTAACCTCTCCAGTCTTCCTGTTGACGTCTGGCTGAACTACGATGCCCACTTGCAGACCAACCAAGTCCGCCGTATCAATGTCCACAACGCCCGTCAGATCGTCCTCAGTCCACTCACCCGAGGCGATCAGCAACCGTTTAAGGTTGAAGAGCGACTGATGCAAGAGGACATAGTTGCAGTATTGCGAAGCTGTGATCCCAGGATGGATCGAGACGAAGCGTACTTTGATCATCGGGCTGCCAGTAGAAGCTGTAACAGCCTCCGCCTCTTCGATCTTGGCACGAAAACTGCCCACGGGGAAGATGCTTCCGCCAACGTTCACGCCGCCAAAGTCTGCTGTTATACGCGCCATGTTCCTACTCCTTACCTAATTGTGCTCCGACTTCCAGTTCCGTCACTCCGAAAAGATCGTCCAGGTCTACAGGATTATCCGTCTCTGCTATTTCCTTCTCCTCCTTATGGCTGTTCTCCTCTACAGTTACTGCGTCGATCGAGGCATCTACGATCGCCCGATGGACTTCAATCAGGGTAGGATCGTTGAGCACCATGCCCAGACTACCCGTCCGATCCTTCGCCGCTATTCGACCGTATGGTTGGACTTGTAGCGTGCGTTTGGCCCTACGCATCTCCCCCGTTGAGCTGGCTCGCAACTCCGAATCTAGGTAGCCAACCACATCAAACAGCTTTGGTACACGCCGAGATAGCTTGCCAACAATGTCTGGAGTGATCAGCGTCGTGCCCTGCATTTCGTCTTCCCTTACCTCAGCGCTAGCCGTGGCAACAAAATTGGTCACACCCAGCTTGCGGATATTGCGAATCAGCTTCATCATTCTGTTGCCGACGATACCGTAATCCTGCTGTGTTGGGGTGCTGTCCTCGTCCCGTTTGGTCACTACCATATGAGCAGCCATCAGCAGAGCATAGTACTCCGTCAGGCTGTCAAAGACTACCGTCTTGAAGCGCGACTTCTTAAATAGCACTGGCAGCACGTGAGTCATTTCGTTTAGGCTGTTTAGGGACCAAACCTCAACGTCGTCATAGTGCTCCTCGATGCGTGAGCGAATCGAGCGGTAGCCGGTCTCTGTATCCACATAGAACACAGGCCGAAGCTCCTCGTAATCCAAAGCTCCGCCACAGAAATAGGTTTTCCCCACACCCAACCCACCATAAACGAGGATCATACTTTTGGTCGCTCGAAGCAGCTCACGAGTTATCCTCGGCATCGGCTACCTCCTCGCTGTCCGTTGCATCATTTAGCGAGTAGAACTCACCCTGGGCGCTGCGCCAGTCATAGCCCTCGAATGACAGCTTGCAGAGAGCATAGAACTCACAATACTCACAGGCCCCCGATGCGCAGGCTACGTGCGAGACGGGCCCCGCTTCGTAGGCATTTTGGATCATCCCAGCCAGCGTTATCAACTGACTCTCAAAGGCTGCGATCCGCTGCGGCGTGATCGGGATAGGTATTCTACCATTGAAGCGGTCGGGATCAAGCACAGCAAGGATGTCGGTGTAGTCTGCCTCGTCCAGATTGCGCTCCTTGATTGCTAGTCGATACATCTTTGGCGTCGTACTCTGATGCTTGTCCTTGGACAGCGAGCCGTTCTTGAGGACCTGCGGCTGCTTGGGAACTCTTTTGAGCAGAACATTGTACACTATACCGCGAATGCCCTTCTCACGAAGGATGGTATCCTGCCGGCAGGCCCAGGCGTAGGCTGTGCCCTGCATGTCGAAAACAAAGCGCCGCTCCGAGGGCATGTTAGTATAGGTCTTGTGTTCATAAATCCAGGCTGCACCGTCAGGCTCTTCCGCAAACATGTCTACATAGCCTACAAAGCTCAGCCCCGAGTTCCCAATTGGGACGACCAATCGCACCTCCGTTCCTTTAGGCGTGAAGTGGTCGTGGGTCTGCGCCCAGCTAAAGTACTGCACCAGCATGTCAGACCCTAGCGTGAAGTAGGCCAGCAGGTCCTCTCCGCTCGGTGTACGTGATATAGTCTCGGATCGTGCGATCTCACGAGACATCGCGTCTTGATAGACATCCAGAGCTAGAGCCTGCCGTTCGATGTCTCGCTTCTCACCAGAGTAGTACACGCCCAGAGCTTTATGGATTGCCGATCCCAACATCATGTGCTTGTTAGGCACAGTTGGTCGGATGCGGTGGTAGTAGCTGTACCCCCACTTACGTCGGCAAGCCAAATACGTTGTGATCTCCGTGAATGATATGTGTGTTTTTTCCTGTGCAGCGTTCATGCCTCCTCCTAAAGTACTGGAACGATCTGCGCCGCCAGCTCGGACAGAAAGTCGATTACGTCCTGCAAACGGGCAACGTCGATGTTGTAGTAGACCTCTAGGGATGACACCTCCGTCCGTATCAGTAGCCCTCCTTCGGCCATTTCCTTCAGTCGTCGCCACGCCGTCTGCGGTGAGCTCACCGCGCTCATAACCTCAGCGTGTGTCTTTGGCCCCGTAGCGAGAAGCTGGATAATCTCCATTCGCCCTGGTGATCCAAGGAACGCTAGTACGTTCTCTCGAATTGTTGGCATAGTTCACTCCCTATCTGATGCTTCGGTAAATCGTCTCGTAAAGTTCATCACCTGGATAAACACGCTTGATCTTCCCATCCTCTTGGTACTCATAAAAGGGTGGGGCTCCTAGGCGTACTGGTCGCTTACTAGACTTCCCTCCATCTACTCCTCCACCGCTGACTGGTGGATAACCGTTCCTCTTCGCCCATTCGTCCCTGCTCCCTCTCCAGGAGAACATCTCAGGCAAAGCTACCAGCACAACGATGGTTAAGAGGACAAAGCTAACCAGGTCCACGGGTTTTAAAGTACACTTCGAGCATATCTTGTAGGACGTCCGCACCTGTAATGGCCTGTGCTGGTTCGTCCTCAAAGGCTTTCAGATGGACGAGGGAGCGTAGCAGGATATATGAAGCAATCCTACAGATTGAGAGACCCGTAACCCTACTGATCTCCTGTAGGGTGTAGTAGGTATCGAGCTCAACTCGCACCGATCGTGGCCGATCACCTCGCATCTTATCAATGGGCAGGAACGCACCTGCGTCGGTGTGTCCCTCGGTAATCGCCTGGATGATCTCTGCAGAGGGCAGCGAGCGCAGCGTCGCTCGAATGTAGTGATTCGCATCTCCATACTGGTGCCTGGTTCTGGGCGACTCCTGCAGATGTTGATTGATTCTGCGCCGCACATCACCGTACACAGTAATCTGCAGCGTAACCGTCGTCTTAGGAATTATCTTGTGCGTGCGCTTGAGCTCGACAAAGCCTGGAATTGCATCAGGAAATGCTCGCAGAATCGGTAGCGTATCCTGCACGATGTAAGATGCTACCGTGGCTTGCGGCACATTGTAGACTAGGGCGAGCTGCTGCATGTAGTGTGCGCACTCATAGCTAGCACGTACGGCCGTAGTGCCGTCATTTGGCGTCTGGCTAAGAAGACGTAGCAGCGGGCGCGAAGCCTCGGTCAGGCTGCCTCGCTGCGTGCGGAGCACCAGGTCGAGCAGCTCGGCCCCGCTTTCCATCCCGTGGACCTGTGCAATCTGCTCCAGTTGCTTGTATATGAATGAAATTACATATACACGATGCATATGCCAACTCCTTAGTCTAGCTCGGTTGCTCTGTATATGTGAGTATAGCTCTCTTTGTCTATTGTGTCAAGCCTCAAAGTGCTAGAATACCCAGTTCTCACGAAGCGTTGCAAATGAGTCAGGACCTCTATGTTTCGCTTAATGCCCTGGATGGCACTTTGGATGAGCGCTTCGTCCTGCTTCGACCAGAGCCAGTCTTCGTCCTCGTTGCCAACCAGGACATTATATATAGGCAGGAAGTAGGCGCATAGGGTGAGTGCGAAGGCCGCAGCCCTCTCCTCTTCTTCGTACCGTGTTTCTAGTCGCCCTGAGACACCAAACATAGCATGTCCTAGTTCGTGCCAGAGTGACTTCAGCACTGCGTCCGGCTCGCGCTCTGCATCGACCACGATGATCTTCTGAGCCGTATCGCAAACGGCGTTGAAACTGCCCCTGTGCTCAGGTGCTAACGGGCCTACACGGTAGCTACACTCATTCAGATATGTCTTCGTCGCCCACAATAGGTGTGCTATCTCCATCCGGTATCCTTTCCCCAAGAGCTTCGTAAGATGCAATGAGCCCTTCTAGCGTAGGGATGGCCTCGTTGAAGGGGTCCGTTGTTTGTAGGTTTTCAAGCATCGTATAGAGCGAAAGGAACGTGCGCTCTACCAAGGCAGCTACCTCGGCATTCTCAACAAACCATGTATCCACAGGGGCAAAGGCAAGGAACAGCCCCTCCCCTGCGTGACATGGCTCTCCTGCTAAGATTCTATCTACAGCGTCCTGCTTAGACTCCGCCTCGATGTGTGCCTCTCGCTGCCAAAGCTCCTTGACGATCACACGATACAGCATTGGTCAGCCTCCTAGAGGGAACGCATACGTGTTGTGTATGCGTTCCCATGATCCTAGAGTGCGGCCTCTTTGTCCTCCACTTCGTCACTCTGTTTCTGGGTAAGCTCCGGTGCACCCCCCAACGAAGCCTCGACGAGCTTAGCTAGAGTCAGCTCGTAGGACATCTGTGCTTTCGCCAGGTCTTCGCCCGTCTTGAGCAGGACGATCTGCTTTTCTAGCACCTTGATTGCGATCGCCCGCGCTTTGGGTTCACACTCCAGGGGTTTGGTAGTTTGCAGAGCGGTAACAAGCGCCTGCGTATTCTGAGTGTACTCCTGCTTATACCTGTCTAGTGGTGCCATCCTCGTCTCCTTTACCTCTCTCATCCTCTAAGAACTTTTCGACGCTACCTACGATGTCGTCTACTTCCACTTCATAGTCATCTGCTCCTTCGCTCCCCAAGACTGCTCCGATTCGAGCCTGAAGAACAAGCTCCACGATAGCCTTGACCAACGGTAGAATCACACCTACAAACAGCGGAATCTCCTGCTCTTCGCTGCTGCCAGCGAGGGACACAAATGCCTTGTACCCTAAGCATAACTCGCCACCACCCTCCTCGCTTACAGCAGTAAAGACGTTGGGGATAATCTCCTCGACTACAACAGCATAGAACTCCTCCCTTAGAGCACCATCTACAAAGATGGCAGCGTTATGGCGATGAAGGACGGCGTGTCGTACGATGCAGCCTGGGTCCTGGTAGCGATGCTCAGTCCATTTGACCTTGACTTTGTTAGCCATAGTCACTCCTCGTCTAGCTGTGCGCGTGAAGGAACCCACTCCTGGCCAAAGTTGCTCCCGCAATCCTCGCAGGAACCGTCGAACCATAGGGTGTCGTCGTTCTCGAAGGATGGATCGCTCCAAGCGACTCGTGAGCTCCCGCAGTTCGGACAGGTGTCAAAATGAGGATGCACTGCGCGCAACCACGTAGTGCACACGGCTGTGAAGAAGTCTTCGCTAAAGCGCATGATCTCGACGGAATCGCCATCAGCGGTCTGAACCGTTAGGCTAAAGTCATTGGCGAATTTCTTCTTTGCGAAGGAGAGCTTCGTGGCACTCTTGAACTCTCCTCGTGGCGTAGTGACGCCGAGCTGCCCGTGGTCACAGTGTATCGTAAAACTACCCATGATTCTCCTTGAAGTCTTTGAGTTCGACCGCCTTGCTGCCAAGCAGCGACCGTGACAGCGCTAACCTCCCAGCAAACTGCTCTTCGTAGTGCTCTACACCATCCGAAACGAAATCAGTGACAACCTTGCGTCCACAGCCTGAGCAGCGGTACATGTCCCCTGCAGTGATGCGGTAGGGCGAGCCATCGGCCATGTGCTCGATGATGTCCACTCCGCTCTTTTCCATAGACATTTCGCGTTGGCAGCTAACACAGATCGGCTTGAGCATAGGGTTCCTCCTACTTAAGACCGGCAAGTCTACTAAGGAACACGGCAGCAGCGCGAGAGTTCATCAGCAGCAGCATGGATGTAACCACCACCACAATGAATAGCGCACGATTCCTTCGTACGTGACGAAGCAGGTTATTGTACCCTTTCATGGCACCTCCGAGATCAGAAACTTGACATCGACCCAGTGTGCTCCGCTGAGCACCGCGCCCCAGATGCTGGCCCCAACAAGATCGAGATACTCCAGAGTAGAGTTGCTCAGATTGGCTCCTCGCATGGTGCAGTTGGACAGTCTGGTGTGTATGATCCGTGTGTGGGCCATGTTAGCACCGGCCATAGAGCAGTAGACCCAGGCGCAAGATTCGATATGTGCTTCTTGCATCGACACGCCATCAAACGGGCAGTCGTTCAGTGTACAGTTGACAAAGACAGCGTGGTCCAAGTCAGCCCCCTCGAATCGACAGTCGACCAGCTGAGCATCCTGGAAGCGCAAGCCACAAAGTGCACGACCGCGAAAGTCCTGATCTGCTACTTTGACATTTTCGATGACCCCCCTGTGCTCTTCCAGTAAGAGGCCGCTCTCGACGTAGACTTTATGCGTTTCCAATATAGAGTCCAGCGTGTGCTGTGCGATCTCGCGGGGCATAGTGTCCTCCTAACGCAGGCTCGTATCCGGTGCACGATGTGACGATCAGCGTCATCCCGAGACCTAGGGCTGCCTCATTGGCCGGCATAACAAGCGGGTCGATAATGCTTATCTCGTCCTCGACCTGATCGGGATGGTTGCACAGAAGCATGGCCATCACCACAAGATCACTGCTCTTTGGTGTTTGAGAGATTTTTAGGTGCTTGCAGCTTTGGCACAATAGACAGGTAACGTCTTTGTTGTAGTAAGCAACAGAGGCGATGATCGTACCTCTAATCAGCATCCCCTTCCTCCTGTGCTGGCCACTGCAAGACGGTTGCGTTGTGCAGGTGGTAAAGCAAATTTACGCGCAGGCCACATGCAGAGCAGCAAGCCTCCAAGGTGACATGATCCCCGAGGAAGTCAAAGTCTCCGTAGTCGATCTCTGAGCTGCCACAGTTAGGGCAGGTCCCATTGGCAATGTCCATTGTGTCAACGAATGGCATAGTATTTCCTCCATGTGCTGCTGAGTATAGCACTATTTGTCTAGACTGTCAACTATAGCCTTTGCCTCCTCTCGGGTGTACGAACGACAGACGAAGACATCTAGCGGGTCGCCGTCGCCATTCTCAATCCAGTAGCCTAGCTCGTTGGCACGTTCGTCTAAAGCTCCCCAGTACTCGTTGTCTAGGTAAGCATCGACTGAGCCAAAGCCATTGCATACTCGACAGGCACCTTTCTCTACCTTGCAGAAGGGGCACTCGTCCACATTGCTGTTGGCAAAGGGCGTGTAGTACTTGCCCGAAGGGGCCATGCTGAGGTAGTTGCCTAGATAGAGACGGACGACGGGATCATCGTAGGCGTAACCGCACCACTCCAGCTCATCTGGCAGTTGCTCGCGGGCAGCATCCTCAAACTCGCTTGCTAGATACTCGGCATCGCACAGGACGTTCTGTGCTAGTCCGACCACGTTAGCGGTGATCTGCTTCATGCCCTCCTCTATAAGATCATAGATTGCCAAGATCGTCTCTTCCGAGGTTGCAACGCCGTCGAGTTTAGTGATCATATTGATCGTTCCTTTCGATACGATCCTGCTCCAGCCACGTTTGCCGCTTGAGTCGGTTCTCGAACTTGATCAGCTGTAGTCGATATGGCGTGGTCTCTTCAGTCCAAGGCTTATCCAGATGCTCCTTCACAAGCGCTAGTATCTGCTGTGCTACTAGTAGCGTCATCGAAATCCGCATCGTAGTTCTCCTCTCTGCCGTTCCATTCGTCTAACCTCTGTAGTAGTTTAGGACACAGTGCTCGCGCTAGTAGTCTAGCAGAGTCCATCTCAAGGGGACGCAACTGATGCTGTCGAAACCGATGTAGCAAACAACTCCGGCCTCTTCGTCAATCACGCGGCGGACGCCGAGCTTGCGCCAACCGCTTGGCTCGTTCGTTGCGATGGAAGCGCGGGCTGCACACCCTGCCATTACGATAGCAAGGGTTATCGCCAACGTACCCAACATCAGGACCCAGATTACTGCACGACGTGCTTCACGAGGCATGTGACTCCTTTTCATCTCGCAGCGCTGGACGGTAGAGCACTGTTTTCGACTGCACCCCATCCCCCCACTCAACCTCATAGACGCTTCCCATCTCCTGAACCGAGAAGGTACCGAACAACTCGATGCGCTCTGGATCGTGCCGAATATCTTTAAACTCCATGAAGGCATCACTAGAGATGCAGCGTATCAGGTGTACGTTCTCCGGTAGAAGCCGAGGCCATGCAGATACATACCGAACTTGATCAGCACCCGCTCCATACAGGGGTCAATGACTGAGCTCATTCCATCTCCTCTTCGTATTCAATATCCAGCGTCTCGCACATATGCTGCACTTGCCATACGTGCTCGGTGTCTCTGGTGACGGCCCAGGCAGCCCAGGCAGTGGCGTCGGCGGAGGAGGCGGCCCAGGCAGCAGTGGAGGTGGCGGTGGCTGCTCTGGCAGCAGCGGCGACGGCCCAGGCAGCCCAGGCAGCGGCGTCGGCGGAGGAGGCGGCCCAGGCAGCAGTGGAGGTGGCGGTGGCTGCTCTGGCAGCAGCGGCGACGGGCCAGGCAGCGTCTCTGGCGTCGGCGGCGGCCCAGGCAGCGGCATCGGCGGTGGAGGCGTCGCTGGCGGCGACGCTGAGCTCTTCTCGTGTCGCCTCTCCCCGTATGTAGCGTCGCGTCACCTCAATGCACGCCCGCACTCGTGAGTCGTCTGGATCATATGCCTCATATAGGTACAGCACGTGTTCGGCGAAGTCACAGGCCAGCTCACGCCAGGTCCGTTGATTCCAGGTTTCGATTTCGTAGAGCAATCGGCACTGAGAGCAAGTCCCCTTGTCGCCGTACCACTCACTATCAGCCCCAGGTCCTATCTCGATGGCGAATAGTCTGGAATTGGCATACGTGAGCAGATGCGCCGCGTCCGTATAGTGGTAGCCGGAGACACACTTTTCCAGGGTGGTTACTATCGGCATCCACTCGCCTGGCGTCCATGTGCCGTCGTCGTTTTTAGTCGGCAACGACCAGAGCATGTGATTATCTGCTTTTGGCGACCGCCCGTCGGCAGACAAGAATTTGTAGTAGTTCATCGCTCCTCCTCATCCTCTCTCGATCTTCCGCAGTGCTAACGCATCCACTCTCCGGCGCTTCGTCATCGCATTGAGTACCTCCTTCGGGTCGCTCAGTCCCGTCTCCGCCATAGCCGATCGCCACCACGCCTCGCGGGCGTTTGCAATTTCGACATACTCCGCTTCCAGCTCGACGCCGACCACGTTGCGCCACCCGGCAAGATAGCCGCCGATGACTTCGGACCCGCTACCAGCAAACGGCACGAGGAGCGCCGCGTCGTCAAGGTAGGCCTCCGGCGGTCGAATGAGCGTAGCCAGGTACCGACAGAGGGCCAGAGGCTTTACAGTGGGATGATGGTTGTGGCGCTGTGTTTTGCAGAGATTTCCGCTCCCCGTCTTGATCGGATAGGCGTCATCCTCCATCATGCCGCAATTGCGCAGCGGCCACTCCTCCAGCCCCGCGTCCCTTTCTGCTCTGCCCGCCTTGCTCGTGTACATAAACCGCAGCGGCCAGTCATCGGCCTCGCTATAGGAGCAGTGCTGGAAAAAGCGCGCGGCGGTGCCGGTGTCTGCGTAACCGTTTGGTGACATCCCTCGCTCAGTATTGGCTCCCCTCATGGCGCGATTTTCAGAAGCGTGTCGATAAGATTCGCCGCTCTGCTCCCCCACCATCTCGGCGGCGGCCTCATCGAGTATTGAGTTACTCGGCCATCTTCCAACGGGCGCGGCGTTCGCGCGCGAGCTGTCGTTTTTGATCCTTCCCCCGTCCACATTGAGCACCCCCGCACGGTGCTTGATCGCGTTCCGGACATATGTGCCCTCGCGTGGCTTGCGGCAGAACAGGATGGGCTCGAAGCTCGGCCTGAGCGCTGTCCCGTAGCCTGCCCACGTCACAGCGTCGGGTGTCGCGGGAGCGGTGATGGCCAGAGAAGCAGAGCGCAACCCACTTGGCGCTCCCAAACCGCCGCCGCGCTTATCATTTCTCAGGTTCCAGGTTGTGCCATTTGGCGGCTGGTATCTGCCTATTATCTTGCGCTCTGCCCCCGCCTCACGGTCGATCGCCTTGCTGATGTCGTGCGATTTCGGCAGGCCCGCGCCGTACAGCCACATCAGCGTGTCGCACAGCCCCCAACCCGCGTCCTCTATCGCCGTGGCCAGCCGATGCCAAGTCCGCGTGCCCCCAAAGGCCAGCATGATCGCACCTGGCTTACACACCCGCCACACCTCGCGCCACATCGCGACCGATGGTACGCCATGATCCCAGCTTTTGCCCATGAACTGGAGTCCATAGGGCGGGTCGGTCAGCACCGCCGTGAACGTTTCGTCATCGAACGGCAGCGAGGCCACGTCACCGTGTAGGATCATTCCGCCTCCTCAGACGTCTGCATCCCGTGTTGTGTGCTACTCAATGGCGACAAGGTACTTGTACGTCTCCTCACCATCCCACGCCTTGAGCGTGACGATGTGGGTGTATGGTGCCCACCCCATCACGGGCTTGCGGTCAATTTCTTCCAAGTCGTCCATCAGCACCATATCAACTATAGCCTCCAAGTCCTCATCGCTCAGTACCTCGGCTAACTCCACCTGCCACAGCGGGGCCTCGTATTTCACGCTTTGCATCCGAGTCCACATGTCTTGTTCCTCCCCTGTTCCTAGTCCTCATCAGCTATCGTTTGTCTCGTTCAGACAGTCGGGGCACAGCCAGCCCACATGACGTACCTCGACTAGATCAGCTAATGGGAACGTCCTCCGGCACAGGGTGCAATCGACTTCCATGCGTTCCCATAGGTCATCGGACAGGGCCGTCCAGTCGGCCTCTTGCAGTGCCGCATTCACAAGATCGGCGACAAAGCTCGATTGATGTCTGAGCTCGCTTTCAGCAAACTCGGTCACATAGTCGCGTACAGCTTCGTCTCGTTCCATGCCTGACATGTTCGGATCAAGAATCTCTGTTGGATCGTTAGGCAGAACATCCCACATGATGATATAGTGGTTCGTATCCACGTTGCCCTCCTTAACTTGAGTGACCAAGTTCGCGATACATATAGCGAGTAAGCATACTTCCGAGAAGCTCAGACATTCTGGAGTCCCACTGGCACCAGCTTTCTTCAGCATTCATGTGACTTGCTGCCCATGTCAGCATGAGGCTACTTGCTCCCATCGCTTCCATAGCGTTCCAAAGCAGGCTCGGTACGAAGTAGCTCTCCTCGATGTGGCTACGAAGGTGATGCCCGAGCATGTCTCCGAGGGGTTTGCCGTCTGCCTCACGCTGCATGTAGCAGTACCAACAGTCGCCACCACTAGGCATGTTGAGCTCGTTGGCCACGAGCGCAGCCATGTAGTTGCGGATATACTTCTGAATGGCCTTGCGTTCGTCCCTCGTATCCTTAAGGTCCTCAACTGTCCCTGCTCCCGTAACAGAACCGTCAGCCTCAATGGTCAGCCCATCAGCAAAGAGCAGGTGGTTCGTGTCGTGCCTCCAGCCCTTAGCAAGCCACCAGACGCCTTTCTCGGCGTAGAGCTGCCACGGCTTTGGCAGGTACGCATTGATCTTCTTCTTGGTGGTCATCGTCCGCCAGCCACCGGAGTTGAGGATCGTCCGCCCATCGTCCGTCCAGGTAAGCACGAAGGTGTCATGGTAGCGGACGCCGATGGCCGTGTGCTCCTCGTTGGCCCACAGCAGGCGAGTACGTGTGCCTGGGAGCGGACGTCCCTTGGTCTGATCACGTTTTTCACACAGAAACGCGACCGCAGTCTGAAAGTCGTTGGCTTCTGCTACGAAGTCAGACGGTACGGAGTTGCGGGTGTAGCCTTTCATTCTTTCCCCCCTGTGCTCAAACCTGTCACGGGTGTGCTAGTTTTTCGGCTTCTTCAAGCGCAGCTCTTTCCTTGGTGACGCGCTTTGTGACCTCCTCTCTGCTCAAAACAACCCGAAAAACCGCAGGGCTAGGTAGATCACCGTTACTACGAGGGTGGCAACCGTTACGGTGTCGAGCGCCTGTGTGCTAGGTCCGTCATCTTGCTCATTTCTCCACTTCATAGCTGCTCTTACTCCTCTTGCTCTTGGCGTAGGTACACGTGAAGTAGGTCTACTATCTGTAACTCTTTGGTAGTAAGGCTCCTCACTAGCAACTCGAAGGGCCTGTTGACTAGGAACGCACAGACCAGGGCTAGGGATTCGAGGACCCACTCAGGCTCCTGATTGCCCTCGTCTAGCAAGTGATTCCAGTGTCCGACCTCTACGACTTGTCCAATCAGACCAGACATTTTATGCCCTCCGTGGCATTATTCCTCCAAGGTACATTCTGGCAGGCAATGATACAGTCTTTTCAGGTCCTCTAGGGGAAGCGAGCTATAATCGTAGTGCGCTAAGAAGAGAACATAGTGAAGCTTCTCCAGTCGTTCGTCACTCTCTAGCACAACCTCCTCAGCAGCATCATCCCAAGGCTCGATAAAAGGGCAAAGAAAAGAATCACCCCAGCCATAGGCCCGTCCAGTTGCCCGCATGAACCGCCTGTGTCTAGACAGGATGATTTGGGTTTTGGTTATTCTCTCTACTTGTTCTTTGGTATGCACGCCTCCTCCTGCTGGAGTAAGTAGATGCACAAAGTCCCCCACTTTTAGGCTGCTTAAGTCATTTACTGTCACCTGGCACCTCCTTCGTTGGTAGCAGCGATGCGTCTAGCTGTGTCGCATCATACCTATTGTACCTATACGGCGTAGGTTCACTCGGAGCGGAACTCAGGCACGATGACATGGTCGATGTTCACCACGTGCAGCTCGCCCGTGGTGAGCTTGACGACTAGCAGCTGTGGGGCATCCCGCCATTCGTCGCTCGTCGGCTGAAGGACCGCTCCCACTCGTGCCTTATACTCCGCCATCCACTGGAGCGGGTGCGTCTTGTCGCACTTGGAGCTATCCCAGTGCCCTATCTCGACGATGCAGCCGATCAGTCCATGCATGTTAGTCCCCCCTCTCTTCCCACGGCCCCTCGCCGGGCCGGTTGCATTCGCGTTCTCGAATGGCATCCACCCTTGCGCTCGCATCGGCCCTCCCTCAATGCGCCTCGGGCGTCACATACACACAGCGTCCACGCGCAGGGGGTTGCTCCAGTCACGCTCGCTCTCGGGCACGATCACGTCCCCGAGCTCCACCATGTGCAACTGGCCCGTACTCAGGCTCACCGTCAACAGAATCGGCGCATCCTTCCAGCCGTCTTCCCATCTGCTCAAGACCACGACCGCTCCCACTCTCGCCTCGTACTCAGCCACCCAGCGCGGTGCATAGATCTCGTCGCACTTGGAGCTATCCCAGTGCCCTACGTCGACGATGCAGCCGACTAGTCCATGCATGTCAGTCCAATCCCCCCACGCGCCCGT
>Ga0210016_1000916_pt1 | contig 27003 bp, 30 predicted proteins | sample CryGeyCG2014_300_FD_185454 | JGI IMG/M metagenome (GOLD analysis project Ga0210016, IMG submission 185454) | Groundwater microbial communities from aquifer - Crystal Geyser CG02_land_8/20/14_3.00 (SPAdes) (version 2) | ecosystem: Environmental > Aquatic > Deep subsurface > Groundwater | place...
ACCCTCGTGTTAAAAACTTTATCGCCAATTTTTATCATATCGCCTGATTCTACAAAAAACCGCCGTATTCTCATACTCAAGGCAAAGGCCGTATATTAGCATTGCTCATATAATTTGCTACAATCGTTCCTATGAAAATATATTTGAGCGGTTTGGATTTTGACGCGGGCAAGGTGAAATACAACGACGAACGGCTGATAAAGCTCAGCGAGAAATTCAAACCTAAAAAGATCGCGCCGTTTTTCGCGGAATTCATAACGGACGATCCCGAACAGGCGGATGCGATAGCGGTGAGGAAAGACAATATCCTTGACCTGCTGATACCTGACATTGAAAAAATGGAGGGGCGCCTGGAGAGGAGCGAAAATCAGGATGAGAAAAAACTCGCAGAGAAATGCATCCGCGCGATGGAAGAAGAAAAAGCGCTCTGCGACATAGATTTCAGCGAAGCTGAAAAATCAGTTTTAAAAGCCCTCTCACCTCTTACTTTTAAACCCACAATTATCATTGACGGGGATATATCCACTGACGAGCTGATAGGACGCGCCTTGAAAAAGGCCGGCATTATGTTTTTCTACACAGCGGGCCAGGATGAATGCAAAGCGTGGCCCGCGGAAAAAAATTCAAGCGCCGTTGAATGCGCTGGAAAAATACACAGCGACCTTGCGCGCGGTTTCATACGCGCAGATGTTGTGACCTTCAACGACATGATGAGCGTTTTTAATATGCACGGAGCCAAAGAGAAAGGCCTTGTCAAAACCGTGGAAAAGGATCACATCATAGAAGACGGCGATATAATAGAAATCAAATTCAATGTTTGAACACCTGCAGTATTTCTGAAGCTGCTGTTTTAATTTCCTCACTAACATCATCCCTCTTCATAACCCTGCCGAGCGAGGCCTTAATCTGCTCAAGCACGCAGGCGTGCTTCTCATCGTTCATCTCCGCTATCATATCCAGTGTCCCCTCTTCGGCAATTTCCCCCAGCGCCCAGACGGCGCTTGCCCTCATCCACTCGTTGTGACTTGACAGCATATCCCTTAATGTGGCTGTGGCAAGCTTCCTGTTATGCCGATAAAGAGCTTTGGCGGCATTGGCCCGCACCCTGTTGCTGTAATCATCCAGATAGGGGAGAAAAAGAGTCGTGGCCACATTCGGGTCTTTCTCGTTCTTCAGCTCTTCTTCAATAAATTCTATCCGTCTGGCCTTCTCTCTGATTATAGGGTCTATATCAGTTATTGTCTCGTGCGTGGAATTTCTGATAAGCGGCGGAAGAGGCGAATGCTGGGAAAAGCCGCGCATCTCCTCCATAATTTTCTTCTGATGTTCCAGAGTGACAATCTCCCTTCTTTCCACAAATCTGCGTATTATGGCATGCATCAGGTAAAAGGCCGCAAGAAGGATCGCAGCAAAAATGGCTATGCCGATGAGGACCATCTGATTCATTTTGGCTCTGTCCGCCTCTCTGGCCGACGCTATCTCCGAGAGAAGTTTTGCCCTTTCTTTTTCGCTCTGTTTCAGCAGGCTGTTGATGGTCTCCAGACCGTAACTGAAATTAGCCGTAAATTTATCTTTCTCGTCCGTAAATTCCTTTATCAAAGCGTCAAGCTCTTTACTTTTGGCTCCGGAGGATTCCGCGATAATGCCGGCGGCCATCATCCTGTCGCAGAGAAGGAGCATCTTCCTTATTTCCTGATTAGCGGGATCCATCTGCCGCGCCCTTGTCAGATAATCCCTGGCGGCCTCGTATTCGTCAGAGAAGAAACTCTCGGAACCGTATTCCGTAAGCATCTTCACAAAGAACTCTTTCATCTCAATGTTTTGGCTGTCCAGGCTCAAAGCTTTTTCCATGAGGGTGATGCTCTCCTGCCTGTCCCCCTTTATGTATTCGGCCACGGCCATGTTAAAGGTATCTTTGGCCGTAGAGGCGGACAGATTCCGGAAAAGCACCAGCAAAATAACAAGTCCCAATTGTTTTTTCATTTCATATCTCCCTGCCTGCCGGTTCCGAAGGAACACCTTCGGTGCGGGCAGGCTTCACCCCGTTGGGTTTTAACCCATCGGATCTCACTGCGGACTTGTGTCACCGTGCTCGGCCAAAAATTTTCTGAGCCTCGCGAGCAGCTTTAAAATACCCGTGTCCGTCGGTGACACCTTCAAAGCGTCTTCCAAAAACTTCTGCGCATCCGCATAATCGCCTTTGTTTAGCGCCCTGTAGGCAAGGGCGCGGCAGCGCAAAAGCGCTGCGTTTTTATTCCCTGGATCCAGATTCAGGATATTATCAACACTCTTCAAACTTCCGTCAAAATCAGATTTACGCAGTTTCTCCCGGGCTTCCGTGAACAACTCCCGGATCTTCTGTTGCTGCGCCTTCTCTTCTATCTTCATTTCAATGTTAAACAGCGTCTCCAGATCCTCCTCGGTATCAGATGCTATCATGGCGATCTCCCTGAATTCCGATCGGGCAAGCTCGTATTTATCAGTGAGAAAATATTCTATGGCCGCGTTTGTCAGTTTCTCATAAGTCTCTTTCGCCCTCCGCAGTTCATCGCGGCGTTTTTCCATTTCCTTACGGCTGCTGTAATACAATTTTGCCTCTTCCGCCGCTTCAGTATCAAAATAGAACTTCACGCTCAGCATGTGTTTGAGGCCGAGCTCATGGAACACAAAAGCGTAAGCCGCCGCGGAGCGCCCAGTGGTGACGGTAAAACCCGCGCTCAACTCCTTATAGTTTAAGCCGGCGTTCAGCGCGAAAACCGGCGACAGCAGATAAGAACACCCTGCCTTCCACAGTGTGCCGGAACCTTCCCCGGTACGGATGATATCAAGAACCGGACGGATTTTCCCTCCCTCTAATTCGCCGGCCGCTCCGAGTATGAGGTTGCGGGAATATTCCTCGGAGCTGTCTTTCAGGTTCAGCGAAGGCTGGATAAGATTCTGAACGCTGAAGGATACATCCACCCGTTTCAGAGATAATATCAGCCCCATATCAGCGCCCAGAGAGCTGTCGCGGTAAGCGTCCACGCTCTGTGAGAGCAATTTTACATTCGCGCCCGCGGCGATTTTTTCTTTCAAGGGATAGGCAAATGTAAAAATAAAGGCCTGTTCTTTGGCGGAAAAACTGCCGAGGCTCTCTCTAAGAAGAGTGGTCTTTTCAGCCTCCGCGGATTCCACCCCCGCGAAGGAAACACCCATGTAGGAAGCTTTGGGCAGAAAGGTCACCGGCCCGAACTTGTGGCCTCCGCCGGCAAAATAATAATTTCCGCCGTCATGCATGGGCCTGTAAAAAAAGGATAATTCATCTCTTTCCAAACCGCAGAGCGCGGCCGGGTTAAGATACACGCCCGCGAGGCTCCCCCTGACCGCCGAACCGCCGCCGCCCATGGAGGTCTGGACGGCATCGCCCGAAAGGGTGAGAAGATAATCGCCCGGACGGCCGCCGGATGCGCCGCCGGAATAATAAGCCGCGGCGGATGAGACAAAAAATGTCACCATGCACACTATACCTATACGCGCCGTCATTTCAGCACCCCTATGAGCCGGCGCCGCCGATACTCACCGCCTGATAAGGGTTTGACGGTGAGATGCAGTATATACACGCCGTTGGCCACAACAGCGCCCTTGCCGTTTCGCCCGTCCCATGTAAAAATATTCGTCAAACCCGTGGAATTACCCTGCCCCGAAGCGCCGAACTTTTTAACAAGGTCGCCGAAGGGGCTGTATATCTCAAATTTCAGCGCCGCGTCTTCGCTTAAAACACAGACTAATTCCGTGTTTTCCAGCAAAGGGTTGAAGGGATTCGGATAATTTTTCACATCCCCCGCGACCGACGAAGGCGCGGCGTAATTGAGCAGCCTGAAATAGGACAGCCCCTGCACCGTCGCTGTCACCCGCCTGTTCTCCGTGTCTGTCTGCTGGCCGCTGACGAGGGCCCACCTGTTGTTGGCCTCGTCCAGAACAAACAATTTCGTCGTGGACGGCGATATAACCTCAAGGCCGTCATAGGAGAAAATCAGATTGAAAGTATAAGCTGAAGCGTTTGCCACCGAGTCATTCAGAGAATTTTTCAATTCCACCTTATAACTAGACCCTCCCGGAATTTTCATAATGGGAGATTCCTCTGCCGCGTCATCCGCTTTGAGGGTGAGGGCATCGCTCACTTCCGCCGCGTCAATATAGGTGTTGACAGGAATGTCCGGCGACTGAACGCTCAAACGCCCGCAAATTATTTCCGACCATTTCACATAGAAGGAGAATGTTTCACAGCTCAGTGTCTCGCCGAGCTGTGAATCTTCCGCGCGCACCCGCCAGAAATAAGTCGTGAAATCCGAAAGAAGGGATGTGTCGCTGAGCGTGTAGGTATTTGTGAATACCGGGAAAACTTCAAGCAAAACGGTCTCAGGGAAAGTGGATGAGTAAAGGAAAAAACGGTAATTGACCGTATCGCCGCTGGCGAGATCGGGGTCTCCGTTGCCCTCCCATCTGAATTCGGGCGTGAGCATAGACAGCTCTCCGGAGTCATCAGGATACAGCAGAGAGAAAGACCGCGGGGGGTGGTTGACATTCCAGACGCTAAATTGTCCCGAGACAGATGACGCCGACAGAAGGCCATCGGACACTTCCACCTTGATATCATATTCCCCGCCGTCGGGATAAAGGCTCGTGTCCAGAAGATATGATGTGCTGCCCGTCCTGAGGCCTTCGCCGAAATAAAGTTTTTCTTCTAAAAGCTGATATCCGGCGGCAGGACAGGACGAAATAAAGACGCTGAAATAAACCCTGTCGTAAAAATCGCTGTCTTCGAAATCCCACTCTATGGAAATAATTCCAGTTTTGATATCGCCCGCCAGGGGGCCGCGGACGCTGACGGCGGGGGCGTTATTCGCGTTATCTATGCTGAAATCCCCTGTTTCCGCGCTTGTCCCGTATAAACCTCCGCCGTCAGTCGCGCTTATTTTAAGCCGGAAAAAAGCGCCATTGCCCGATAAGGCAGTGTTCCAGGTCCAGCGGTCCACAGATGTATCAGCAAGCTCATGAAGCAGAGCGTAAGTCACCCCGCAGTCCTTTGACAGAAATATCCGTATATCGTGAAGCATATCTCCGGCGTTGGGATCAGACACATTCCAGACGATATCGCTGTTTCCCGAGAGCAGATCTCCTCCGGAGGGGGCGAGCACAGTCACCGACGGAGCGGCGTTTGTCAGAGCCGAAGAGAAAGTTGAAAGCGGCGAGACATTGCCGGCGGCATCATGCGAGCGGACGGCAAAAAAATATTCCACCTCGTTCTGCAGTCCGGAAACCGTGATGTTTTCAAGATTGCCCGGCGCCTTCGGCGAAGGGCCGGCAAGATAATTGACCGAAGAAAGCTCCGTCGAGCTGAAGCTGAAACTGGCGTAGAAAATATCATAGGCCGCGAGCTCATCAAAGGGCGGGTCGTCGGGACTCGTCCAGGTCAATTTAATTTCGCCGTTGACGAAGCCCGTCATGGCGTCAAGATTCACTATTTGGGAAGGCTGTGATAAATCAACAAAAAAACTGAAAATATCCGACCAGTCCGATTCATCGTTATAATCATCCTTGGCTTTCAGCCTCCAGAACCAGGTTCCCTGCGAGAGCCCCGACGAGAGCAAAGAGAGCGCGGCAATGCCGCTGCTGTCTATGAGCGGCGAAACAAAAGAGCTGTTGTTGGCAAGCTGCAGACTGTAGCTGAGAAATTCGCTGTCGGGGTCATAGGCCTCGTCCCAGGACAAAGTCGGTGTGGTGTAATTGATATAAAAACCCTCCGGCGGCAAAACCGCAGGAGGGGGCTCCGGGAACGAGTTGCTGTTGATTGTGATAGAAGACAATATGGGGCTCTGCACCCCGTCAGGTGATGTTAATTCCGCTTTCCAGCGCACATATCTGTGCGAGACATAATTAGTGATATCATCCAGCCAGCCGTACCACAATATTGAGTTTGTTGAAAAACTGAACTCGTAATTGATTGTTCCTGAATTGAGCTCATGGCTTGCGGAATAGGACAGATATCTCGCTCGGCTTGTGCCGGAATCATAGCCTTTGGATCTCCCGTAAGCGTGAGTTTGAAAATTCGTCCTGAAAAGAATATCCGGCACGCCGACGATAACGCCGGTTGAAAGAGACGGAAAACCCTCCGCTCCCGCCGAAACGCAGGCGGAGCTGAGTTTGATATAGTCGTTCTCATAAGGGATAGGCATGGAAAACACCGCGCCGGAAGAAATAGCGACAGACACCCTGTAAAATGACGATGTGGAAAGCTGCACCGGCTCTATGTCAGCCCAGGCCCAGCCGGTGACGCCGGAGACAAGGGCCGTCGCCAGATTCATTCCGGCGTCCGACCAGAGATTGAGCGTATAGCTTTCACGATCGCTCGCGGGCAAATATCTGCCGAGGCCGATTATGGCCCCGGGCACGGCGACCCTGAATCGCCAGCCGGCTTCCCTGTTGACAAACAGTATCTGCGAAGAATCCTCACCTTCAAAAAGTTTGCTCCGCGCCGAGGGAAGACGGAGAACGGCGGCAGTCGTGTCCCAGTCAGCGTTTGTGCCTATGGAATCTTTATGGGCGGATGTTGTAAAATCCTCGCTCACCGTTGCCGCGTGAGCGGGACAACAGACGCCGGCGGCAAAACAGAAAAGGATAAGAATTTTTTTCATCATATTCCCCGCTTATTTTAGCTTAAATCATGGCTTTATTACAAATTTTTTAGCAGCCGCAGGCCCCGCGCCACAGGCCCCGCCACAGGCCCCGCCACAGGCCCCGCCACAGGCCCCGCCACAGGCCCCGCCACAGGCGGACATTCTGCCTTGGCGCGCCTCCTTGGCAGACCGAGGCAGAACGTCCGCCGCTGAAATGTTGCATCCGCCGAGGCGGAGTCTGCCGTGGCGGATGGCGAAGTCTGCGGCGGCGGTTGACACAAAACGGCTCAACTTTATATCATGTGTCATGCCCCTTAAAAGATTCGGAGTATCGCTTGAACAAGAACTTTTATCAAAGTTTGACCGTCACATCAAAAAACAAGATTATCCAACACGCTCGAAGGCGATTTCCGACCTTATAAGGAAAGATCTGGTTAAAAACGAATGGGCCAAGGGAAAAACGGTGGTGGCGGCAATAAATCTTGTTTATGACCATCACAAAAAAGACCTCATCAGCAAACTTATTGATATACAGCACGGCGCTCACGGACTCATTATTTCCTCGCAGCACATCCATCTGGATCACAATAACTGCTTTGAAATAATCATCCTGAAAGGCGCGCCTAAAAAAATAAAAAAACTCGCGGATAAGCTAAAATCCGTCAAGGGCGTCAAGCACTCGTCACTGACCGCCGCCACAACCGGCAAAGACATATAATCGCATTTCCACGCATTTCAAAATTACCTCTTGACAAATACTTTATTTAAGTGTTACCATTTCGACAAATGTGACACGATTAGGGGGAGGTAAAAGCTATGGCATGTTTTCTGGTACCTATGGGAGAGGCTATTGTAACAAGCGTTATTCAGAGGTCTGTGGAGAAGAAAGAAAAGAAAAGCGGCGAAGGAAATGCCGGTCAAACAGGACTGAGATGGAGCCATAAACTGAGCTGGCTTAATAAGATGTTATGGGGCGGAGTTATACTACTGGCCCTGGAGCATGTATGGCATGGCGAAGTCACACCGTGGCCTCCTTTTTTGACAGCAATGAAAAACCCCGCCGACGTGGCTCCAATGCTTCATGAGATGGCGACGGTCGGTACAGCTATGGCCGTAACCGTAACAGCCGTCTGGGCGCTAATGGTTATAGCCGTTGAACTGATGATCCGGGGCATTCACAATGCAAAAATACGGATTGTCGAGGAGGTGGAATAATGTGGCTGATTATGACCTCTCTGGCAGCGATAATCACAACCGCTATATGGTATATAAACGCTCCCAACGACAAATATAAGCTGGGGCTGTTAAGCCTTATATTTTGGGGTGCGACAATCATGTGGTTCGTTGATGCGGTTATGGCCCATCTGATAGACGGCGAAGATTTTTTTGAAATAACTCCTGATGCCGCATTGCTGGGGCTTGCCGTAATCATCCTTGCCCTCACAGTATGGGAGATCGCGCTGCTGCTCAGCGATCCCAAAAAGATTTTTAAAAACACACCAGGCCAATTCCAAAAATCTTAGGCAGCTCTGATAAAGACAGGCGGTTTTTTGTTTCATAAAAACCGGCATGTCCCCTTTTGAACAGTGCTGTGCTATTGACAAGCGCGCGCATTAACATATAGTCTGATAATCAAAACGCGGTCGCGCCCGCGAAAAAGGCAATTAAAAAAATGATTTTAACCGAAGCACCTCTCCTGATGAAAAAAGCAATCAGCGGCAAGGGAATAGAGCCGTTCCTGCAAAACGGCAATGATTTCATAAACGATTCCCTGATATGGGAGCTCATTGAAAAAAATAAAAACCCCGGCAAAAAAAGAGTGAGGGCAATCATAGCCAAATCTCTTGAAATAAAACGACTGGAACCGGAGGAAACGGCGGCCCTCATAAATGTGACGGACAGAGATCTGCTGGATGAAATGAACAGAGCCGCTCTGGCGGTGAAGAAAAAAGTCTATGACAACAGGATCGTCACCTTCGCGCCGCTTTACCTCAGCAATCTCTGCGTCAACAACTGTCTTTACTGCGCGTTCAGAAAAAACAACCCTGACGAAAAAAGAAGACAGCTGACGCTCAAGGAAACGGAAGAAGAGGCAAAAGCCCTCGTCGCCACGGGCCACAAGCGTGTTATCGTCGTTTACGGCGAGCATCCTTCGTCGGGAATTGATTATATGACCGATACGATAAACACGATATATTCAGTCAAGATCAGGCACGGCCAGATACGCCGCGTCAATGTGAACGCCGCTCCCATGACGGTCAAAGACCTGAAGAAACTCAAAAAAGCCGGCATCGGCACATACCAGGTGTTTCAGGAAACCTATCATCACGAAACTTACGCGAAAATGCACCCTTCCGGGCCGAAATCCGATTACAGATGGCGCTTATATGCCCTGCACCGCGCGCAGAAAGCGGGAATTGACGATGTGGCCATAGGCGCTCTTTTCGGACTCTACGACTGGCGATTTGAGGTGATGGGACTTCTCTATCACACCATTGACCTTGAAAAACATTTTAACAATATCGGCCCGCACACAATCTCTTTTCCCCGTCTTGAACCGGCGTCGGGAAGCAATCTGTCCGAAACAAGCAATTACAGGGTGAGGGATGAGGATTTCCTGAAACTCATAAGCATCATAAGGTTATCGGTGCCCTACACGGGAATGATAATCACGGCGAGAGAAACAGCGCGGATACGGAGAAAATCTCTTGAATTGGGAGTGACCCAAACCGACGCATCCACCAAAATAGGTATAGGCGCTTACAGCGACGGGTACAGCAAACAGGAAGCTGAGAAACAGCAGTTCATGCTCGGCGACACAAGGAGTCTTGACGAGGTCATAGGCGAATTCGCCGGAATGGGATACATCGTCTCCTTCTGCACCGCCGGATACCGCTGCGGCAGAACCGGAGAATGTATAATGAACCTCCTGAAAAAAGGCGAGGAAAAATGGTTCTGCAAGATGAACGCCGTGCTCACATTCAGGGAGTGGCTTGATGATTACGCTTCTGCTTCCACAAAGAAAAAAGGCGAAATAATAATTGATAAGGAGATTAACGAAATAAAAACACAAAAACCGGAGCTGTTTAAAAAATTTATGGCTCAATATGTTAAGACAGTAAATGGCCACAGAGATATCTATTTTTAAAAAAGCGAATAGCGAATGGTAAATGGCGAATAAAAAAAAGAAAAGCGGAGAAAGTAAAGGGGAAAGTAAAAAATAAAAATGAAAGTTAAAATTTCAAAATTGTGGAATTTTTCATCCATCGTCACTCGTTTTTTTGACTACTTACCACTTACCACTTACTACTCCCCACTGACTGCCTACTAAAATGTGTTACGCAATCCCCGGTAAAATAACAGGTTTTCAGGACAAAAAAGTCATAATAGACTACTTCGGCGAGAAAAGATATGCTCACAACGATTTTGTGAAAGTAAAAACCGGCGACTACATCTACGCGCAGGGCGGCTTCGTCATAAATGTCGTGCCCGAAAAAGAGGCCCGGGAAATACTGGAATTCTGGAAAGAAACATTTTTTGAACTCAGAAAAGTGGATCTGAGGCTTTCAAAACTTGAAGGCAAAAGCGGCGCGTCAAAAAGAACCCGCGCCATCCTTGACGCGGCTCTGGAAGGAAGAAAAATAAAATTTGAGGAATACGTTCATCTTTTATCCTTGGAAGACACGGAAGATAAGGAATACTTATACAAAGTGGCGAATTTCATACGCCGGAAATATCACAAAAACGCCTGCTGTGTCCACGGCATTATTGAATTCTCAAATCACTGCTCAAACAACTGCCTGTACTGCGGCATAAGAAAAGACAATGCATCCCTGCCCCGCTACAGAATGACCGAAGCTGAAATTCTTGACACCGTTAAAAGCGCCGTTGACACTTACGGTTTCAAAGCGCTGGTTCTTCAAAGCGGCGAAGACCCCGAATACGATGTTGACCGCATTGCCAAACTTATCAAAAGAATCCGAACCGAAAATGATGTCCTCATCTTCATAAGCGTTGGCGAAGTGGGTAAGACCGGATTGAAAAAATTCTATGACGCGGGCGCCCGCGGCACACTCATACGCTTTGAGACTTCAAACGAAAATATTTACGCGCGACTCCATCCCGGCGATTCGCTGATGCGGCGCATGAAAGAAATTGAAGAAGCGAAAAAGACGGGTTTTCTTGTTCTGACAGGCGGGCTCGTCGGTTTCCCCGGACAAACAGATGAAGATACGGTTAAGGATATTCTTAACGCGGCGGCGCTCGCTCCTGAAATGTACAGTTTCGGCCCTTTTATTCCGCATCCCCAAACGCCTTTTGCGGAAAAGCAGTCTCCGCCTCTTGATAAGATCCTGAAAACTATCGCCCTGCTGAGGATAGCCGACCCTATGGGAAAAATCGTTTCAACAACGGCGCTGGAAACTCTCGCGCCGGTAGAAGGAAGGAACAGGGGTTTCATGGCGGGAGCGAATTCCATGATGCTCAACCTCACCCCTGATAATTATAGGAAACATTATCAAATATATCCCGGCAGAATACACGAGAATGTTTCCGTTGATTTGCAGGTGCGAGAGGCAGTGTCGGATCTTAGAAAACTCGGCAGAGCCCCCACCGATCTTGGCGCCGGCGTTTGACAAAGTTATAACGCAATTGATAGCATACAAGCAATTGCAATGGGGACGGTTCCTATTGCACAGAGAGCAGAAAAAAAGCAGGATGTTATAATATGGAGTTTATAAGCAAACAGAATTTCGCCGATTTCGTGAAAGGGCTGTATTCAGAATACGATATTTTTTATCCAAAAAAAAACAGCGGAGGCGGCCGCGATTGGGCGAAATGGCAGAAAGGTGACGAGTTTTCGCTTGAAGGACATAGAACGGTTCTGCCTGTAAAATACTTCTTCTACTCCCCTCAGGAAAATCTTGTGGCGAAACAGCGCCGCCCCTTAATAATTTTCGGCGCAAGGGGCTGTGACACAAGAGGCCTTGAACTGCTGAAAAAAATCTATCTGGATGATCCCAAAGACCCCTATTTCAGGAAAGACATACTTATATTCACCGCAGACTGCACATCCGCGCACAGTGACTGTTTCTGCAGCGTTCTGGGGGCTCACCCCTGGGCAGAAAAAGATTTTGACCTCAATTTCTCGCCGCTCGGTGACGGCTGCCTGATTGAAGCCGGTTCCGAAAAGGGAAAAGAAATTCTCAGAAAGAATTCAGAAAAATTAGAGGATGTTTCGGAAACTCACAAAAAAGAACAAGCCCGTATCAGGGCGGCGGCTGAAAAAATTGTGAATGGCCAGAATAACGGCGTGACTTTGGATATGCAAAAACTAAAGGGAAAAATAGAAACCAGAAACTCCGCCTTTGAAAATCACGGAAAAACCTGTGTCAGCTGCAGCGCCTGTACGACGGTATGCCCCGCCTGCTTCTGTTTCTTCCTTTCAGAGGGAAAGGAAAATAAGATCCGCTATGCAGACAGCTGTCAGCTTCCCGGCTACGCACGCGTGGCGGGGGGAGCAAATCCCAAAAAAGAACTTATCTCGCGCTTCATGCACAGGTTCGGATGTAAATTTTCATGGCGCCCCAGTATGCACAATAACCTTGGCTGTACCGGATGCGGCAGATGCATAAGCGGATGTCAGGGAAAAATAAATTTTAAAGAAGTGCTCATAGAGGTATCACAATGAAGAACGAGGGACTATGGACAGATACACGATACGGGATAAAAGATAAAAACTGGAAACAAAGTTTTTCTTTGTTTAACTGCTCACTGCTTCCTGTCAATTACTAAAAATGAACGATCCCTATAAAACTTTAAAAGCGGCAATCATACGGGTAACGGATGAGACATCCAATATAAAAAGCTTTCTGCTCAAGCCCGAGAAAAAATTCTCGTTCAAGACAGGACAGTTTGTTCAGTTTACAGTGCCCGGTATCGGCGAGGCTCCGTTTACGCCGTCCTCATCTCATTTTGAGAAAGATGAAATAGAGATAACCATAATGAAAGCGGGACGGGTCACTTCCAGAATACACGAACTTAAACCAAAAGATGTTGTCGGCATCAGAGGCCCGCTGGGAAAAGGTTATCCGCTTGAAGAATTTGAAGGCAAGGAAATACTCATCCTCGGGGGGGGAGTGGGAATGGCTCCTCTCCGGTGCCTGCTGCTCTCCCTGCTGGAAGAAAAAAACAAATACGGCAGAATACTGCTCTTATACGGAAGTAAAACTCCCGGCGATATTGTATATGCGGGACAATTCGCGGACTGGAAAAAGCGGGGCGCCGAAATATACCGTTCCGTGGACAGATGCGACACAGGCGAATGGAAAGAAAAAAAAGGTGTAGTAACTTGCCTCTTTGAAGGACTGAAGTTGAATCCGGATAACGGCGTAGCTGTCGTGTGCGGACCTCCTATAATGATGAAATTCGGGACGATGAAACTCCTTGAAGTCGGATATAAGCCCGAAAGCATATATCTTTCAATGGAAAAAAATATGAGTTGCGGCATAGGTAAATGCGGGCACTGCGCCTGCGGAAAATACTTTGCCTGCAAAGATGGGCCGGTCTTCAAATACAGCGTTGTTAAGGACATAGCAAATATATGGGACTGAGAAGAACGATGAAATATAGAAAGATGCAAGATACCTGCCTACCGGCAGGGAAACTGGCAACAGCTTAGCGCTTTATGATATTAATAGACCTTGAAAAATGTTATGAATGCGGGGACTGCGCGGTGCAATGCAGTTATCCGCTTCATCACGGGAAAACATCCTTTATAACGCTTATAGAAACGGCTATCCGTAAAATCACCTGCCGTCATTGCGAAGACGCTCCCTGCGTTATAAGCTGCCCGACAAAAGCTCTTGCGAAACAGGACGAGGGCTTAACCAGAGCCGGAATGCTGTGCACATCCTGCAAAACCTGCCTGATAGTCTGCCCTTTCGGAGTGAACACTCTTGAGACCGTCAATTTTGAAAAAGCGCCATGCGATCTGTGCGAAGGCCGTGAAATCACTTGCGTGAAAACATGTTCTAAAAAAGCTATCACGGAAGGAAATTTCAAGGAAGACGCCGAAAAGAATATATATAAGGTGGCAGACGGGATTTATGCAAAAGCCATACACTGGAAAACTCAGCTCGGGATAAAAAACGGCGGAGGAAATAAGCCGTGATGACAACGCTTTTTCATTATTTGATCTTTCCCGGGCTATTATTCGCTTTAGCTGCCGGTATGATAGCCTCGTGGATTGAAAGGAAAGTGACAGCCCGCGTGCAGTGGCGCGTCGGGCCTCCTCTCCTGCAGCCGCTCTATGACATCATGAAACTGTTCATAAAAGAAAATATCGTACCGGAACACGCCCATTATCTTACTTTTGCCGCGGCGCCTCTGATCTCATTTGTGAGCGCGGGCCTGGCGGCAACAATAATCGGAATGTCTATATTTTTCCCGTCACACAGCTTTCAGGGAGACCTTATAGTTGTCGCCTATCTTCTTGTTATCCCGCCTATGGCGCTGATATTGGGCGGCGCAGCAAGCGCAAATCCTCTGGCTTCTCTGGGGGCATCCCGCGAAATGAAAATGGTGCTCTCTTATGAACTGATATTCTGGATAGCGCTTATAGTCGTTTGGATAAAAACCGGCGGCCAGCTTAACCTTTCTTTATTCGCCGTCAAAGAAGCGGTCGGAGCTTCCTTTTCCGGGGCGATAGCTTTTGCGCTCATGCTCATTACAATGCAGGCGAAACTCGGCAGGGTGCCTTTTGACGCCTCGGAAGCTGAAACGGAAATATCCGGCGGGCCTTACATAGAATATTCAGGGCCGCTTCTGGGGTTTTTTAAAATGAGTCAACATATAATGCTGGCGGCGGTACCCGCTCTTGTTTCCATAATTTTTCTCGGCGGCGCTGGCGTCGGCCGCTATGTAATACTGCTGGTAATCGTGATACTGGCCGAAAACACAAATCCGCGCCTGAAAATAACTCAATGCCTTCGGCTGTTCTGGTTTTTTTTGTTGCCGGCAGGATTAATTGCTATAATCCTGGCAACTTTAGGTTATTGATATGGATAAATTGAAAATTTTAACAAAATCAATATGGGTGTTCCATTTTGGGTCGGCGGCTTGCAATAACTGCGATATAGAAATACTGGATGTCCTCACGCCGCGTTTTGATGCGGAAAGATTCGGAATAAAACTTGTCGGCTCCATAAAACACGCCGACGCAATGCTCGTTTCGGGTATCATAACCCGTAAAACAGCACCGATGCTCAAGGAAATTTATTCCATGTCTCCCAAACCTTTAGCGGTAATCGCGTTCGGCTCCTGCGCATCGTCGCAGGGGATGTTCAAAAATTCCTGCATGCGCACTGTGCCGGTGGATGAAATGATTCCCGTAGATGCCTATATTCCCGGCTGCCCGCCGAGGCCGGAAGCTATAATAGACGGAGTCGTTAAAGTAATAACAAAGCTGAGAGGAGAACTGTAAGAAAGTGAACGATAAAATTAAAGAGCGTCTTAAAGACAAGATTGTCAGTTGGCAGGAAAAGAATCCCAAACGCCATTACATTGAAATAAAAAAAGAGCATCTCAGGGATTCCGCGACAATTCTTTTTACCGAACTCGGGCTCAGGTTCGCTATAGCCACGGCTTTGGACAATGTAAAAAATATGGAAGTGCTATACCATTTCTCGGATGATACCACGGGGGTGATTTTTTCGCTCCGCGTGGCCACTGACCGTGACGGCGGGCGGATCCCGACAATAAGCGATATAATAACCGGCTCCAAGTGGATAGAGAGAGAGATACATGAATTGTTCGGCATAACTTTTACGGGGAATGATAACCTGCAGCGGCTTCTTCTTGACCCTGCGTGGCCGGAAGGCGTGTATCCCCTGCGGAAAGATTATGCATACGGCAGGAAGGAAGAACTCTCGGATGAAGATGAAAAATCTCTGCGCAGGCCAAACATAAAGATTGATGAAGAAGACGGGGATAAACAATGTGCCATAATCCCTATAGGGCCCTATCACCCTCTTCAGGAAGAACCCGAGTTTTTTGAACTGAAAGTCAGAGGGGAAAAAGTGGTTTCCCTGAACATAAACCTGGGATATAATCACAGGTCAATAGAAAAAATCTCAGAGGGCAAACACTGGGATCAGGTCACTTTTCTTGTGGAAAGGATATGCGGGATATGCTCCTGCTCACATCCTTTCGCCTATGTTCTCGCCGTTGAGGATCTTGCCGGCATAGAAATTCCCGAAAGGGCAAAATACATCCGATGCGTTATAGCCGAACTTGAAAGGATTCATTCTCATCTGCTGTGGCTGGGCCTGGCCGGTCATTTTCTCGGATACAACACCGTCTGGATGTGGGCCTGGAAATACAGGGAAACCGTCCTTGATCTCTGCGAGCAGATATCAGGAAACCGCAACCATTACGCCATGATGAAAGCGGGCGGAGTCAGACGGGATATCGTAAATTCGGAAATAGACGATATGAAAGCTAATTTAAAAACGATTGTATCAAAAATAGATATGTTCAAGGGAGCGGTGCTGGATGACCCCGTCATACACGCGAGAACAAAAAATGTAGGGGTTCTCTCCAGAGAAGACGCTATCCGATACTGCGTGACAGGGCCCACCGCCAGAGCAAGCGGGATCAGCCAGGATATACGGAAAATAGATATCGCCAACAGCGCCTACGGGCTCGTGGACTGGAATATGATCGTCCTTAAAAACGGAGATGTTTTTGACAAGGCCGTGTGCAGAGTTCTTGAAATGTACGAATCTGTCAGGATAATAGACCAGTGTTTTGATAAATTGAAAGAACTCCAAGAGGGCAATATCTGTACGGAAATAAGAGACCTGCCCGCGGGCGAAGGCATAGGCCGCTACGAGGCTCCGCGGGGAGAGTGCTGGCACTATGTCAAAAGCGACGGTGGGAACACTCCTGTAAGACATAAAATACGGGCTCCTTCCTATATGAACATACTTTCCAATGAAGTGGCGGCCGTCGGCGGAATAGTTTCAGACGCGGCAATAACCCTTGCCGCGGTTGACCCCTGCTACTGCTGCACTGAAAGAATGCAGGCGGTTGAAAACGGGAAAATTAAATATGACTGGGAAAGCCTGATCAAAATGTCCCGGGAAAAAACAATGAAATTAAAGGCGGAGCAAAAATAGATGGATCTGTTACTTCCCATTAAGGTAAGCGCGGCTCTGGCGGTCATATTTTTTATTCTGCCGGACAAACGGAAATTAGTCGTACCCGCGGCTCTGACTGCGGCTATATCCTTATTTATAATTTCCGTCTATTCTCTGTTTTTCAGAGATATAGCGATGTCCTCCATGCCGTATTTTATGGCCGATACTATATCAAAAGCGGTATATTCCCTCATTTCCTTCTTCGGCGCAATCATGGCGCTATACTCATCAGGATTCATAACCCGTAAACTGAACAGATACTTCGCCTATTTCTTTTTAACTATCGCATCTTCCTTAGGTGTAGTGATTTCAGCCAATTGGCTTATTTTTACGATATTCTGGGGGATATCGGGAACTGCTCTCTTTCTTATGATACAGCTTGAGTCCGGAGCAAATGCCGCGGCTAAGAAAACAATGATAATTCTGGGCGGAAGCGATTCATTGCTTATATTAGGAATTGCCATAATCTACTACGCCACAGGAACTTTTACAATAGGTACGGCGCCATGGTCCGGATTAGCCGCGGCATGCCTGTTGGCGGCGGCTTTGGCAAAAGCCGGGGGGATGCCTCTTCACACCTGGATACCCGGATGCGCCGAAAAAGCTCCTCTGCCTGTAACCGCCCTTATCCCGGCCGCGCTTGATAAGATACTCGGTATATATATGATGACGCGGCTGTTCCAAATAATGCGTTTCCCCCCCGAAGCAAGAATGGCCGTGATGATCATAGGCGCAATCACTATAATATGCGCGGTTTTTATGGCCCTAAAACAGCATAACGCTAAAAAACTTCTGGCCTATCACGCGATTTCGCAGGTAGGTTATATGATACTGGGCATAGCATCAGGGACAACACTTGGTCTGATAGGCGGTTTCTTTCATATGGTCAACAATGCGATATATAAATGCGCTCTTTTTCTCGGAACGGGTCAGGTCGAGAAAACAACAGGAACAGCCCGTCTTGAAAAACTCGGCGGGCTGGCAAAATTACTTCCATTCACTTTCGCATCCATGCTTATAGCATCATTCGCGATATCCGGCATACCTCCTTTTAACGGTTTCTACTCCAAATGGCTGATCTACCAGGGCATACTCGAAGCAAACACAAAAGATTTTCAGCTTTTAACCATGTTATGCCTTCTGGCGGCGCTGTTCGGTTCAGGTTTGACGCTGGCTTCTTTTATGAAACTCATTCACGCAATATTCCTGGGTTCATCATCTCCTCTTATAGGAAAAATAGAACCTTCCCGCAGAGAAAAATTCTCTCTTGTCTTCCCTCAGATAACACTTGCGGCCGCATGTATATTATTGGGGCTATTCGCTGTAAATATATTTATAAAACCTGTCTTCGGCGCGGCGGCGCTGGATGAAATCAGGGGCTCATGGTCGCCCGGGACGGCTGCCATCCTTATAGCGGCGGGTATTGCCATCGGGCTTTTACTTTATTGGCTATCCGGAGTCAAAACCCGCAGGACCGGAAGTTTTATAGGAGGATATACGGTTGCGCCCGAAATGAGACTATCAGGAGTAGCATTCTATGCGAGCATTGAAAATATTTTCCCTTTCCGTCAGATATTCAGGCTCGCTGATAAAAAAATATTTGACTTTTATGAGATGCTCAAAACAGGGTTGTTCTACATCATAGGCATTTTACGGTATTTCCACAACGGCGTTCTGAGCAATTATCTGGCCTGGATTTTTGCCGGAGCAGTCGTCATATTTCTAACATTATGACCGAAACTATAATTCTTTTTCTTTTGGCGCTGATGATTTTAGGGTCGCTCATTGCCCTTGAGTCAAAGGACATTCTCTCATCCGTAATCGCCATGGGCGCTGTTGGCTTCATGCTTTCGGCAATATTTCTGATTTTGCGCGCGCCGGACATTGCCATGGTGCAGGTCGTGATAGAAATCCTCACTTTAATCATACTCATACGCGCCACCATTTCCAGGGATGTGCACACTGTGACGGACACGAGAGACTTCCTCCCCCTTGCCCTGAACATGGTTCTTTTATTCGTTTTCTTCATAATCGCGGCTGAAGCCATACGGAATATGCCTGACTTCGGGACAGGATTGAGTAAAGTGGCCGGACATTATCTCAACAGAGGGCTTAATGATACCGGCAGCGCGAACATCGTCACTTCCGTTATACTTGATTACCGCGCTTATGATACCCTCGGCGAGGCGACGGTGCTCTTCGCCGCGCTTATCGGCGCGATAACAATTCTAAGGAGAAAAGCCAAAAATGACTGAGAACAACAGCGTCTCCGGCGGCATGAGCGAACTGGTCAAAACCGTCTGCGTCGCCGTGGAAGAATTCATATTCGTTTTCGGCTGTTACCTGGTAATATACGGGCATCTCAGTCCCGGCGGGGGATTTGCCGGCGGTGTAATACTTGCCGCGGTGTTTATTCTGATAATGCTGGCCTTCGGCAAAGAACGCATACTGAAAATAATGCCCCGTAAGAGGGCTGCTTTTATTGAATCCCTCGGCGCGCTGCTTTTTTTAGCTGTTGCCTGGGCGGAGCTTTACATAAGCGGGATATTCTTCAGAAATTTCATACCCTCATCTGCGGCCGGCCACTTTAAGCTGATGAGCGGCGGAACCATACTCATTTACAACATCGCAATAGCGCTGAAAGTCATGGCGGGACTCTTTCTGGTGTTCTTTGTTCTTTCCATAACCCGCGTTATTTTGGAGGGGGATAAACTGAAAATGGTGAAAAAACAATGATATACACTCTGTGCATGGCGCTTTTTTTTATCGGGCTTTACGGTATCTGCTGTAAAAAAAATCTGATAAAAATCGTTTTGGGATTTATCATAATGGACTACGCCGTCAATCTTTTTATCATCCTCATCGGTTACCGGAAAAACGGCATTGCGCCAATTCTGGATAAAACAATGGATGTGAAAAAATTCGCTTTAAGCAGCGTTGACCCTATGCCTCAGGCAATGGTGCTGACCGCCATAGTGATCGGGCTGGCCGTCACTGCCCTCCTCGTCGCGCTATGCGTACGAATATATGAGAGATACGGGACATTTGACATCACAAAAATAAGGAAACTGAGAGGCTGAATATGGAACGATACATATACCTGATTCTCCTACCTTTAGGCGGAGCTTTTATCATTGCCGCTTTAAACGCCGTCGTAAAAAGCGCAAAATTACGAAATATTATATCCGATATTCTTGCTAACCTGGTAACACTTGCCGCGGCCGGGATAGCGCTTGCTTCCTTCGGCATAAAGGGCTCATACTCCGTTGGAGCCTGGCCTCCGCCGTTTGGAATAAATCTCGTCGCCGACGGTTTCAGCACACTGATGCTGGCAACTGTCAATACCATAGCTTTCTGCGCCACACTTTACTCAGTGAACTATATGGACCAGTACACGTCTAAAAGGCACTATTACAGCTTATTCCTTCTCATGCTCGCGGGAATGAACGGCGTTTTGTTATCCGGAGATTTTTTCAATATGTTTGTTTTTATTGAAATAGCTTCCATATCATCTTACGCTCTGGTCGGTTTCGGCACGGAAGCAGAAGAATTGGAGGCCTCCTTTAAATATATGGTTATGGGCGGAATCGCCTCAGCTTTTATGCTGCTTGCTGTCGCTATGCTCTACTCGTCATTCGGCGTTCTGAATATGGCGGACATAGCGCGCGCAATCGCGGTTTCGCCTCGGGCAACCACGCTTAAATTCCCGCTCTTCCTTTTCATAATAGCCTTCGCTATAAAAGGGGCCATAATACCGTTTCACGCATGGCTGCCGGATGCCCATCCGTCGGCGCCGGCCCCTGTATCGGCAATGCTCAGCGGCGTCCTGATCAAAACTCTGGGTATATACGCAATGACCCGCATAATTATGAACATATTTGCCGCGGATGTTACGGGGCTCGCTCCGCTGGGCATAATTTCCATAATAATAGGAATGCCCCTTGCGCTCGGCCAGACGGATATAAAAAGATTGCTCGCTTACAGTTCAATATCTCAGGTCGGTTATATCGTCCTCGGACTCGGACTCGGCACGCCTCTCGGAATTTTCGGCGCGTTGTTTCATTTGATAAATCATTCAATTTTCAAGTCTCTGCTCTTTCTAAATTCCGGAGCTGTTGCATACCGCCTCGGAACCCGGGAATTGAATGATATGGGCGGCCTTAACAAAGTGATGCCCATAACCGGCGGGACCTCCTTTATAGCGTCTCTCAGCATCGCCGGAATTCCGCCTTTTAACGGTTTCTTTTCCAAGCTGATAATAATACTCGCCTGTGTTAAGGCCGGTCACACTGGTTTTGCTCTTTGGGCGGTGGCAGGAAGTATTCTCACTCTGTCCTCTTTTATGAAAGTGCAGAAGCTGGCTTTCTTCGGAAAAATAGCGGAAAAACACAAAGGCATTAAAGAAGCGCCTCTCCTGATGTCCGTGAGCGTCGTGATTTTGGCAGTTCTGTGCATAGCAAGCTCTTTCCTCCTTCTTCCCGGATTGAGAAATATAACGCTTCAGCCTGCCGTTGACGCGCTGCTGGCCGGAGCCGAATATGCTAAAATAATAAAATGAAAAGAATAGCGATTTTTATCTTTGCTTTCCTGCTGTGGCAGTTGCTCGTCTGGTCCGGCGATATTCAAAATACAGCCGCCGGCATACTGGTGGCTCTAATCACGGCATTGATCTTCGCCGGAAGCGACGGGGCGCAGGACCGCGCCGGAGGGAAATTACTGGATATAAAACGCTGGTTATGGGCGCTTTATTATATCCCTGTGCTTGTCTATCACATTATACTCGCAAACTTTGATGTTATGTACCGCGTCCTCCATCCCGACCTTCCCATAAATCCAGGAATAGTTAAGGTGAGAACACGACTTAAATCCAAATCGGCAAGAGCCGTTTTATGTAATTCTATAACACTTACGCCGGGAACCCTCAGCATTGATATTGCCGGTGAATTTATCTATGTTCACTGGATAAATGTTAAAGGCCGCAATATTGAGGAATCCACTCGTATAATCGTAGAAAAGTTTGAAAATATTATTGCGAGGATTTTTGAATGATAACTTTTTTCTATATTAGCCTCCTTGTGTGCTGTTCACTCTGCATGTGGCGTATAGGCCGCGGGCCGACACCGCCGGATCGGGCTATGGGAATAGACATATTGGGAATTATCGTCGTGGGTTTCTGCGCCGTTAGCGCGCTTGAGACAGGCAGGGACTTCTATATGAACATAGCTCTGGCATGGAGCCTTCTATCCTTTATCGGCATGATTGCTCTGGCAAAACATCTGGAAGGCAAAGGATTTGATGAATAAGCCATGACTGAAATTATAAGTTATACCGCTATCACGATAGGCATGTTCTTCAATATCGTCGGTTGTATCGGTATAAACCGCCTGCCTGATGTGTATAACCGTCTCCAGGCCGCGACCAAATGCGTGACAATGGGAACCTGTTTAATACTGCTGGGGATAATGATACATGCGGGAATATCTCCGCTTGGAATTAAAGCATTGTTATGCGTAGTCTTCATCCTTGTTACTTCTCCCACCTCTGCCCATGCCCTGGCAAGAGGCGCATATAAATCCGGGGTAAAACTGTGGAAGAAAAGCTGCTGTGACCAATACGGCAAGGTGTCTCTCATAAACGCTCATGATGTTATGAAAAAAGATGTAATAACCGTCAGCCCCGACACCCCTCTTCAGGATGCCGTTGATCTCCTTGTTGAAATGAAAATAACCGGCATGCCGGTCGTGGAGCCGGACGGCGGCATAATCGGAATAATATCTGAAAAAGACATGATTGATTACTCAAACAAAAGCAATATTAAGACAGCAAAGGTCCGTGATGCCATGAGCGCGAAAGCCACGGTTTTTTCTCCCGATACCGATATCAATATCATTGCCGGAGTGCTTTCCACAGGAAAATTCCGCAGAGTGCCTATCGCGGAAAACGGAAAACTGGTGGGGATAGTTTCAAGGCGCGATATAATGCATATCCTGACCTCCGGTAAAAAGAAAGAGGCCGGCAAAAAATGAAATATCCGAAACTCCGGGAGCTCAAAGAAGCCGTGATATCGTTTTTTAGCCCGGCAGCGACGGTTAAATACCCATCCGGTCCGGCAATAATACATCCCCGCTTCAGGGGGAAACCCCAACCTCAGGACACGTGTATCGGATGCGGAGGATGCGTAAAATGGTGCCCCGCGGGAGCAATCAAAGAAATAAACGACACTGAAACAGGAAAAAGAAAAATAGTGTGGCATTATGACGAGTGTATAATGTGCGGCGAATGCGAGCGTATATGCACTACGAAAGACGGCGTTAAGATGGTCCCTGAATTTGAGCTAGCCGGTTTTGACCGGGAACTTATGCGCGCGGAAAAAGAATGCGACCTCCTTTTATGCGAATTCTGCGGAGCGGTAATATCCACGAGGGAACACGTTAAATGGATGCTTGAACAATTGGGTGAAAAACAGCCCGCGAATCTCGCGATATTTAATGAAAAACTTAAAGCTCTCGGCTTGACCGAGGATACAAAAAGGAAAATCAGCCTTGATAAAAGAGATGACCTGTTTGCCCTCCTCTGCCCGAAATGCAGACACCGGGTAAATATCTATGATTCTCTCTGATATCATAAATGGGGACTGTCCCCCTTACGGACGAAGTCGCAGATGGGGACTGTCCCTTTCTGTACTAAACGAACTCAATAATATCATAGACAGGGATTTTATCGTCGTGGGAATAGGCAATGAGTTAAGAGGTGATGACAGCGCGGGTATTTACACCGTGAAAAAAGGAATGGAAACATACAGCGAAAAATTTATTAACGCGGGGATGGCGATTGAAAATCACATATTCAAAATAACCGGCAGGGATGAAAATCTGGTTTTCATTGTTGACGCCTTATCAGGAAACGGAGAAACCGGACAGATAAAAATCGCGACTCTGGATAAACTTGACTCACAGGGCATTTCCACGCATTCTCTAAGCCTGAAGATGATTAACCGGTTTTTCAAAGAAGCCGGGAAAAAAGTCTATCTCGCGGGAATACAGGCGTCTGACACATCTATCGGCGCCTGCATTTGTCCGCAGGTTAAAAAAAGCGCGGATGAACTTGCTGAATTCTTTATAGGAAAACTGAGAGGGCTAAAATGCACGAATTAAGTATAGCCCGGCCGCTGGCAAAAGAAATAGAAGAAAAATGCGAAGGCAGAACACCCTCTCAAATCATAATTGCTGTCGGAGAAGCGTCAGGCGTTGACGCTGATTTCCTGCGGCATTCTTTTGAAGACCATATTTTCCCCGAAAAAAATTGGCAGGGAGCGGAGTTGGTACTGGAAAAAGAAGCTCCTTCCCTAATATGCCTGAAATGCGAAAAAATACTGGATGATGCGGTTCAATTCGCCTGTCCCGTTTGCGGAAACATTGCTATTGATATACATTCCGGCAACAGGGTCTATGTAAAAGAAGTTATCTGCAAATAAGGAACAAAATGAAAGAAAAAGTGAAAGAAGCGCTTGAGAAAATAAAGCCGTCGCTGGAAGCTCACGGCGGAGGTGTGGAATTAGTGGAAGTCACGGATGACGGTGTGGTAAAAGTAAAACTCACCGGAGCCTGCGGCGGCTGCCCCATGAGCCAGATGACGCTCTCAATGGGAATAGAGAAAACACTTAAAGAGGAAATTCCCGGAGTCAAAAAAGTAGAAGCAGTTTAGTAAACTTATTTAAGGCGCCATTTGGCGCCTGCGGGGCTGTCCTCTATAACAACGCCCTTCTCAAGGAGCTCCTGCCTTATTCCGTCAGCGGAGGCGTAGTCCTTGGCTTTTTTAGCTTCGGTGCGCTTCTCAATCATCGCCTGTATCTCCGATTCGGATATAAGAGCCGTCTTCTGCTTTTTTTCAAGCTTCAAAAAGCCGAGCACCCTGTCCATCTCATCTATTTTCTTCAGGACGGCAGCCGATTTTGTCTGATTAAATAATTTTATGAGGGCGAAAAAGGCGGCAAAGGCGGCGGAAGTGTTAAAGTCATCAGAGAGCGCGGCCATAAAGTTCTCGTATATCTTTTCCGCATCCTTCCGCGCCTTGTTATTCTCTCCGGCGGAGGCTTTTTCCTTAAGGCTCCTGTTCACCCTCTCAAGCGTGCGCTCGGCATCGGCAAGCGCGTCTTCCGAAAAATCTATGGGCGAGCGGTAATGCTGGCTGAGGAGAAAAAATCTCACCGCCTGAGGTGAAAATCTCCTGTATACGTCCCTGAGGGTGAAAAAATTGTTGAGGGATTTGCTCATCTTTTCCTTGTTTATCGTCACAAAACCGTTGTGGAGCCAGAAACGGCTGAAAGGCCTGCCTGTTATCGCTTCGCTTTGGGCAATCTCGTTTTCATGGTGAGGGAAAACAAGGTCCTGGCCGCCGCCGTGTATATCCAGCGTCTCGCCAAGATATTTGGCGCTCATGACCGAACACTCTATGTGCCAGCCCGGACGGCCATTGCCCCAGGGAGAGTCCCAGCCGGGCTCGCCGTCAGATGATTTTTTCCAGACGGCAAAATCCAGCGGGTTTTCTTTTTCTTTATCCACCTCCACCCGCGCTCCGGGCTTGAGATCGCCGGTGTTCCTTCCTGAAAGCCGCCCGTAAGAGGAAAAGCTCCCCACCCTGTAATAAACACTCCCGTCAAGCTCATAAGCCGCGCCCTTCTCCAGAAGCTTGGACACCGCCGTTATTATCTCTCCTATGTTATCCGAGACCTTTGGGGAAATATCGGCGTCATCCACGCCGAGGCGGCGTATGTCTCTGCAATATTCGTCTATGAATTGGCCTGAAAGCGTCCGGCAGTCCGTGCCTTTTTCAGCGGCCCTTGCGATTATCTTGTCGTCAATGTCGGTGAAATTCTGAACATACTTCACCTTGTATCCCGCGACCCCGAGAAACTTCCTTATGGCGTCAAAGACAACATAGCATCTGCCGTGCCCGAGGTGCGTGTAGTCATACGGCGTGATGCCGCAGACATACATACCGACCTTCCCCGCTTTCAGCGGAGAGAACTCCTCTTTTTTCTTTGTCAGCGTGTTATAAAAAAATATCTTTCTCATAGCCACTCCCTCTATTTAGACCGCTTAGCGCGTTTCCAATTGTTTTTTCACCTTTTCTAAAATAGTTTTAACGTAATTATAGTAATCCAAACTCTGTTTTTGGGTAATTGTCGTTTCGCCGCAATATAAATCAAGGTTCCTCGTATTCCTCATTGCGTTGCCTACTGATACAATTGTATCGTCATTAAGTATTTCACTTAGAACTTCAATGATTTTAATATGATGTCCCGGTATCCCCCCCCTGACTTTGGCATTTTTCATCGCCGCAATAAGCGTGATGCCGGCTTTTATGAGCGCTTTATATGAATAATCAAATCTCACTTCATCATTATTGTTATCACCCGCGATTTTAAGCGTATGGAAGGCATTGTCATAATATTTTTTAATCTGTTCGGGCGTAAAGTCTATTTGGCGGAAATATTTATTTTTCTTATCCGTCATACGATTCTTATTTTTTTGCTTTTAAACACAGTCTCTATAAAGGGATCCTTGCCGCTTTTCTTCCGGGCATATTCTTCCTCCGTCATATTCACAACATTAATTTCTCTGCTGATACTTTTCTGCAGGCCTGACAGCATTTTATGAATTTCCACCGTGTCGATTGCGCCTATCACAAGAATATCAATATCGCTGGATGAATCCATTATATCGGCAGCGTACGAACCAAAGATATAGACTGCCTTTATTTCTTTTCTGCCTTTCAATGCTTCTTTCAGGCTGCTTTCTATTCCTATGGTTTTCAAAATTATTTTTCTGTATTCGTTGTAAAGCGGATATTTTTTATTGAGTGAATAGTAGCGCTGATTCCCCATTTTTTCGGATTTGAAAAGGCCTTCGTTTTCATATTCTTTGAGTTTTTTTACAAGATTTCTTTTATCAACACCCAACGTGCCGGCAATCTCATTTACATAAAGTTTATCGTCACTATGAAGAAAGAAATGCGAAAGAAGCGCCTTTGACACTTTTGAACCAAACGCGATCATTTTCCCCCCTTAAAAACCGATGTTTATTTTTACACCTATCAGTGTAATATATTACACCTTCCCTGTCAAGCCACCGTAATTACACTTTTTA
>Ga0210016_1000917_pt1 | contig 26950 bp, 21 predicted proteins | sample CryGeyCG2014_300_FD_185454 | JGI IMG/M metagenome (GOLD analysis project Ga0210016, IMG submission 185454) | Groundwater microbial communities from aquifer - Crystal Geyser CG02_land_8/20/14_3.00 (SPAdes) (version 2) | ecosystem: Environmental > Aquatic > Deep subsurface > Groundwater | place...
ACAGGGCGCGATCACCCCCGAACAGGCGCGTTCGCATCCGCACCGCAACGTCGTCACCCAAGCACTCGGCGTCACCGATCCACAAAGCCTGCGCGTCGAAAGCCTGAAAGGCAAAATGTCGCCAGGTACGCAGATCTTGCTATGCAGCGACGGTCTCACCGAAGAAGTCGATGACAGCCACATCGGCCAGATCCTGCAACGCACCGACCTCTCGGTGCAAGAATGCGTCGATCACCTGATCGTCGCCGCGCTCGACGGCGGCGGCTCCGACAACGTCACCGCCATCCTGCTGCGTCGCAAATAGCAAACCCCGAGAATCGCCTAGCGTCAGTGGTGGGCGCTTGAAAAACCCAGGCGGTCCAGAAAACAACGACATCCAACTTGCCGCGCAAGCAGACGCCGAACCGATCTTTCCATCAGCCGCTGCGAGATCAAGCCACGCAGCGCCACGCAATTTGATCGTAGGTGCGCCGCTGTAAACCGCCATGGGAACAACCGGTGGCGGTTGCCCCAAAACTTGGAGTCCACCCGTGCAATTGCGCCAAGCCAAACCAGCCGATGTGCCGGCCATGCATGAAGTGCGGCTCGCGGTTCGGGAGAACACGCTGTCTGACCCCAATCGCATCACCGCGGCAAACTATGCCGATGCGCTCAATGCACTGGGGCGCACCTGGGTGGTAGAGACGGAAGGAAAAGTTGCGGCATTTGCTTCTGGTTACAGAACCGGGAGCATCTGGGCGCTGTTCGTTCATCCCGACTACCAGCGCCGCGGCTATGGCAAGGCGCTTCACGACACGGTGGTTACTTGGCTTTGGTCACTGGGTCACCAGCGCATTTGGTTATCCACCGCTCCTGGCACTCGCGCGGAGCATTTCTACGTCACTCAAGGGTGGCGGCACTGCGGCACGGTTTTGGGCGGTGACATTCGACTTGAACTCGATAACGCCTGATGCTGCATGCAAGTGCGCTGCGCTGCCACATCATCGGGCGCTGCGCTGCCACATCATCGCGGCGTCGCTTGATCGCGGCGCTGACGGTCGCGCCAACCCATAACATCAGCTCGCAGCAGGCCGAGGTTTCTTCATCAACAACGCGAGGATGTCGGCCAACTGGTCGCGTAGTTCGCGACGGTCGATGATCAGGTCGATGGCGCCGTGTTCGAGCAGAAACTCGCTGCGTTGAAAGCCTTCGGGCAGGGTCTCGCGAACGGTTTGCTGGATCACCCGCGGGCCGGCAAATCCGATCAGCGCCTGTGGCTCGCCAACATTGATGTCGCCGAGCATGCCGAGGCTGGCGGAGACACCGCCGGTGGTCGGATTGGTCAACACGCTGATGTAGGGCAGCCCGGCTTCGCGCAAGCGCGCCAGCGCGGCAGCGGTTTTCGCCATCTGCATCAGCGAGAACAGGCCTTCCTGCATACGCGCACCGCCGGTCGCGGAAAAACATAGCATCGGCATCCGTCGCGCGAGCGCGAGCTCCGCCGCGAGGGTGAACTTTTCGCCAACCACCGAACCCATCGAGCCACCCATGAAGCCGAACTCGAAGGCGCAGGCAGCTACCGGCAGCCCTTTGAGCAAGCCGTGCACAGCGATCAACGCGTCGTTTTCGCCGGTGGCTTTCTGGGTACTGAGAATGCGCTCCTGATATTTTCGGGTGTCCTTGAAATGCAGCACATCCTCGGGCGCGAGCTCGGGCGCAATCTCGACCACCGAATCGGCATCCAGAAAACTGCGCAAGCGCTCGCGCGCGAGTATCGGCATGTGGTAGTTGCACTTCGGACAAACCTGTTGATTGGCTTCGATCTCCGGCTGATAGAGCACAGCGCCACAGCCTTCACACTTGGCCCACAAGCCTTCCGGCACCTTGCGTTTATCGCCGCCCTGGGTGCGGATACGCTTGGGCATCAACTTGCTGAGCCAAGTCATGGCGATGGTACCTTCAACCTTTGCGTGCGCTGCATGTTCATCCCCTGCGGGTCCGGAACCACGGCCGAGTTCAGAGCGCACCATGGTCAGGCCGCCTGCGGTTTGCTCACCGCATCGAGTGCGGTTCGAATCGGTGACAGAAACTCATGGGCGATTTGCTGTGCCGACTTGGCGTCGGTCGCAATGGCCAATTTTTCCACCAGCGCGCTGCCGATCACAATGCCGTCGGCGTCGTCGGCCAACGCCACTGCCTGCGCCGCCGTCTTGATACCAAAGCCAACCGCGATCGGCGTTTTGACGACGTTGCGCAGCGCGGCCAGATGCTGATGCACGTCCGCCAGCACCATTTGATCGGCACCGGTGATGCCGGCAAAGCTGACGTAATACACATAACCCTGGGCCAGCTCCGCCATGCGTTTGAGCCGCACCGCGGTGGTCGTCGGCGAGGCCAAAAAGATCTGCGCCAAGCGATGCTTGGCCAACACCGGTCGCACGCTGTCGGCTTCTTCGGGGGGGCAATCCACCAACAACACGCCATCGATTCCGGCGGCACGCGCCGCCGCCGCGAAGCGCTCCCAGCCGAAATATTCCACTGGGTTCAGGTAGCCCATCAGCACCACCGGGGTGGTCGCGTCGGTCAACCGGAAACTGCGCACGAGGGCGATCACCCGTTCCAATCTCATGCCTTTGCGGAGCGCCCGCTCGCTGGCTTGCTGGATCACCAGGCCATCGGCCATCGGGTCGGAAAACGGCACGCCCAGCTCGATCAGATCGGCCCCGGCCTGGACCAGCGCGTGCAAGATGTCCACGGTCCACGCCGGATTTGGATCACCGGCGGTGACAAACGGAATCAACGCCGGGCGCCGCTGGCTTTTAAGTTGGGCAAAACGTTGATCGATGCGATTCATGGTGGGCAGCAGCCAAGCGATTGAATGGTGACAACGGAAACTGGCGCGCGATCGAGCTTAAAGCGCGATGCCTTCGATAGCGGCGATGGTCTGTACGTCTTTGTCGCCGCGACCCGATAGATTGCAGAGTATCAGTCGGTCGTTCGGCAGGGTGCGCGCCAGCTTCATCGCCTGGGCGACGGCGTGGCTGGATTCGAGCGCCGCGAGGATGCCTTCGGTTCGCGCCAGCGCATGAAATGCCGCCAGCGCTTCGGCATCGGTGATGCCGACGTAGCTGGCTCGACCGGTGTCTTTGAGCCAAGCGTGCTCGGGGCCGACGCCGGGATAGTCGAGCCCGGCCGAGACCGAATGCGTCTCGGTGACTTGGCCATCGTCGTCGCACAACAGGTAGGTACGATTGCCGTGCAACACGCCGGGCCGCCCGGCACTGAGCGAGGCGGCATGTTTGCCGCTGGCGATGCCAAGCCCGGCGGCTTCGGCACCAAACATGGCGACTGCGGCATCATTCAAAAATGGATGGAACAAGCCAATCGCATTGGAGCCACCGCCGACACAGGCCACCAGCGCGTCGGGCAAGCGGCCGAACTGCTCGACCATCTGCCGCCGCGCCTCACGCCCGACCACAGCGTTGAAGTCGCGCACCAACATCGGATACGGATGCGGCCCGGCGACGGTACCGATGATGTAGAAGGTGTGATCGACGTGGCTCACCCAATCGCGCATCGCTTCGTTGAGCGCGTCTTTCAGCGTTTTCGAGCCACTGGTCACCGGCACCACGGTGGCGCCGAGCAATTTCATCCGAAACACATTGATCGATTGCCGTTCGATATCGGTGGCGCCCATGTAGACGACGCATTCCAGACCGAGTCGCGCCGCCACCGTGGCGCTGGCGACGCCGTGCTGACCGGCACCGGTCTCGGCGATGATGCGGGTCTTGCCCATCCGGCGCGCCAGCATGCCCTGGCCGATGGTGTTGTTGATTTTGTGCGCGCCGGTGTGATTCAGGTCTTCGCGCTTGAGCAGAATCTGCGCGCCGCCGACTTGTTGACTCAAGCGCTGGGCGTGATAAATCGGGCTCGGGCGGCCGACGTAATGCTTGAGGTCATGATCGAGCTCGGCCAGAAAGGTTGGGTCGGCCTGGGCTTCGGCATAAGCGGCGGCCAGTTCGGCCAGCGGCGCCATCAGCGTATCGGCCACGAACTGGCCGCCATAGGGGCCAAAATGACCACGCGCGTCCGGTTGGGTGAAATAGTCGGATGGCGGATCAATGGCGTTCAGCACGGCGCACCTCGTGGACGAAGGCGCGCATTTTCGCATGATCCTTGACGCCGGGGGCAGATTCGACGCCCGAACTCAAATCCACGGCGTAGGGATGCACCGCCGCCAACGCCGCGGCGACGTTGCCGACATGCAAGCCACCGGCGAGGATCAAGCGCGTGCCCAAATTACGTGGAATCGGTGACCAGTCAAAGGTTTGGCCACTGCCACCGCTGCCGCCCGCATCGTGGCTATCGAAAACCCATCCGCTGGCGGCGGCGTATTCGGCCAGGAATTCGGCCAACGCCGGTGGCGGTATCGGTTTGGCCATCGGCACCGCCTTCAACCAGGGCCGCGCAAACTGCGCGCAAAATTCAGCGGACTCCTCGCCATGAAACTGCAAATAGTCAAGTTCCACCCTCGCCAATACCGCGCGTACGGTCGCCGCCTCGGCATTGCGAAACAGGCCCACCCGGGCCACGAACGGCGCCACCGATCGGGCGATTTCAGCCGCTTGCTCGGCGGTCACCGCACGCCCACTGCCCGGCACAAACACCAAGCCGATGGCATCGGCGCCACAGGCCACGGCAGCCGCCGCATCGACGCTGCGGGTGATGCCGCAAAACTTGATACGGGTGCGTTCGAAGCCAGGTTCAGGCATCCAGACAGACCTCATCGGGCAAACCGAAAGCCGGTGAATAGCGCGGCCCGAGAAAGCACAGGCCCGACGCCGACGCGGTGATGCCTGCCAGTTTGCGACTGCGTGCGGCCAGTACCTCGGCGATCCATTCCGGCGGATGTTCGCCACGACCCACCGCCAGCAAGCTGCCGGCGATGTTGCGCACCATATGGTGGAGAAAGGCGTTCGCTTCGATGTTCAAATCAATGCGCTCGCCGCGTTGCGTGAAGTCCAGCGCCAGGATCGTTCGCACCGGACTCGGCGCCTGGCAAGCCAGGGTGCGGAAAGAAGTGAAATCGTGCTGGCCGAGCAAGCATCGGCTCGCCGCCTGCATGGCGGCCACATCGAGCGGCATACACTCCCAGGCACAAAAGCGTTTCTCCAACGCGGGCCGACTGCGACGGTTGATCAAGCTGTAGCGATAGCGTCGTGCCCGTGCCGAAAAGCGGGCGTGAAAATCTTCGGCTACCGGCTGCACCCAGCGCACGGCGATACTGGCCGGAAGTTTCGTATTGCCGCCCATCAGCCAGGCCCAAGGCGTGCGCACGGTGGCACTGACGAAATGCACCACCTGGCAGCGCGCGTGCACGCCAGCGTCGGTACGCCCGGCACAGACGACGGCAACGTTGCTGTCGGCGACAAAACTCAAGGCACGCTCAACGTGTGATTGCACCGACTGGCCTTTGGTCTGGTTTTGCCAGCCACAAAAGTTGCTGCCATCGTATTCAATGCCCAATGCGACTTTCATCGATGCTGGCGCCAGTTAGGAGGCCGGGTTCGGTTGGACCGTGAGCCGCATGGCTAAACCAGCCCAGCGCTGCGATTGCCGACGGTTTTCAAGCAGGGTGCCTAAAGCCACGCCACCGGTTCAGCAACAACGCGTCGCCAATCAGAACCCTACGGCAACCGTGGCCGCACTGGCTTCGCAGCGGCCGCGAAGATCGATGAGCTGCGGCTTAAAGCCTCGGGCTAGCCGATTTCCTTGAGCAGTTCGCGGGCTTCATCTCGCTGGCTGGCATTACCTTCGCTGATGACTTCCTCCAGCATGCTGCGAGCACCATCACTATCGCCCATGTCGAGATAGGCACGCGCCAGATCAATCTTGGTGGCAACGGCGTCATCACCCAAAAACTCGTTGTCGATCACGGCCACCGCTGGAGCGGTTGGATTCTGGTCGGCCTCCACAAGATCGATCGACGGCACTTCCAAAGTCGGCGTCGCGCCCAAGCTGTCGGCGCTGCCCAGGTCGAAATCGAAACTGGGAGAAGCTGGCTGGGTGATCGGCGTTGAAGCCACTACCGGATCGGTCAGCACAAAATCGAAATCATCGTGCGGCGGCGGCGAATCGACGGTGGCCGCTGCTGGTGTTGCCGCTGCTGGTGTTGCCGCTGCTGGTGTTGCCGCTGTAGCTGGCTCCGCGAAGGTCGGCTCATCGAAGGCCACATGCTCGGCGGTCACCTGGTGGGCGGCAAACGCCGGCTCGCCAAAATCGGGCACCGCGTTGTGTTCCGCCGTGTCCGCGTTGCCGCTGAACAAGGGATGCGTCGGGCTGATGTCCATGCCCATCAGGATCACGCCCTGCCATTCCGGACAGGAAGGATCGGCTACCTGCGCGTACATGGCTTCGGCTGCGCCCTCAAATTTCTCGGGATCGCGGCGGGTATAAAAATATTCCAGCACGTTGAGATGCGCGTTGAGGTCGGTCGGATCGAACGCCAGCGCGTTGAGCAGGTCGGTTTCTACCGAATCCGCCGCATCAGTGCCATCGACGCCATTGGCAAAGGCCCCAGCGAGCGAACCGCCCGGAGTGCTGGCAGTTGGCGCCGCATTGCGTTTGCGGGCAATCAGGCCAATCGCCGCCAACGCCGCCAACAACAAGCCAATACCGCCCATGACCATGGAATTGCGATACCAAGGCGTTGCCGCTGGGCCATCGCTGACCGGTACCGGCTTGACCGCTTCTGCTTCCGCCAACGGCTTGGTCTCGGCATTGATCGGCTGGTCAGTGGCAGCGGCTGCAGCGGTGGATGAATCGCTGGCGCTGCCATTGATCTGGGTGACCGGTGCTGCGGATGGATCTGGGATGGCCGCCACGTCGTTGGTCTCTTGCGCAGATGGGTCGTTGCTCGCGACCACGGCGGTCGTAGCGGGTTTCACGTCTTGGGCTTTGGCTGCCAGCGCAGCTTTGGCGGCTTGGGTATCTTTGGCGATCAGCGCATCCGCCGCCAGTTTGGCAGCCGCTTCGGCTTTGGCCAATTTGGCGGCGGCCTCAGCCTGCGTTTTCCTGGTTTCGGCTTCGGCTTTGAGACGCGCGTTCAACGCGTCTTTTTGCGCGCTGCTGAGTTGCGCGCTGGCTTCGCGGGCGCGCTGGTCAGCGGCCGCCAAACGGTCCTGCAATCCTTTGAGTTCGGAATCCTTGAGTTGGATCAGTCGCTCAGATTTTTCGCTGATGCCTTCGAGTTCTTTGATCCGTGCTCGCAACTCGCGCGCGTCTTTCTGGCTGCTGGACAATGCCTCTTTGGTCCGCGCCACTTCGGCGCGCGCTTCGGCGGCACCGGTACCACCAGCGCTACCGGGCCGATCAGAACTGCTATCCGACTTGCCTGGCGGCACCAACTCAAGACGCGAACTGGTCTTGCTGCCGGATGCCGCCGCCGATGGCGACGCGCCGGTACTGGCAAGCGCGGTATCCGCTACCAAGGTGGGACGCGTTGCTTCGATCCAGCTTCGATTTTGGTTAAGCACTTCTACTGTGGCTTGACTGGCATTGGTAGCCGACAGCTCCGGTGGACCGGGAATGCGCAAAATCGCCCCGCGTTTCAAGGTGTTTACATTTTGCTGATAAAACGCGTCCGGATTCGCACGCAACAGGGCCAGCATCATTTGATTGAGCGTGACGGCTTCGTTGGGGCGCGTCGTCGTGGCGATTTCCCACAAGGTTTCGCCGGTGGCCACCGGGCCGTATTCGCTGCTGGCCATGGTCGCTGCAGGCGGCGGCGCTTCAACCGCTGCGGACGCCGCTGCCGGTTCCGCTGCTGGCGCAGGCGCCGGGGCTGCGGTCTCGGCCACCAACGCCGCTTCTGGCGTTGCTTCGGGTGCTGCTTCGGGCGGCACTTCGGGTGCTGCTTCTGCTACTGGCGTGGCCGCTGGCGCTGGCGCGGGTGTCGACTCCGGCTCCGGAAGCGGCGTCACCGGCGCCGCTTCGGGTTCCGCCAGCTGGCTGCTGGGCGGCGCGGCCGACAAGCGCTCAGTCGGCAGTGCTTGGGGTTCGGCGATACGCTCGACCGCTGCCCGGCTACCAATGATTGCGGGTGCGGAAATCGGCGGGTCGAGCAGCACGGAATACTCACGCAAGATGCGGCCGTTGGCCCAGTTCACTTCCACCAGAAAAGTGAGAAATGGCTCGCGAACGGGCTGATCGCTGCTGACCTGGATCACGGTTTCGCCACGCGCATTCTGCGTCACATCGAAAGTGATTGGCACCGCTACGCTGCTGATGCTCAGCCCGACCCGGGTGAACTCCTCGGCAGCCGCCAGCTTGGCGCGCAAGCCCTCGGCTTCGCCGGCACGACTGGTGATGACCGGAATCTCGGCGCGCAACGGTTGGTTCAAGTCAGAGGTAACGACGATGCCGCCCAGTCCTAGCGCAGAGGCAGCAGAACTGCCGAGCGCTAATGCGACAGCAAGTGAAATTGGCAGCGGTCGGTTCATGCGTAGCCCCGATGATTGGCGATTGATTGGCATTGAGGGTTTGGCCTTGAGCTGCAGACCGAACTTAGAAATCAGCTTATAACACGGCGCTAAGTATAGGGGAAGATTGAAATTATCATTAGGCCATCACAGTAGCCAAAAACCTGCCATGGATCGATCCCGGCGCCACCTTGGCGACCATGACGGTCAAAGATAGTCCGCGATCAGTCGCTCGGCAATCTGTACGGCGTTCAGTGCCGCGCCCTTGCGAATGTTATCGGCCACCACCCACAGGTCGATGCCGTGCGGATGTGAAATATCCGCACGAATACGCCCAACATACACGGGGTCCTGGCCGGCCGCATGCGTCACCGGGGTTGGATAAGCACCGGCTTTGTGCTCATCCACCACTACCACGCCTGGCGCTTTTTCCAGTAGCGCCCGCACTTCTGCGGCGCTGATCGGATCGCGGGTTTCGATATGCACCGCCTCGGCGTGACCGTAAAAAACCGGCACCCGCACCGCCGTCGGGTTGACCATGATGCTCGAATCTTCAAAGATCTTCTGGGTTTCCCAGACCATCTTCATTTCTTCTTTGGTGTAGCCGTTAGCCAAAAACTCGTCGATCTGCGGGATCACGTTGAAGGCAATCTGGCAGGGAAATTTGCTGACCTTCACGGTCTGAAAATTGAGCAACTGCGCGGTTTGCTTGGCGAGTTCTTCGAGCCCGGAGCGACCCGCGCCGGAAACCGATTGATAGGTCGCCACATTGATTCGGGTAATGCCAACCGCACGCTGGATCGGCGCCAGCGCAACCAACATCTGCATGGTCGAACAATTGGGATTGGCAATGATGCCGCGGCTCGGGTAGCGGCCAATCGCCTGCGGGTTGACCTCGGCGACGACCAACGGAATCTCCGGGTCATAGCGAAATTGCGCGGTGTTGTCGATCACTACCGCGCCGGCGGCGACGGCGCGTGGCGCGTGGCGCGCAGAAACGCTACCACCGGCGGAAAACAGGGCAATGTCGATACCCGCAAAATCAAACGACTCCAGGTCTTGCACCAGCAGCTGACGCGAACCCAAATTGACTTTGCCACCGGCCGAACGCGGGCTCGCCAAAGCCACCACCTGCCCCAGCTTCAATGCTTGCTTGCGTTCGGCAAGGAGGCCCAGCATGACTTCGCCGACGGCACCAGTGGCGCCAACAACCGCGATGTTGTATGCAGATTTTTTGCTCATGGTCGATGCAGTTCTCAAGTCAATTCTAAATCGGCCGAGCGGCCGGAATGCGCGGCAAAACCTCACCAACGTCAGCACACTGCGCACGATGCCGCAGCGCATGATCCATCAGTACCAACGCCATCATCGCCTCGGCGATCGGGGTGGCACGAATGCCAACGCAGGGATCATGGCGGCCCTTGGTGACGACCTGGACCGCAGCGCCATGGACGTCGACGCTGGCGCCTGGCAGGCGCAGGCTGGAGGTCGGCTTGATCGCCATGCTGGCACGCACGACCTGACCGGTGGCGATGCCACCCAGAATGCCACCGGCGTGATTGCTGGCGAAACCGTCCGCACGGATCAAGTCGCGATGGTCGCTGCCATGCTGGCTGATGCAGGCGAATCCGGCGCCGATCTCGACACCTTTGACCGCATTGATACTCATCAGCGCGGCGGCGAGATCGCTGTCGAGCTTGCCGTAGATCGGTTCGCCAAAGCCCGCGGGTACGCCGCTCGCTTCGACATCGACGCGGGCGCCGATCGAGTCGCCGGACTTGCGCAAGGCATCGATGCAGGCTTCGAGCTCCGGGACCATCTCGGCATCGGGCCAAAAGAACGGATTTTGCTCGACCGCGGCCCAGTCGAAGTGCCTCGGTTTCAGCTCGCCGATCTGCGCCAGATAGCCACGGATTTCAATGCCGTAACGTTGCCGCAGCCATTTCTTCGCGATCACCGCCGCGGCCACCCGCATGGTGGTTTCGCGGGCACTGGAGCGGCCGCCACCGCGTGGGTCCCTGATGCCGTACTTCTGCCAATAGGTGTAGTCAGCGTGGCCGGGGCGAAACTGCTCGGCGATGTCGGCATAGTCTTTGCTGCGAGCGTCGGTGTTGCGGATCAGCAAAGCGAGTGCGGTGCCGGTGGTCTTGCCGGTGTAAACGCCGGAAAGAATTTCCACTTGATCGGCCTCGTGGCGCTGCGAGGTATGCCGCGTGCGGCCGGTCGCCCGTCGCTGCAAATCCAGTTGAAAATCTTCCGGCGCGATCTCGATGCCCGGTGGCAGCCCATCGAGCACGCAGCCGATCGCTGGTCCATGGCTTTCGCCGAAGGTGGTTAGTGTCAGCAATTTGCCGAAATGGTTGTGGCTCATGCCGCCTCGCGGTGCCGGGCGAGCAGAGCGAACTCATGCTGCCAGGCCAGCAGCGCATCGCGCTCCAGCACAAAAATACCCATCTGGCCGACCTTGAACTCAACCCAGATGAAGGGAACCTGCGGCAACAACCGCACCAGCGCGTGTTCCGCCTCCCCTACTTCGCAAATCAACCAGCCATCCGGATTCAGATGCTCCGCAGCGTCGCGCAAAATGCGCAGCACCAGATCGAGCCCATCGGCGCCGGCGATCAGGCCGTTTTCCGGTTCAAATCGATATTCCGCAGGCAGTGCCGCGACCTCTGCCTGGGTGACGTAGGGCGGGTTGCTGACAATCAAGTCATAGCGCGCACCGGCCAGCGCCGAGAACAAATCCGATTGCCGCCAATTGAGCTGATCGGTCACCTGCAAACGCTCGGCATTTTCCGCGGCCAAGGCCAGCGCCGCCGCGCTGATATCGACGCCATCCACTTGGGCTTCGGGCAAATAGTGCGCGCAGGCAATGGCAATACAACCACCGCCCGTGCACAGATCCAGCACCCGCGCCAGTGGCCGCCCGGCGCGCCAAGGTTCGAAGCCGGCCTCGATCAATTCGGCAATCGGCGAGCGCGGAATCAAAGCGCGTTCGTCGCAGCCGAAACTCAAACCGGCAAACCAAACTTCTCCGGTCAGATAACAGGCCGGCTTGCGCTCGCGAATGCGTCGTTCGAACAAGCCCAGCACGGCCTGTTGCTCCGCTGCGGTCAGCCGCGCCGATCCATACACCGGGCTGAGATCGTGCGGCAGATGCAGCGCGTGCAGCACCAGTTGCGTCGCCTCATCCAGCGCATTGTCGAAACTGTGGCCGAAGCAAAGGTGGTCAGCGTTGAAACGCGAAGCGCCGTAACGGATGTGGTCGATGATCGTCTGCAGGGCTTGGGTCATGGCCGAATTATAGGGTCTGGCGACCGCTATACTGCGCGACCCGGTAGGTTTTTCGCCACTTTATGTCTCGTCTCCCCTGGATCATTGCCCTGCTCGCGGTGGCAGCCAGCATCGGCCTGATGCTCGGTCGGCACCAGCAAGCCGCGTCGGCACCGGCGTTTCGCTCGCTGCTGAGCTATGCGCAGGCGCGTACGCTGTCTGATTTTGAACTTTCGACCAGCCCCAGCGGCCGCTTGAACAAAGCGCGCTTGCAGGGCCGCTACTCGATTTTGTTTTTTGGCTTCACCCATTGCCCGGACGTTTGCCCGACAGCGCTGGGCGTCTTGCGCGATACCGAAAAATTGCTCGGCGCCGCCGCCGATCAAATCAATTTTGTATTCGTCTCGGTCGATCCGGAACGTGACGACCTGAACGCGCTTGGCAACTATGCGAAATTCTTTTCCGCGCGCTTGCTCGCCGCCACCGGTCCCGATGCCGCACTGTTGCCGTTCACCCGCGAACTCGGTGTACTGTATTTCAAGCAAGCGCCAGTGGCGGGCGAATACAGCGTCGATCACAGCGCCCAATTTGTGGTGCTCGATCGGCAGGTACGGGTGATCGGCATCATTCGACCGCCGCACGATCCGGCGGCGATTGCCGACGATTTGCGGCGCTTGCTGGGTAGCCAATAATGTCGCTGTTGGTGGCTTGTCAGTACCTGCTGCCGCAGCGTCTGCTGTCAGCCCTGATGCGGCGTCTCACCCGAATTCGGTGGCGGCCGTGGAAAAACTTTTTGATCCGGCAGATCGCCAGGCGTTTCAACGTCGATTGGTCTGAAGCCAGTTATCCGGACGCCGACAGTTATCCCCACTTCAATGCCTTTTTCACGCGGGCGCTGCAACCCGGCGCGCGGGTCGCCGATGCCGACCCCGACAGCCTGCTGATGCCCGCCGATGGCCGCATTTCGCAACTGGGGCGTATTGGCGACGGCCGCATCTTTCAAGCCAAGGGCTTCGATTTCAGCGTTGAAGAATTGCTCGGTAGTGGTGATCTGGCGGCCAACTATCGTTCGGGATCGTTCGCGACGATTTATCTGTCGCCGCGCGACTACCACCGGGTGCACATGCCGTGGACCGGACGACTGCAGGAAACCCGCCATTTGCCCGGACGTTTGTTCAGCGTGTCACCCAACACGGTGGCGCAGGTACCACGATTGTTCGCCCGCAACGAACGGCTGGTGTGCTGTTTCGACACCGACTTCGGTCCGCTGGCAGTGGTCATGGTCGGCGCCCTGCTGGTCTCGGGTGTCGAAACGGTTTGGTCGGGCGTTGAGATTCCGCCTTACGCCCACCGACTTTGGGTACGCGATTATCGCGGCATGGTCAAACCCATCGAGATTCCACGGTTTGCCGAAATGGCGCGATTCAACTACGGCTCAACCGTTATCGTGCTGATGCCGGAGCGGGTCGCGGCGCTGGACCCGGCACTACGCAGCGGTCAAGCCGTGCGCGTCGGCCAAGCGCTGGCGCATCGTTGTCGTTAGCGTGAAAGACCTAGGTTAGGCTTGAGCGCAGCGATGCCCAACCAAGCCGGAGGCGGAGCGCGATTTTTGGGTGGTCAGGTTTCGCGGTCAGTGCCATCAAATCTTTTCACGACCTCTGCCCTTGCGCGACATCGCACCCGCACAGTGTCTTTCATCATCGATGAGTGCCGCACCCCTGCTGCATGAAAGTTTGTCCGACAGTTGACCGGCAGCGGCGGCAAGCCTTGTGCTGCCTGACCACCGGCGTCAGCCAAACGGTGATGCCGCTCACGGTTTGCCTTTGAACGCCATCACATTGCGCCCTATTTGGTCAGTATCGCTGGCCCTATTTGTGACCGGATCGGCAATTTTCCCGCACCCTTTTCGACACAGTACGCGGCACCGTCCAGCCGAAAAGGAAACCTACCCGTGGCCATGCTCAATAACGTCAATCTGGGTGCCCGCGTACTGGAACGCAGCACCGCGTTTGCCCGCTATCTGCAAATGCTGCGTCAGTTCACCACGATCAGCAGCGCCATTGCCGAACTCGATGCAGCAGATCGCAAACGCATTGGCTTGACGGCATTGGCCGAGCTGACCCGGGCCCAGGTCGTCGGCCCGATCGAGTCCGCGCCGACGGAACCGAACTGGCAAGTGGAAGCCGCCATCGCTTTCGCCCGTGTGCGTTCGCAACAGCCGACGGTACGCGTGGCCGGCATCAAGCGCTGGTTGGTGGCCGCCTATCGCGCCACCTTCGACTCGCCGTACGGCGAAATCCAAAGCCTGCACCGCGGCGTGCTGCGCGCGCTACGCAATATGCATGGCACCAATCCCACGGTGACCGAAGTCCAGCTCGCCCGCAGCGCCTGAAAGCAGCGGCGACCAAACCCGTTCAATTCGACCAAGCCCGCGTGCAGGCCTGCAGCGCCGGGATCGGCGCATTGAGCGGCATCACTTCGCCGCGTTGGGCGACACGCAGGCCGGCCGCCGCCAACTGCTCGGCATCGGCCGTGCTCGCGTAGTGATACAGCACCATGCGACGGCGCGTGGCTGGGGAATAGTCCCGCAGCAAGTCCTCCAGACCGGTATGCGAGGGATTGCCGAGCAATCCGCAATCGTGCGCAATCAGCATCTTGCCGTCGTCCAACAAGGCAATTTGATCGGCGATCGGCCGGGTGTCGCCGGTCCACAGGAACGCGCCCGTCAACGCCAGACCAAATGCCGTGTTCGGCAAGTGATGGCGCACCGGAAAAACATCGAACCAGTGACCGCGATGCCAAAATCCGCGACCGACGGGAACCAGTTGGAAAGCATCCCAAAAATTGGCGCCGCCCTCGGCGAGCGGACTCGGGTAGTCGCCAAGGCGCGATTGCAAAATCGGCACCAGCGCCGCCGCGCAATAGAGGCGCACTTTGCCGCAACGCGCGGGATCGAACAATGCTTGATAGAAAAGTCGCTCGCAACCGCCAATGTGATCGAAATGCGCGTGGGTGATGAAGACGGCATCCGGCATCCTTGCGTACTGCGTCACGTAGGCGGTCAGCGCTTCCTGACCGCAATCGATCAACAACATCGGCGCGGCGTCGTATTCGAGCACCGCCGCCGCCGAGCCCAGCTCGACCGCGCTGGCGTTACCAACGCCGAGAAACCGCAACTGCCATTGGCCGTTCATCGCGCCCCCTCGCCGATGCTGGCGGGATGCAGCAGTTGTGATCGCCAAGCGGATTCCAGCGCTGCCCAGTCGGCGGGCGCCACTAAGGTTTCTGGCTGCCCCGCGCCAATCTTGCAGAGCGAGCGATGCAATCGCGCCAGGTTCTGTGCTGGCCAGATCGCATCCAATGCACGCCAGCGGCCGCGATCAAAATCGATCAGGTACGCCCGACCCGCTGAATCCAGCAAAATATTGTGCGCGTTCAGATCGGCGTGGCAAATGCCCAAGGCATGAAAACGCGCGATCAAACCACCCAACGCGGCCCAGTCGATGGCTGCGGGCGCACGTCGCCAGCGCTCGGCCAAGGTTTCGGCGCGGTCGATCCGCTTGGTCATCAGTGCCGCTTGATAAGTCATGCCGCTACGCCAATAAGCGGCCGCCAAGGGTTGTGGCACCGGCAGACCGGCGCGATAGAGTGCCGCCGTCAGCCGAAACTCGCGAAACGGTCGCGTCACTTCGGCACCCAGCCAAAGGTAGCGATCAGTGCCAAGGCGCGCCATCAGTCCACCGCGGCGATAGCGCCGTAACACCGCCGCGCCCGCCGCCGTTGCCAGGTAGTAAACCGCACCCCGACCGCGCCGATCCGCGCCACTCTTGCCCGGGGGCGATTGAAACCAATCCAGACTCGGCGGCTCGGCGAATCCTGACGGGTCGTAAATAATCGCCGCCTGATCCAGCGCAACCACCGCAGCACCGCCGACCCCAGCCGCTGGTGCCGCAAGATTCGCTAACGAGAAAGGGGATTCAGGCGGCTTCACGCTCGCAGTTTACCCCGACTACCAACGCTGACGTTTTTTGCGGGAGCGCCGATCGCGCCATCGCGACGCTTGTCGGCGCCACCACCCCGGCAGTGCGGTGCTCCCGCTTTTTGTGGGAGCGTCGATCAGCATCGCGACTGTTGTGCAACGCCTCTCACCATCTCGCCCTGCTCAACACACAACTTCGGTGCTGTGCGTTCGTAAAACAACAAATGGTGATCGCTTCGATGGTGTAACCCTCGACGATTGTGCGAGGTGTTGCACTGCATTGCTACGACGACACTGAGCCATGCGTTCGCTCCTTGAGTTAAATCGCAGCATCAATTTGGATTATGCGGAAGATTTCGGTACAGTACTTTACTTTCACAGTACATGCGCTACACAAGCGGAAAACATGGCTTCCGCCAAGACTGCCACGCTGACATTTCGGATCGAACCCGAACTCAAAGAAGCGGTGCGCATCGCTTCGGTCAATGAGCACCGCTCCGTCGCCAACATGATCGCGGTGATGATCCGCGACTATTGCGGGCGGGTCGGGGTAGAGATTGCCAAGCCGAACGCAATTCCGCAAAAAAGCCAATCGCGTACCGGGGTTTCAACAACGGGCGCCAAGGCCAAATAGGAAACGCCATGCCCAACCCCTTTTTTGACCAACCGATCCTCAACTCACCCTATGCGTACCCACCGCGACATTGGGAGCTGGATGAAGATGGGCAACCCACGCAGCAGATCATCGAAACTCGCCGCCGCGCCAAGTTCATCACACCGATCCCGAAGCCCAAGAAGCGCAAGGCCGCTGCCAAGCAGGAAGGATTCGTTTTCGAGGAGGGCGCGGGGCTGTCCACGAAGGAGCAGCAATACGACCCCACCTCGATCATCAATGAAGTACGTAGCCACGTGGATTCCTGGAGGTCCCTGCCCCATCCCAATCAGTGGCAGGTCACGCCGGAAACAGTCCGTCTATTGCAGCACTGGCGCCATCACAAATTCAATTCTATCCGCCCGTTTTTTTGTCAGGTGGAGGCGGTGGAAACCGCGATCTGGCTCACCGAGGTTGCCCCTCAGTCCAAGCATGGCAAGCGTGTTCTCGATCATCTCGCATTGGCGAACAAGGATGCCAATCCCGAGCTGATGCGTCTGGCGCTAAAACTGGCCACCGGCGCCGGCAAGACCACGGTCATGGCCATGATCATTGCCTGGCAGACCATCAACGCGGTACGCCGACAGGCAAGCAAGAGCTTCACGCGCGGCTTTCTGATCTGTGCCCCCGGCCTGACCATCAAGGATAGGCTGCGCGTCCTCCAGCCCAACGACCCCAACAGCTACTACAAAGACCGCGAACTGGTGCCGGGCGACATGCTCGACGACGTGAATCGCGCCAAGATCGTCATCACCAACTATCACGCCTTCAAGATGCGCGAACGCATCGATCTGTCCAAGGGCGGTCGGGCTTTGCTCCAGGGCCGCACCGGCGAAGAACCCAAAACGCTCGAAACCGAAGGCCAGATGCTCCAGCGCGTCATGCCCGACTTAATGGGCATGAAGAACATCCTCGTCATCAACGACGAGGCGCATCACTGCTACCGGGAAAAACCGCAAGACACCGACGATGAATCGCTGAAGGGTGACGAGAAAAAAGAGGCCGAGAAGAACAACGAGGCCGCGCGCCTGTGGATTACCGGCCTCGAAGCCGTGAACCGCAAACTGGGCGTTGCCCGCGTCATGGACCTGTCTGCTACACCGTTCTTCCTCAGTGGTTCAGGTTACGCCGAGGGCACACTGTTCCCGTGGACCATGAGTGACTTCTCGCTGATGGATGCCATCGAGTGTGGCATCGTCAAACTCCCGCGCGTGCCGGTGGCGCAGAACATACCGGGCCAAGAAATGCCGATGTTCCGCGACCTGTGGGAAAACCTCAAGGACGCTCAGCCCAGACTGCCGAGAGGGGGGCGAACCGTCGCTGGCGAACTCGATCCGCTTAACCTGCCGACCCTTTTGCAAACAGCGTTGCAAGCCCTCTATGGTCACTACGAAAAGACCTTCAACAAGTGGGTGGAGAGCGGCATCAAGGTGCCACCCTGTTTCATCATCGTCTGCCAAAACACCGCCATCTCCAAGCTGGTTTATGACTTCATTTCCGGCTTCCAGCGCAGGCCCAACGAAGACGGCACCACACCGCCGCCCTTTCCCGGCGCCTTGCCCCTGTTCAGTAACTACGACAAAGCCACCAGCAACCCGCTGCCGCGCCCGAACACCTTGCTCATCGACAGCGAACAGCTCGAAGCCGGCGATGCGCTCGACGAGAATTTTCGCGGCATGGCGGCGGACGAAATAGCGCAATTTCGCCGAGAAATCGTGGAACGTAGCGGTGATGCCCGATCTGCCGACATCATCACCGATCAGGAACTGTTGCGCGAAGTGATGAATACCGTCGGCAAACCAGAGCGGCTTGGCGGCTCCATCCGCTGCGTCGTATCGGTATCCATGCTCACCGAAGGCTGGGATGCCAATACCGTCACCCACGTCCTCGGCATACGCGCCTTCGGTACACAACTGCTGTGCGAACAGGTCATCGGTCGCGCGCTGCGCCGCCAGTCCTACGAGTTGAACGAGGACGGGCTGTTCAACGTCGAGTACGCCGACGTTTTCGGCATCCCCTTCGACTTCACCGCCAAGCCGGTCATTGCGCCACCGCAGCCGCCGCGCAAGACGGTGCAAGTCAAGGCCATGCGACCGGAACGTGATGCACTGGAAATCCGCTTTCCCCGCGTAGAGGGTTATCGTGTCGAGTTGCCGGAGGAACGGCTCGCCGCCGACTTCAACGCCGAATCCACTCTGACACTCAGCCCAGCTCTCGTCGGGCCGACCACCACCGTCAATGCCGGGTTGATCGGCAAGCCGGAAGATTTCAACGTCGCACACCTGGGCGACGTCCGTCCCTCCACGGTGCTGTTCAATCTGACGCAACGCCTGCTTTATACCAAATGGCGCGACCCCGGCGAAGCGCCGAAGCTCCACCTCTTCGGCCAGCTCAAACGCATCACCAAGCAATGGCTCGACACCTGCCTGGTATGCAAGGGTGGTACCTATCCCGCGCTGCTCATGTATCAGGCACTGGCCGACATGGCCTGCAACAAGATCACCGCCGCGATCACCCGGAAGTTCCTCGACGAACGCCCGATCAAGGCGCTGCTCGACGCCTACAACCCCGCCGGATCGACCAAGCACGTCCGCTTCAACACCTCGAAAACCGACCGCTGGAAAACCAGTTCCCAGTCCTGCCATATCAATTGGGTGGTGCTCGACAGCGATTGGGAAGGCGAATTCTGCCGCGTCGCGGAATCGCACCCCAAAGTGCGTGCCTATGTGAAAAACCACGGCCTCGGCCTGGAAGTGCCGTATCGCTACGGCTCCGAAATGCGCAAATACCTGCCCGACTTCATTGTGCGGGTCGATGACGGCCACGGCCCCGGCGACCTGCTCAACCTGGTGGTCGAGATCAAGGGTTACCGGGGCGAAGACGCGATCGAAAAGAAATCCACCATGGACACCTACTGGGTGCCCGGTGTGAACCATCTCGGCAGCTATGGTCGTTGGGCCTTCGTCGAGTTCACCGATGTCTATCAGATCGAGTCCGACTTCAGGGCCAGGATCGAAAGCGAATTCAACAAAATGATCGAAAGGGTTGCCCACCCATGAAAACTGAACTGGTTCAAGCCCTGACCACGACGTTCGAGGCGTATGCCCAGCAAACCGAGAGCGGCGTCGAATTCTGGCTTGCCCGCGACCTCCAGCACCTGCTTGGCTACACGAAATGGGACAACTTCCTGAACGTCGTCTCCAAGGCCAAGACCGCCTGCGAGGTCACCGGACATACCGTGTCCGATCATTTTGCCGAAGTCGGCAAAACGATCGCCATGCCGAAGGGGGCAGAGAAAGAAGTCCCCGACATCATGCTTACCCGCTACGCCTGCTACCTCATCGCTCAGAACGGTGACCCCAAAAAGCAGGAAATCGCCTTTGCTCAGACCTATTTCGCTATCCAGACCCGCAAAGCCGAACTGATTGAGCAGCGCCTGCTCGAAGCCGAGCGTATCTTCGCCCGCAAGAAACTCACGAGCACGGAGAAAGAACTCTCCGCAGTGATTTTTGAACAGACCGGTGGCAACCAGAATTTCGCCCTCATCCGCAGCAAGGGCGACCAGGCGCTATTCGGTAAAACCACCCAAGCCATGAAAGCCCACTGGAACGTCCCGGACAACCGCCCCCTGGCCGATTACGCCCCCACCATTATCCTCAAGGCCAAGGACTTCGCCACCGAAATCACCATCTTCAACGCCAGGCAACACGGCATGACAAGCGAATCCGCCATCTCCAGGGAACACATCACCAACAACCAGGCCGTCCGGCAAACCTTGATCGACCGCGGCATTCGTCCCGAAACCCTGCCCCCTGCGGAGGATGTGAAAAAGCTCGAGCGCCGCCTTGCCTCCGAACAAAAAAATCCTTAAAAAACCCCGACGCACTGGACTCCTGATCGACATGGCAAAAAAAACGCTCACACCAAAATCCGTCGAGACCCTCACCCACGACGAGGCCAAGCGCCGGAACATTCCTTCGGCCGAGCAGCAATCGTTCGTCCAGAAAGAGCAGGAAAGCCCCAAAAAGCTGCGTTACCCGCGCAACACCGATCTTGACCCGCAACTGGTCTGGCGCGGCAAGGACGAGCAGGACTGGAGCGATCTGGTGGTCCACGCCCCGCCGCTGTACATCCAGGAAAAGGTCCACCCCAAGGCGCTCATTGATGACCTGCTGCGCCAGACCAAGGAAAGCCAGCACGACGCCGGGCTGCTCACGCCCGACCTGTTCGCCGACTTCAACGGCATCCCCAAGGGCGCGGACAAGACCGAGTTCTACCAGCACGACCAGAACTGGTCCAACCGCATGATCCTCGGCGACTCCCTCCAGGTCATGGCCAGCCTCGCCGAGCGCGAGGGCCTGCGCGGGCGCGTGCAGTGCATTTATTTCGATCCGCCTTACGGCATCAAATTCAACAGCAACTTCCAGTGGAGCACCACCAGCCGCGACGTGAAGGACGGCAAGGCCGACCACATCACCCGCGAGCCGGAGCAGGTCAAAGCCTTCCGCGACACCTGGCGCGACGGCATCCACAGCTACCTTACCTACCTGCGGGATCGGCTCACCGTCGCGCGGGATTTGCTGACGGAGTCGGGGTCGATCTTTGTTCAGATTGGGGACGAGAACGTGCACCGGGTGCGGGCGGTGATGGATGAGGTGTTTGGGGATGAAAACTGCGTAAGCCTCATCCACTTCCAAACAACTACCGGGCAAGCGGCAGATATTCTACCGCGCTCTGGTGACTATGTTCTTTGGTATGCAAAACAGCGTTCACTTGTGAAGTATCGGCAATTGTTTCGCGAGAAACAGCTCGGTGAACTGGCGAGTTACTCAAGCGCAATGTCGGTGGCTGATGGAAGTGTTCGGAAGCTTTCAACTGACGAAAACAGCGGATTGGTGCCGGTTGAAGCAGGTTGGAAAGTCTATTCCGCGCAAAATTTGAGGTCACAGGATTCCGGTTCGGTTGAGAGCCGAAAGTTCCTTTATCACAATCAAGAATTCGACTGCGGGCCCAGTCATCATTGGAAGACCAATCCTGCTCCAGGAATGCTGCGACTCGCCAATGCTGGGCGGATCCAGATAAATGGAAACACCCCGAATTACATTCGTTTTGTCGATGATTACCCAGTTACGGAGTTCACGAACAAGTGGGATGACACCGCCATCGCAGGTTTCAGCGGTGACAAGAAGCGCTATGTTGTTGAGACGCCGACGAAAGTCATTCAGCGATGTCTCTTGCTTGCCACCGACCCAGGCGACCTCGTGCTCGACCCGACTTGCGGTTCCGGCACCACCGCTTTTGTCGCCGAGCAATGGGGCCGCCGCTGGATCACGATTGACACTTCGCGCGTCGCTTTGGCGCTGGCCCGTGCCCGCATCATGGGCGCACGCTATCCGTTCTACCTGCTGGCCGATTCCCGAGAAGGCCAGATCAAGGAAGCCGAAGTCACCCGCACGAGCCCAAGTTCGCAGCCGGTGCAGGGGAACATCCGTCACGGCTTCGTCTATGAGCGCGTGCCGCACATCACGCTTAAATCCATCGCCAACAACGCCGAGATCGATGTCATCTGGGACCAGTGGCAGGCGAAGCTGGAGCCGCTGCGCGAGAAATTGAACGCGGCACTCAAGAAGACTTGGCAAGAATGGGAGATTCCGCGCGAGGCCGACAAGGCATGGCCGGAGGCTACGAAGAAGCTGCACGCCGACTGGTGGCAGGCACGCATCGCCCGGCAGCAAGAGATCGACAAATCCATCGCCGCCAAGGCCGAGTTTGAATACCTCTACGACAAGCCCTACGACAACAAGAAGTGCGTCCGCGTCGCCGGCCCGTTCACCGTGGAGAGCCTCAGCCCGCATCGCATGCTGGGCGTGGATGAAAACGACGAACTGATCGACACCGCCGCCGAACCTGGTGAGGCGTATTCGGCCAAGCAGTCCTTCCCCCAGATGATCCTGGAAAACCTCAAGACCGCCGGGGTGCAGCAGGCGCACAAAGAGGACCGCATCACCTTCACCGCGCTCACCCCGTGGCCGGGCGAAGGCTCAGTCTGTGCCGAAGGGCGTTATCTGGAAGGCACGACCGAAAAGCGAGCCGGCATCTTCATCGGCCCGGAGTTTGGCACCGTGCAGCGCAGCGACCTGGTGGAAGCCGCCCGCGAGTGCGGCGATGCCGGCTTCGATGTGCTGATCGCCTGCGCCTTCAACTACGAGGCGCACGCTACCGAATTCAGCAAGCTCGGCCGCATCCCCGTGCTCAAGGCGCGCATGAACGCCGACCTGCACATGGCCGAAGACCTGAAAAACACCGGCAAGGGCAACCTGTTCGTCATCTTCGGCGAGCCGGACATCACCCTCATCAACGAGAAAGACGGCAAGCTGCGCGTGAAGGTGAACGGCGTGGACGTCTTCAAACCCCAGACTGGCGAAGTCATCAGCCACGGCGCCGACGGCATCGCCTGCTGGTTCATCGACACCGACTACAACGAAGAAAGTTTCTTCGTCCGCCACGCCTATTTCCTTGGTGCCAACGACCCGTATTCCGCGCTGAAGACCACGCTCAAAGCCGAAATCAACGCCGAAGCCTGGGCGACTCTGAACAGCGACACGTCACGAGCGTTTGAGAAGCCAAAGAACGGCCGCATCGCGGTGAAGGTCATCAATCACCTCGGCGATGAGGTGATGAAGGTTTTCAAGGTGCAATGATGCGTGTACGAATTGCAGTCGAAAGGAAAAACGTATGGCTTTGATCGAAGGATTCCGGGTACAGAATTACCGCGCTTTGCGGGATGTGACGCTGGGCAAGCTGTCAACCGAGCAGCGCGGCGAGCCGTTGACGCCTTTTACCGTGGTCATTGGTAAAAACGGGGTGGGTAAAAGCACGCTATTCGATGCGTTTGGTTTCGTCGCGGATTGTTTGTCGACAGATGTGGAAACCGCCTGCGACGCCAAACAGCGCGGCGGTTTCGAGCGCATGCGAACGCTTGGCGTCGACGCGCCCATGCAGTTCGAGATTTATTACCGTGAAGCGCCGGGCGAGCGCCCCATCACCTATGAGTTGTCCATTGGACTAGATGAAGGCGGGCGGCCTTTCGTTGAATCGGAGGTATTGAAACAGCGGCGCAAAGGTCAAAAGCATGGAAGACCTTACCCATTCCTGCGCCTGCATCATGGCAAGGGCACGGTCTGGGCCGGCGAGGAAGCCGTCGAAGGGGTAGAAGAAGAGCGCGTACAGGAAGACGTCGAATTGACCGATTTGCGGCAACTCGGCATCGCCACGCTCGGCACGCTAAAGGAACATCCGCGCATCAAGCGGTTTCGCGATTTTCTGAAGGGCTGGTATCTCTCGTACTTTTATCCGGACGCAGCGCGCACGATTCCCTCTGCTGGGGGACAGCGACACCTCAATATCCACGGCGACAACATCGGCAATGTCGTGCAGTACATGGAGCGCGAACACAAGGAACGCTTCCAGTTTATCCTTGACCGGATTGCCAGCAAAATCCCCGGTATCAAAAGCATCAAGACACTTGTCACGGAGGACAAGCGTGTCCTGCTGCAATTCAACGACGGGGCATTCGACGACCCATTCTATGCCGGGCAGATGTCGGATGGCACGTTGAAAATCTTCGCCTACCTGCTGTTGATGGAAGACCCCGATCCACCTCCATTCATCTGTATCGAAGAGCCCGAAAATGGCCTTTACCACCGGCTTCTGGACTCGCTTGCCACGGAATTGCGCAGCCACGCGACCGGCAAGAAAAATGCGCCGCAGATTTTCGTCACCACGCATCAACCGTATTTCGTCGATGCGCTAGCTCCGACGGAAGTATGGATTCTGGAGAAAGGCGCAGACGGCTATTCGACGGTTCGACGCGTTTCCGAGTTGGAATTGGTGCGCAATCTCGTCGATGAAGGGCTTCCGTTGGGTGGTCTCTGGTACAGCGACTATCTGGACGCGAGGTAGACCATGCACATTGAAGTGCTGGTGGAAGACAGCTCTGGAGCCAAGCTGATTGAAATCCTGTTGCCCGCCGTGATCGGGGCATATGCAGAACCGCATACCTGGCGCATACATCTCTACAAAGGCATTGGCCGGTTGCCGACTGGCTTGACCGCCGGGGGCGATCCGTCGAAGCGAGCGCTCCTCAATCAACTCCCGAAATTGCTGGCAGGCTATGGCAAGACACCTGGCATTGATGCCGTCGTAGCGGTGCTGGACAACGACGACCGCGATTGCAAAACCTTTTTGCGTGAGCTGAAAGCGCTGCTGCCACATTGCCGACCGGCTCCCAATACGCTATTTCGCCTTGCCATTGAGGAAATGGAAGCCTGGTTACTCGGTGACCGACAAGCGATCCTCGCGGCGTACCCGCGCGCCAAGACCGCTATCCTGAACCGATACGAACAAGACAGTGTGTGTGGCACCTGGGAGATGCTCGCAGATGCGGTGTATCCCGGCGGCGCTGCGGTCGTCCGCTCCGCAGGCTGGCCATTGCCAGGACAGATCAAACACCAGTGGGTCGAAGAAATCGCACCATATATGAATATCGAGCACAACGCGTCGCCAAGTTTCTGCAAGTTTCGCGACGGCCTCAAACGCCTTGTGGCTCGATAACACAGCAAGCCATGAACTTCCTCATTGCCGACACCTTCACCGATAGCCTCGCTCGCCTGACAGGCGATGAGCAGAAGGCAGTCAAGACGACAGCATTCGACCTGCAACTGAACCCGGCTAACCAGGGAATGAGTTTCCACAAACTGGACAAGGCGAAAGACCCGCGTTTCTGGTCAGTCCGGGTCAGCAGCGACATCCGACTCATCGTACACAAGAACGACGCGAGCCTGCTGCTGTGCTACGTGGATCACCACGACAAGGCGTATGACTGGGCGGAACGCCGCAAGCTGGAAACTCACCCAAAAACGGGCGCGGCACAACTGGTCGAGATACGCGAGACCGTCAAGGAAATTGTGGTCCCGGTGTATGTGCAGGCGGAACTAATGCTGGCGCCAGAGTCTGCGTCCACTTTGAAACCGCTGTTCACCGGCAGGTCGGATGATGAATTGCTCGGCTACGGTGTCCCCGCTGAATGGCTGAACGATGTCAAAAACGCAACCGAGGATACGCTGCTGATCCTGTGCGACCACCTGCCTGCCGAGGCGGGAGAGGCATTGCTGGAATTGGCGACGGGCTGCAAGCCCCGCGTTCCACAGCCCGTGGTACCAACCGAGAACCCCTTCGATCATCCCGATGCGCAACGCCGTTTCCGCACGATGTCGAATGTAGAGGAGTTGCAGCGCGCCCTGGATTACCCGTGGGAAAAGTGGACGGTCTTCCTGCACCCCGAACAGCGCCAGTGGGTAGATCGCGATTACGGCGGGCCGGCGCGCGTTTCCGGTTCGGCCGGCACTGGCAAGACCATCGTCGCACTGCATCGGGCGGCACACTTGGCGCGAACGCATGAAAACACCCGCGTGCTGCTGACCACCTTTTCGGACACCTTGGCGAGTGCCCTGCACACCAAACTGACGCGCCTGCTCGGCAACGAACCACGTCTGGCCGAACGCATCGACGTGTATTCGCTGGAGGCCATCGGCCTGCGGCTTTACAAGGCGCACGTCGATTCAACCGGCGGCGCGGCAACGATTGCGCGCCGCGAAACGATCAGGGAGTTGATCGATCAGGCGGCCCGTGCGACGAGCGGTCACAAATATGGCCTGCACTTTTTGCTTACCGAATGGGAACAGGTAGTAGATGCCTGGCAGTTGGATACCTGGGAAGGGTATCGCGACGTGGCACGCCTCGGGCGCAAGACGCGACTCCCTGAGGCACAGCGTGGCGTGTTGTGGACCATATTCGAGCAAGTTCGTGCCGAATTGAAATCGCGCAAGCTGATCACCCAAGCCGGGCTATTCACGTTGCTGGCGTCAGCCATCGCGGCCAGCGGCAAGGTAGTATTCGACTTCGCGGTGGTAGATGAGGCACAGGACATTAGTGTCGCGCATCTTCGTTTTCTTGCGACGCTGGGGAGCGGACGCCCGAATGCGCTGTTCTTTGCCGGCGATCTCGGGCAGCGTATTTTCCAGCAACCCTTTTCATGGAAAGCACTGGGCGTCGACATTCGCGGGCGATCTCGCACGCTGCGGATCAACTACCGCACGTCGCATCAAATCCGCGCCCAGGCGGATCGATTGCTGGGGCCGACGGTCACCGACATTGACGGCATCACCGAGAACCGCAGTGATACGGTTTCGATCTTCAATGGCCCACCGCCGGAAATCCGCGTCCTCAGCGATGAGGCCGAGGAGACTGCGTCCGTCGCTGGCTGGATCAAGGGCCGCGTAGAGGGCGGCGTACTGCCGCATGAATTTGGTGTGTTCGTCCGCTCGCCTGCGCAACTGGAGCGCGCTCAAGCCGCCGTCGAGGCAGCAGGCATCCCTTTCAAAATTCTCGATGAGCACGTCGAAACCGCCAGCGGCTTCGTCTCGATCAGCACCATGCACCTGGCCAAGGGATTGGAGTTCCGCGCCGTGGTGGTGATGGCCTGCGACGATGAGGTCATTCCATTGCAGGAACGCATTGAGACGGTGG
>Ga0210016_1000919_pt1 | contig 26923 bp, 29 predicted proteins | sample CryGeyCG2014_300_FD_185454 | JGI IMG/M metagenome (GOLD analysis project Ga0210016, IMG submission 185454) | Groundwater microbial communities from aquifer - Crystal Geyser CG02_land_8/20/14_3.00 (SPAdes) (version 2) | ecosystem: Environmental > Aquatic > Deep subsurface > Groundwater | place...
TAAAGGTCCCCTAGCTTCCAACAATTTGGCTTTTTTATTGCGTTTTATACTCATTGGCAAAGAATCCTCTGAATATCCAACTTCACGAAGAAATTCAATATATTGATTTGCATATTCATTACCATCATCACCGGACTGCTGGTCGAAAAAATCACTATCCGGCGATTGTGCGACGAGTTTTGCTTTGATATATTTCTGTGTTTTTTCTTTGTCTATTCTACGAAAAAATGCTCTGAAACAAATAGTTGTAATATAACTAAATGGATTACCCTTTTCGATTTGTCCCTTCGTCTTTGAAAAATATGTTTCTTTGAATTTTGTAGCAAATCTAATACAATCATAAAGAGCATCAGAAATCATATCTTCTTTGAATGTATAATTTATGAATTTGTGATTATATGTCAATCGTTTCGCAATTTTCATCATTGCATCAACTATATAAGGAGGAATTGGTGGAATTTCCTTACCACTTGCTTCCGCTTCCCTTATTGCAATATACCATTGCACATATTCTTCATATAATTGTTTATTTGACACATAAAATGTCTTTTCGTCTAGTTTATTCAATGTAATGACACCGATGTAGTTGTTGAATCTTTCTCTTCATCTATGATACCATAATGAGTCATAAGTTCAACTTTTTTCAATTTAACTCTGACAGATAACAAGTTTTCCTCATCCTCATTACCATCAGCCGCTAATTGTTGAGATTCGTGCTGAATGTATGCACGAAGTAGAGCAGTGCCATATAATTTTCTGTAAAATGGACTCGCTTCACACAACGTTATAACCGAATCGAATCTAACAAAAATAACATCGTCGAAGATACCAGGCATGTACTGGGACGCGATAGTCACTTCTCCTTTTGATGTCTGGGCGCTATTCAACAAAATTGGATTAAGCAGAATGTATATCTTATGTTCTTCGTCAACACCCAAATCAGTTAACAAAGTCTCACTTGTAGATAGTTTTACTATCATTAATGTCATGTTCATTCTATCATTTCTTCTATTATTTTATAAGGGTGTTCTTCTTCGTTGTATATTCTCAAACGCTCCAAAAAGTGTCGCATTGTTGCATTCGGTTTATACTTTGATGGTACGATATTATCAGCAATATCATATAATCTAAGGTAATCTTTATCTTTTGAACGTCTCAATCCTCTACCAATAGATTGCATGACTCGTATGACTGATTTTGTTGGAGTGGCGAATATGATGTTGTGTATCCTCGGGAGGTTGAGACCCGTGCTGAATGTTCCACATGAAGCGACGATGATGTTATTCTCAGTGGAATCTTGTACAAGTAATCTAATTCGTTCTCTGTCTTCTGCCTCGACTTTACCAGAAACAAAGTGGACCTTCTGCGTTGTTGCGAGATATTTGATTTCTTCATATAATGGCACTCCATGTTTTTCAATATAATTAAAGAGTATTAATGAATTACCTGTCCTACTTAAAGCAAGTTTGCTTATAAATGTGTTTCTGTTCTTATGTTGACAAAGAAAATCAATCTCAGTCTGATAATCAGCAGATTTAATTAATGCTTTTGATTCTTTGTTATATCCTAATATAATACATGTTATCTTTATATCAGATAAGTGACCCTCATTGATTAGTTCCCTTGTTGTTTTTACTTTAGATATGTCACCAATCATACCGTTGATTACTAATTTATTCACAGCAGATTTATCAAGTGAACCTGTCACACCGAATCGGTATTTTACATTAATGGCTTTCTCGAATATCCCTTTTATAGCATCAGACTTGCACTGATGACACTCGTCCATCAATATACAATCAATATCATTGAACCATTTACTAGGAATTTTATAAATTGATTGCCAAGTGGAAATTATTAGACTTTTATTGATATTCTTATCAGCACCATCGGCTATAATCTGTGTGTTAGCTTCTATATCAAAACCATTTGCTTTGCTATACTCTTTGAAGTCCGAATACATCTGCTTCACCAAATTCAAAGTAGGAACAACTAGCAAAAAATGATTAACATCGTGCTCCAAGTACCATCTATAAAGACAATATGCAATAAGTGATTTACCTCCACCAGTGGGTGTAACTGACACCTGTCTTTGATTGTGAATGCAGTTATAAATTGCTTCCACCTGATAATCTCTAACGTCAATTCGTGTTTCTAACCCATTGATTTTAGTATGAATATTTAGGTCAAAAATCCACTTTTTGAGGGTTTCTATATCTACCATTGTTTTTTCATTTGGAACACCAAAGTTATTGGGTTTAAATGAAATGGAATACCCCAGTTTCTTAGAGTACTCAACGAGTTCAGTAGTTAGACCAGTAGGTAATGTACCAAATCTCATATCCAAAAGGCGAATCTTTCCATCCCACACACCGGCTCGAAATTTTGGCATGTGTTTGTATCCTTCGACATAGAAGGTAAAGAAATCAGATAGTTCTTGAAGGATTCCAATGTCGCAGTCAATATTAATGAAGGACTCGTTCTTTTTTGAAAGTGTGATGTCTGTCATATATTAATTGCCACTTAGATATTTTTGATACTCGAATACTGTCTTCAACGAGTATTCTCTACTTTTCAATTGATTCATTACGTATTCACAACCTGAAACAGCAGTCTTTAATTCTGCAACAACCCTTGCAATGTCGTTCATATCAGTATCAAATTCGAGAAGTTGATTTAATTCAGATGTAGATGGTTTTAATCCGTTCCATTGGGACCATCCATGTTTCTTTAGGTCACTAAGGTCCATTTCACCTCTAAAATATTTCCTTTTTGTCCAACCGAGTTTGTTCTTCGTTGATTCTGCTTTGGCTAATAGACGTTTGAAATGAATATAATATTCGAGGTATTTGGAATGAAGCATGGGGACTCTGATAATCTCCCTTGACAATTCTGCTTCATTTATGATAGCATCGTTCTTCCATTCGACGAGCATATCTTCTACTGTAATGTCTGCCATGATTAATAATCTTTATAAGTTATCATTTATTATGAATTATTAATGAAAAGTTGTCAAAAAATCAAAAATAGTTGACAAATTCTTGACAACCGTTCAAAATTAGACTGTGCCTCGATGATATTCTACTATTAAATAAAGATTAAATGATTTATATAAGACTTAAATAAGACTTATAAGGGTTTGATGAATTAAATGATGATTTTGAATAGATATTCGAATGAATTATTTATAAACAGAATCGCCTGTTGCAAACTCACCAATGAGGTCAAAATAATCATAATTAAATGTTAATGTTGCTTTCAGGTATTGAACACTTTCGATAGTAGAATCCATATTAAAACCGCTCAATGAAGCTGGCCAACAACCATAGAATCTAATAAACTCTTTACCATCTACCATAAGAATAATATCTTCAGTCTTACCAACAATAGAACCATCAACTGTCATCTGTTTCATCCAATTATAAATTGCTGACCAATTTCTACAATATTTGTCAACTAGGATATTAACAGTGAAAGGATTGAATTGCATCTTTTCACCTATTTCATTCATATCGACGTGTCTAGTATTTACAATGACTTCAGCAACATCAACTGAAGGTAAAGAGAATTGCTGTAAGAAGAATGTTACATTTTCTTGATTTGGTATAATCAAAGAAAATTTATTAACAACAAGAGGGTCAAATGTCAATAAATCACCACTATGCATACTAGCAGAACCTATCGAAGCAATGTCATCTAAATTTACTATTGTCATTTAATTAAACTTTCTATTCAATGTGTTATGTGACTATTTATCAGACATAAAAAACCTCGCCGAAGCGAGGTCTCTTATTTGTGATACAACCTAATTAAATTAGGAAATATTTGCAACCCTTAAGATTCTAAAGAATGCATTCGATTTAGCAGCAAGGCTAAATGCAGGTGCAGCATCAGCAGCATTGTTACCGTTCATTGGATTACCTGCAAGTGCATAACGAGACTTAAATGCAATCTTTGGTTGGAATGTATTAGGGTCGATAGCATTGTGTTTAGTCAATGGAACGTACGGGCAATAGAACATACCTGCCTTACCCAGACCTTCACCCTTGTAACCAACAACAGCAAATTGATTTGCATCACCATTAGCCATATAGGGGTCAATGAATACTTTGTACTTATTATTCAATGTACCAACATATGTAGCACCGGCATCATCGACAGTAAGTACTTCACCATCTTTCAGACCACCGACATCCAATTTACCTGTCATTGCCAAGGCAGAAGCTACGTCAGCAGAAACAAGAAGAACATTACCGCGACCCAAACGAGTTGTCTGAGCGATACGATTAGCTTCACGTTCGATTTGGAACATCAAACCCTTGAAGCGTTCAACAGACCAACGACCATTTGCATCAACATCAAGGTCGAATGTACCAGGTGTAGCAGTTAATTCTGCACCAGTTGTAGATACCTTATAAAGGGTACGAACAACTTCACGGTTCATTTCAGCAATGATTTGATTGCTCAGCAGATTAGACAACTCTGTTTCTGCATCAAGACCATGAACAGCCTTCAAATCTTGGGCCAATTCAACAGTGTAACCTGCTTGCAAGCCGCGTTCAACAGCAGTAACGGTATGCTTTTCGATTGTGAAAGTCATTTGATTTAGAGTTGTAGCTCCACCAAAATCTTCACCAGATGATGTTGCAACACCAGTAGGATTAGTGAAACCAGGAGTAGCATCCCAAGGGTCAAGACCATCAACTGCACCGACTGGGTTTGTACCAGCAGCTCCCGTTGTATCACCACCAGCAGAGAAGCTAGCATCTGCTTCATTGAACAGAGCTTCTGCACCAGTCTTGCTAGTATAACGATTACGAGCAGCAAAAATCAAACCAGTAGGCATCGTCATTGGTTGAACACCACAGAAATCATAAGCGATTAGCTTAGGCATTGCTCTGCGCAATAGACCAACGATTACGGGGTCGTAATTAGCTGTATTAGATGTGTTAGATGATGGAAGTGCTTCTTGCAGTGCTTGAGCTGCTTTGTCCTGTTCACGTACTGTGTTTTCCATCACGATAGCAGTTACACGGCGGCGATCGCCTGTAAGAGCACCATGCTCGGCAACTGTTTGTTCATCATCAAGAACGGGTGCCCATTTTTCCAATGCTTCATTTAAATATGACATATTTTATTTCCTTTTAGTTAGAACTACGAATTAATTTTGAATCTTGGCGCAAGGCCTTTAATACAGCTTCGACGTCTGAATGTTTAGATTCAGTAACAGTTTCTGCTTTTTCTTGAGAGATTTCTTTATCGTCAGCAGATAATTGCTTGCGGAAGAAAGATTCTTTAAGCACATCAACTTTAGATTTGAACTCTTCTTTTGTCTCAAAGTTAATATTTTCAGCAAGAGAATATAGCTTTTCTGCTTCGATTGCAGTCAGACCACTTTGAGCTTCAGCAATGATTGCTTCTGCTTGCATGATTTGTACTTCAATATCAGCTTGTTGGGCTAATTCTTGTGATTCAAGAAGTTGCTTTTCAAGTTCCTCGATATGAGAAGCTTGTTCTTCAACAACATCAACTTTGCTTTCAGGAACATCAATGTAGTGTTGTTCAAACACAGACTTCAGATTTTCCATAAAGCTAGACATCATTTCCACTTTTATACCACTCTCAAGGGCAACTGCATTGTCTTGCAACCACTGCTCGATAACATACTCGAGATATCCATCAATCTGTTCGACTAGCTCTCCCTTTACTTCTTCTACTGCCTCGTCCAGTTTAAACTGGTATTCTTCTTGTAATTCTTCAATTTTAGCTTCTGATACCTGTTCAACAGCCGCTTCAAAAATTGCTTTTGCCTTTAGTTGAAATTCTTCAGTCAGAGTTTCCCCTGTGAACAATGCACTAAATGCTTCTTCCTTCAACTTTTCTTGAGAACCAGATACATATTTGTCATTGATTTTTGCTGTTTCTTCTTTAGCCTTAGGATCAACTTCACCACCCTTGCTAATATCATCAAGCTTTTCGCCTTTAGTAGTAGTGTATTTAGCTTTAATTTTAGCAGTCTTTCCACCATCACCATCTTGTGACTCTGATGATTTCAGTGTTTCTGCTTGTTTTGTACCAAGAGTAGCATCAGTACCAGGTACTCCAGAACCTTCTGCTAGAATGGCCTTAATTTTTGTTTCTAAATTCATTTAATTGCTCCTTTGTATTCATATACTTATTTATTAAAATCACTATTCTCACATCTATAAATTTATTTTCTTAAATTTTACTCTTTTACCATGAGTTTTGCAGTATCATATAATTCATTCTTCTATCTAGGTTCATTTTCGTGCCAAGATGAATCTCCATCAATTCCACGCTTCTTCAATTTTCCTTCATTATATTGAAACAATTTATTTGATGTTCGTTTTCCTTTTGTTTTTGCTTTTCCTGATGCTTTCTATTTTTCATATGAAAACTTTTCAGCAGTTGGGTTTTTCACTAAGACAGATTCATTTTTGAATTTTTCTTTTCAATCTTAATGATTTTATTTTTTGGCATAATCTTACTATATTCTTTTCTAACATCATCATCAGTGTCACCATACCATCCTGTTTTTCTTGAGTTACCTTCATTATCAACATAATGTATTGTGTGAGTATATGGCGAATTTACATAAGAAGACCATGCATGTGATGGAACATCTTCAGCCTCTTTCACCATATGTTTTGCAGTTACATGCGCACCTTCTTCATCATTCGTGAAGTAGTCAGCAGGTTCATAATGTTTTCCATCTTTATGAAGGTGGACAACATACGGGTCGCCTTCGTTGTGTTCTCCAGAGAGTTTATAAACTTTACTCACATTTGAACCATTTGTGTATTCACCTATCTTTTTCTTGGCTTCCATAACTAAAGAAATGCTTTCTAGCAAAGAATGTGTAATTGGTTTAGCTGGTATAGCTGGTATAAAATCGTTCATGTTATTTACCAAATTTAAGTTTTGTTATAATCATGCAAAACCATAAACTTTTGTAAAGTCTATGCTTGCTAAACGCTTCATCGAAGAAGCCAGATTCGGGTGTAAATTCACACCTAAATCGGGACTAACTGCTTCTCTGCGTTTGTAATCGACCTATTCAGCCGATGTAAAACCATAAACGTCTTTTAGACCTTTATGGAGGATATTGGTTGCGGCATTAATGTCTCTGTCATGTTCTGTCTGGCACACTGGACAAGTCCAGGTTCTGACATCGAGTGACAAAGTATCAAGTTTATGTCCACAACAACTGCAAGTTTTAGAAGATGGGAAAAAAGTATCGATTTTGGTGAACGTTCTACCGTACCAATTCGATTTATAATTCAGTTGCCTGACCAATTCCGACCAAGACGCATCGTGAATTGACTTTGACAGCCGATGATTTTTGACCATATTCTTTACTCTTAAATTTTCAGTGCAAATAAAGTCGTAATTTGTTATTAACCAGGAAGAAAGATTGTGCAGAAACCATTTTCGCTGATTCACGATTTTAAGGTAAATCTTTGATACCTCGAGTTTTTGCTTATTTCTTCTGTTGGTACCCAGACCTTTTTTACGACTTAGACTGCGCTGTGCTCGTTTTAGTTTAGCTTGGCTCTTGCTAAACTAAACCACTTCGGATTGTCTACCTTAGTGCCATCCGAAAGGATGGCCAGATGTTTTAACCCGAGGTCAATGCCGATGGAGCGACCGGCATTTTGTTTCAATTCTAGCGGTTCATCTACTAAAACGGAAACAAAATATTGGTTTGCTTTATTTTTTGAAATCGTAATTGACTTTAATTGACCCTTGAATTTTCGGTCAATTACGATACGGATAGGAGAAATCTTTGGAATCTTTATCGTGTTCTTTTCAAAGTCAATGCATTCATTGAATCCTACAGATTGCCCAGGGAGTCTAAACGAGTCGGCACAGCGACCTTTTGCCTTGAACTTCATTCTGCCGAGCTTGGTTTTCCTCGTTTTCGAGAAAAATTGTTTCTTCGTTTCATCAAAGTCCAGTCGTTTTTGTTGCAACGCGTAGCTGATTACGTCCTTAAGGAACAAGAACTCTTCCTTTAGTGTCTTTTCGTTTACTTTGGTTGCTACTTCACCTTTTTTATAAGAGTTAAAATTTTCGACTAAATGGTTCCAGAGGTATCTAGTTGCACCAAAGTTCTGATTTAAATAATCAGCTTGATTTTCGCTTGGATAAAGTCGGTATTTGAAAGACTTGAGCATTTTTGGTTGTTTATTGCTTATCTTCTATTTATTGACATTTGGTATAATTATTGTGAATTATAAATTATTTATAATACCTGTATGGTTATTTATTAAAATCAGTATTCATAAACAATATGATGCATCTGCATTATTTGTTTTTTCTCGCTAAATCGAGCATTATTTCAGAGAATGATTTTAGTACCTTGGCTTCATCTAATCTTTTTATTGCTCTATCTACTGATAATTGAATAATTCTACCATCTTCTAAAATATCCCATTCGGAGTCAGTATATGCTTCTGATACCATTTCAGGAAAACACCCAGGTCCAGAGGGATCACTCACCACATCAATTGCAGAGAACATTAGGTCATTATTCACATAGGTAATACCTTCTTGCATTCTAACTGTTCCAAGTGCTCTAGTAGAAACACCTACTTTACCACCTGCTTCCATAATCGCAGTTACAATTTTGCCCATGCCTTCATTGATAATTTTACCTTTACCAATCCAGTGACCATTTTTATTGTCTTTCAGCGATTCTATAACCATCACAACTCGCTCGAAATTAACTTGAGGAGATTGCGGGTGATTTAATTCACCGAATCCTCTACCTGTTGCTACTTTTTCTGTGATATATTTCGTCATTGCTGGCGTCATCACAGACTCGGTATACATTCTTTTATTTGCATTTATTTTATTATAAGTAGCAAATGGTCCCTCTATTTTGTATATTCTGCCAGTAGAAGTATTTTCTACTAGTGATTCGATACCCTCTAAGTATGTTTCAGTGATAAGTTTCATTTTTATTCCTTGACTTCGGCTTTATCTTTAGCACCAGACCCTACATTCAATTTATCATCTGAATCGTTTTCATCATCATCTTCTTTATCGTCAGAATCATCTTCTTTATCGTCAGAATCATCTTCTTTATCATCCGAGTCATCATCTTTATCATCAGAGTCATCAGAGTCATCATCTTTTGATTTGAGTGCGTCACTCATGACAGCAGCCTTCATTTCATCCAATTTAATTGCGATTTTTGACATCAAGATAGATTCTAATGTGATTTTAGCATCATCAGAACCTTCAGTTATTTGTGAGATTAATTGTTCTACTGACATGTTATTACTCCTTTGAATGATATGTTTATTTATTATTTCCGATAATTCTGCGGGTCGTATTCCTGTGCTGGTTCACCTTGTTGCACTTGACCAGTATTCTGTGGTTCTTGTTGTTGATCCGTATTGCCGTCCTGAGCATCCATTTGTTGTTGCATCATTTCTGCTTGTTGGTCTTGTTGGAATTGTCCTTGAATCTTCCAATTAGGTTGAGCACTTATATCAGATTTTTCTTTTTTCATTCTAGCAGATTCTTGTTCAATGTCTTCATCCGCCATCATTAGAACATTACGTTGCACCCATTCTTTTGACACATATTTTTGCAGATAATCGTCCAATTGTTGTATCATTGTAAAACGACTTGTCATTATCTCTTGATTTTTTAATTCACTGAAGAAATTATCTTTTTGGAAATCAAGTTTGATATATTGCTTGATTTCATTCCATTCTTCCGTATTACATACTTGTGTAAGTATTAATTGCGTTTTAAGAGAATCAATTAATAATTGACCAAATCTATTACGCAATCTATCAATAAATTTTTGGAACTTTACTTCGTCTCTTGAAATATTCTGTGATTGGCCGATATTAAAACCAGTCTCTTCTTTTAATCTGCTCTTTGGAATATTAAGTGCTTCATACATCTTTTCTTTAAACCACGAGAGAGAATCCAGATATCCAGTTATATTCTGTGCTCCCTGCAATGTTGTGATTTCAGTCCCTTTACCACCATCGCGGCGAGGCATCCAAAAGTCTTCCAACATGCTGTTTTTGCAATAGATTCCTGCACTTAGAGCAAATGTATGATGTCCATGATATTTTTCTTCTGAATCAATTGTCAAACAACCTGTGTCAATTGTTTCATCCAACCATTCAATTTTTGTAATTTTATGATTTCTAAATTCCATTGACTCTTTGAGTTGCGAATACCCACCTGCTGACACCACCAAGTTTGATATTCTTCCAATATCATATTTATTCAATTTGGAATAATCTTTTTGTCCAACCATTACTTTTGTAGAATTCGCACTCTCAAATTCGACTAACGCCACAGTATCGGAATTAATATAAGATACTGCATCTGCTACTGTCATTTTTTGCTTTGCGCAATATTTCACGCCCTCCACAATACTTTGTGGGTATTGTGTCGTATACTTTGTCGCATGGTTCTTGCTAAGTTCAGAATCTGCATCCTTATACTGTGTAATTAGATAATCATTCCCTTGCTTGCTAAGATTTCTTTTCTTTGCATGCTCTGCCGCAACTTCGCGCTTCTCTTCTGTCCAACCTAACTTTTGGCTCTCTCTAAACTTATCATTCCACTCTTCGTCCGCAATAAGCATACTCAATACTTCTCTACCTTTAGATAGATTTTCTTGAGATTTTCCTGTTGTAGAAGACATGTAACCACCAACTTTACCTGCCTTACTGCAAACAGTTATACGTTCTTCCGTCGATAATCCATGTATACCTTTTCTCATTGCATAACATGCCGCACCTCCCTTTTTACCCATTGCTGATCTAGCCTCAGGTGATATATTATGAGTAATATTAGCATGATATGCCATGTGGTCCGATGAATTCATTCTAACTAAGTTACTTGGGGAATTGTCATTCTTATCAAAATTCACATGATGTACCGTCTTCTTTATCTCATGTGATTCTCCAAAAACAAACTCATTTTGAATATTATTTATATCTTTCCACTTTGATACTGCCCGATGTACACATGTCCATTTCTTTTTATCATTTTCAAAAATTTGTAAATATGGTAATTTTGTTTTGGTATTTTTACCGGTTAAATATTCTTGTTTTGTATAATGGGGAATCATTGATTCGCCAATTGGCAAATCTTTCGCCTCAATAAACCCATTGTTCCAAGTTGGGAATTTATGGTCTGGCGTACAAACAATTTCTTTACCGTTATCTAATGTCAGCCGTACAACCTTTGCATTCTTTCTAGTTACACCAGCCCATGAAATCAGTCCAGGTTCAAATGCTCCTGTGGTTGGGTCGCACGAATACGCCCAAAGTTCTTTTCCTGCTTTATGTTCTTCTGCAATTTCTGTAATGGTTAGAGTTCTGCCATCAAGCAAAGGTACTTTTGTGTCCATTGCCAAGCACATATATTTCTTATCATTCTTGACATCACCAGTCTTAGCATCATATACAATTTTATTACGATATCTATTAGCGATATCCTTCAAATATTGTTCTGCTTTTAATTTAGGTAGATTTCCAACATCTACATAGAATACTCTTCTTTCTGGTGCTCGAGCAATAAAATAAATTACAGTAGCATCTTCTAGCATTTTAAGTTGATTGATAGGTCTAATTGCCTTATTTAAATGACTTAGAATCATTCCACTGTTCGAATCTACTAGACCGCTTGTTACATATATGATAGCATCAGGACTGATTCTCAAATTACTTATTGAATTTGACCCAGTTCCTTGTATGTTTTTGGCTACTCCAAACCCATTTTCATTATATATGTAATACTCTTCAACATTATCTATTATGATTGCACCTTGTGCGTTAGTTTTAGTTGTGACATCTCTCATCTTTTTGATATTTTGAGAGTCCAACAGAACTAATTTTTGGATGCCGTCTTTTGTGTTTTTCTTATCGACAATTATTTGGAACGGAAGTCTGCCATCTATGTAGAATCTTTTAAAATATTCTACTCCCTTATCTTCATAATCTAATAACTTTAATACAACGTCAAAGGCATCAGTTATTTTATCTTTGACATTATCTGAAACAATATCATCTAAGTTATCAAGATTCAGTTTTATTAATTTAGTATCTTGTTCTTGTGGTATAGCTTCATTTATGATTTCTTGGATGGCAATATCAACTTCAGCGAATTGAGATATTTCTCTATATTTGCGAATTGCTTCTACTTCTGTTTTTATTTGTCCATCAGTATCAAGATAAGTACCAAAAGCTCCAGCACTTGACAATAAAGATGACGTGATTCCACCGCCATCGACGTCCATATCAATTGCAAGAGAACCCGATAATTCTTTTTCAGGTACTTTGCTCTTTATTTTTAAACCAAACAGATTAAGTAATTCTTCCGATATTTGCATTATGTAAATTTAATAATTAAATAGAACCAAGAGGAGTAGAAAGATGCACAGATGCTCCCTTATATGCATCAGTCTCAAACCAACCATAGGCAAATTCAACTTGAAACTCTTCAACTTGGTCGTTTTGACCGAACCCAAGATTAATTTGAGAAATCGAAGTTGGCCAAGCATCTTGAAAAGTATATTTCTTTAATGTATTACCATTTCTATCCAATTGTTCTACATTCATGTTAGTCGTATATAACAAAGGATTTGTCATACCAGAATTTTCTTGTTTGTTATTTATTTGTTGCATCCAAGATTCTAGTGCATTATGAATATCGAAGTCAGTATCATTAAGGATAGTAACTTGCCAGTTCTGGAACAATCTTTCACCTGCCAATTTAACTTCACGACCACGATACATAACACTCGCCACATTGATAGTTTGGCCAGGTAATGTGGCTGCTGTGCACAAAAATTGAGCCTTGTTTGCTGCTGATGATGCATCAGCAACGAATCCAGGAAAATTTAATGTAACACGAAATTGGTTAGCGCGGGCACCACCACCAAGTAAAGCAGCTTTAAAATTAAGTATAGACATCTATTAAGCTCCCACAACAGTTGAAAAAGATACATCAGTGCGAGTTGCAACGAATGTAAGAGTGATAAAGTTGATTGAACGCGCGGGCTTCACGTAGATTTCTGCAACAAATTCATTTCTATCAACAACTTCTCCTGTATTATTGCTACCGTCGCATCTCACAAGAAAATCTGTGATACCTCGTTTTCCCTTAATTGTCTTAAGGAAAGGCTCTACCATATTTTTGAATTGTGCTCGAGTGAAATTATCGTTAAATTCAAAGAGTGTATATTTAGAAGCTTTTGAAATTGATTTTTCAAGTAAAATGAACAACCTGCGAACATTGATTCTATCAAACGCGGATGGTTTTGTTGTCATAGTCCTATCACCTAGCAATGTTACGCCAGAATTAGAATCTACGATAACAGGATTAATTCCCTTAGGATATAGAACATCTCTATCTGCTTGATTTGGGTTGTATGACAGTTTGATAGCATTTTTTACACCACCTCTGTTAAACCCACCGAATGACCACCACGGATCGTTTGTCGAATCTGTTCTTGCTGCCAATCCAGCCATATCACCATTCAATGGTACCCAACGATATTTCTTTGAATATCTGTCAAAAATGTATTTCATTCCAGTATCCATAAAGCCATAAGACCCTATGATGTCTGATACACCAACTGAACCCTTGAACGCCACAATATCAGATACTGCATTAATCGAATCTCGTATTGGTGCTCCGCTTTGATGAGGAGAAACAAATCCAATGCAATCTTTTCTAGTATCTACAATATTCTCTAATACATATTTTTCGATAGCACCTGATGTGCCAACAGAAAATGCACCAGTCATAATTAAATCGATTGAATACAAATCTTTGTTTGCAAACTTATCATAAGCAGATTTAATTTCTGCTTCGGTCGATGGTGTTCCATCTACTCCACCCGACAATGTCTGGATAAAGAAATTAGGCGATGCAACAATATTTAATTGTGCGAATGCTATTCCTGTTGCAGCTGCATCGAATGACGTTGAACCAAATGATACGATAGACCCACCTGAAGTTGCAGTTGGGTGCATAGACCACCAAACATATTTGGAAGATTCATTTAGTACATTAACATAGTAAGTAGTCAAACCTTGATAGTTAATCGCGTCTGCTGCTTTAGATGTTCCTTCAAATTTTTCAAGCACTGTATATGGTACGCCTGAAATTGCACCAGTGATGTCTAATACCAATATGTGCAATTCATCATTCTTTGCTGTAGAATCTGTTGCTTTAGATGATACATAATATGATGTGCTTGGTGCACCATTGAAGTAAGAAGCGAGTGAAACACCATTAGGGAACAGGGACAAATTAGCATCACACCATACATTGAATGCCGCCCAAGTTCCAGCATCAACCATAATCATACCAATGCCATTTCCAACTTTACCTGGGTTCTTAGCAATAAATTCACCTGCTGTTGTCCTGTCTCCAGATGATATAGATTCGTATTCATCACGATTTACTACATCTACAGCAGCCCCAGTAGAATCTGCATTTGTAATACCTGTGTTTCTTGACCTAACGACATAACATGCATTAGTGTATTTCAGAAATTCTGCACATGTGTGCCATTCATTTGCATTAGAATCATTTGGTTCACCGAAAATCGAAACAAGCTCATCTTCATAGGAAACAAGGATAGGTGTTTCAATCGGCCCCTTCGAGAATCTACCTGCGATTGCTCCAACAGAACTAGACACAGATGGGATTATCTGTGAGAAATCTTTCTCTTTAACTTCAATGCCGGCAGATAGCAAACTCATATAATGCTCCTTTAAATTGGTGTTTCAAATGTTTCTTTTAGTTATTTATTGATTACAACTTTCTGACCTTGTTTGCCACTCACATCTTTCAATAATGATTCTAATTGAATTGAATATGATTTCAGGTCAATTAAATCTTTTTCTATGTTTTTACCTATAATATCGTATGATGTTCCACCTATACTGGATAAAACAGGTCGTTCTGGCATTGTTATATCAATTGGTGTATAAACTGGGACATTCACGTATTTGACTGTATTACATCCTGATATCAGTAATATAAATACCACCATTATTAATTTGGTCATTTATTGAATTCCTTTGCTACCTCTCTTGCGGTGTTCGTCAAATACGCAAATGCTTCTTCACAATTATTTGATGCTGGTCTATGATTTATGTCATTTTTTAATTTCTTATTTTCAGCATTTATTTTTTCATTCTTTTCAATTGTCACATTTATCTCATTTTGGAGTCTATCTCGTTCTTTTGATGCAACATCGATTGCATTATTTTGTATTGTTATTGCAGCAGATAATTGTGATATTTCTGTTTTCTGTGTTTCTATCGTTGTTATCAGACTTGACCAATAAATTATTACTCCTATAACAAGTAAACATATTCCTATCCATTTAGCCTGTAACATTTTTATCTTTCAATTCGATTGATTTCCGTTTTAAAATTTTAAGTGTTGTTCTTTTTGGTGGTTCACCGAATTTATTTTCTGGTTGCTCACCAGGTGGATTTACTCCGATTCCAGCTATGCCAGCTGCGCCAGCAGAGGTTATATCTTCCCTAATGTATCCATCATTTCTTTGCATAATTCGATATCCTTGGTGTTGATGTTTGCATTCTGTATATAATCTGGCATTCTATTTAAATAAACTAAAATAGTCTTTAATTTGTACCAATCTTCTTTTCTTACTTTGAAAAACATCATTTCTATGCAAATTTCGGCCGAAAATATATTTAATAAAGTCAAAACCTGATTCAATAATAAATGTGTTTCAATAGGTCCAACATCTCTTGCAGATAATCTAATAAGATTAGTGAATTTTGCAACATCGCTTTCAAATTCAATAAGTGTTTTGCATGATGGATTATCATAAGCCCTCATAGCCATGATAATAAAATTATCTTTTGTTATCATGTATTAGATTGTGCTTAGCAATGGATTCAATCCACCAATTAAATACCATTTATTTGTAGATGTAAAATATTGAAGGACGGCAGATTCACCGATTACATTTAACGTTATAGTATTGAATCCTTCTCCAGTCAATGATATAACTACATTTTTACCAACATCAAGTGTATTAACAACAATTGTTTTTATTTGGCCATTAAATCCAGGTGATAGAGAATATTGACCGAATACTCCAACATTGTTTTGCAGAATTGTTGCTGTCCTGGTTGGTGATATTGGTTTAATTGTGCCGTTTGTGTTGTCACTATATGTATATGTAATTACTTCAGTAGATTGTACAGTTATTCCATCGGCGGATGCTGAGCCGACTTGTACATTACCAATTACATGGAATTTGGATGCAGGTGTATTTGTGCCAACACCAATCTTATCTGTTGAACCATTGATAAACAACGCACTAGCATCATTTTTAGTAGCAATGCTAGTATTAATTGAAAGCTGAGTCGGATTTAATCTTATATTATCGTTTGTGATTAAATTTTTTAATAGATTTGGTACTGTTGTCGTCTTATTGACACCATCCTGAAGTATCATTATGGAATCGGTGGCTGTTATTGTTTTAGCCACCGACATCATACTCATTTTAATTTTTGGTTGTGCCATCTTCTACCTTAATTAAGCAATCACAACGCCATTAGACCCAATAATATACCAATTTCCTGATATATTTTTCAGTTTTGCACTTTGGCCTACAGCCGAGAATGTGATAGTAGTGAACCCTGCTCCATTTGTAACAGTGACAACGGCTGTTGGTGTTGTTGCCTCTGCCGCAGAACATACTATCTCCTTTTCCATACCATGGAGACCAGAAGCTAGTGTATATGCAGCAGGCGCTGTTTTACTCTGGATGAGTGTTGACAGAATGTTTGTTGCTATCACACCAGTCGCTACTGATTCGGCTGTTTCTTTCACTATCAACCTGCTTGGTAGATTTAACAACATCGTCTCAATATCAATCTTAATTGATTCACCTGCTTGAGTAAGCAACAATAAATCTGTCAGATTTAATGTAGATGCTGGTGTCAATTGACTAACTTTTGCCATAAATTATCCTTAATTAACAGTTACAGTAGATACATTAGGTGCTACATATGTCACTGATGCAGCAATAAGAGCGCCGCCATCAATGATATCATATACAGAACCGCCAGTTGTCAGTGCCGCAACAGATACACCCGTAGCAACAGCAGTATCACCAGCAACTATCGTATAATCAAACACCAATGATGTGTTAGTAGATAGTGCTGGGTTGAATACAAGCGCTCTTGTATTAACACCAATTGTTAATCCAATTTCAGGTGTTCCATTTACTTTAACCGGTTCACTTGATGTTAATGTCACTGTGAGAACATCTCCAGTAATCATATCAGATGTACCAGAATAAGTTGCAATAGCAGTAAATGTTGGCACAGTAGTGACGTCAGTATTCTTTACACTCAATGAACTTATTGCTACTAATACTTCTCCAGTCGGCTGATATTCCCATCCCTTTGTAGTTGGTACTACATTGTTTGCGTTATATGCATCTTTACCATCTCCAACCCAATTAGGTTTCTTTGTATATGACCATTGACTCATTTTGTTTCTCCTTATTGTAATAGTGTTATTTATCTGTTGCTGGGTAAGCGATTCCACCTGGCCAATAAACATGATGTATTTTTCCGTTTATTGTCACTTTCCCCACCGGTTTAGTAAGAGGTTTCTGCCAAGGTATTGTATATCTCTCGCCAGTATCAGCTACTGGCCTTTTATCCACATCAGTTGCAGCGAATGTTCCACCAGCAGCAATTAAAGCAGATAATACAGCAGCTCTAGCTGTTTTGCCTTCCTGCAATTCTTTCAATTCTTTTAGTGTACTCATCTTATTCTGCTATGTGTTTCGCGTATAAATGTGCTGCACTTTTCTGGTCCAAGAATCCTGTGTGTGCAGGGACGCCATTCACTGAAACTGAATGACATAGGCCCGGATGATTAATCCATTCTACTTTTTTGCCAGCCGCCGTTTTAACTGACCCCATAGTCATTTCTGATAATGAATTATCAGTCGACTCTGTCTTGATACCAGAAGTATCAATATCACTTAATTTATGTTTTGTTGTTGGTTTTTTGCCCATCAATTTTCTGTCTAATTTGATACCAAGTATCTGTGCAAGATTTCTACCAGCATCTTTGGCATTATATGTATTCAGTCCCTTCTTGGCGGCACCCAATGCTCCTGTTGGACGACCTCTCTTTTTTGGGATAGAGTCTGTTGTTTTTGTCGGTTTTTCTTCATCGGCTGCTGGGTCATAGGATGTACCATAAGTCCCAGATATTCTCCTACCTACTGGCTTTTTATCAGCAAAGGACTTGTCTGTGACTTGAGTATGTTTGCTACCAGTCCAAGAATCATCTGCATCAATAGACGCTTTTGATTTGTTTTTCAACTTCTTATCTGCATATTGGCCTGCAGCCTTGAGTTCAGATTCAAAATCCCATGCTTCTGACATTTCTCCTTCATTTGTTTCTTTTTTATTAAATTCGCCTGGATTTAATGTTAGATTTGCTTTTATGTTTTTGCCACTTCCTACTTGAGCATTAATTCTACCATCAGGATGCTTATAAAATACTCTAGCATCTTTACCGTGTAAACTGTGTCCTGGTTTATTGATTGTTACATATTCATCATTGTCACTATTTGCGAGTGCTTCATGAAGTTTCGTTGATAATAATTGTTTAAAGTCCATTTTTATAATCCCATCATTTGTAATTGTGAATTTGAGAATGCGTTTTTGTTCCATGATATACCTGCTGAATCTACTATCTTCATCAGCCGGCCCACTATCTGCCAACCAGGTTGTGTCAATTGCGATGTTCTTAATTTGATTATAGCATTATTTATTGTAGTCGTTGGGTCTGCATTTGCTGTACCTGTTCCAGCTATCATAGCAACAACCCTAGCTATCATAATTCTGTCAGTAGACAAGAATCTAATTCCTTCTAGTATTGAATATTTCAACATTTCTTCTTCGACTGCCGAAATTACTTTTTCTACCAAATAAGGACAATCTATTCTTTTAGCATACCTGCGCAATCTTTCAATCTGGATTCTGACAGTTGAATATTCTTCGTGAAGAATCTTATCATTTATGCCCAATACATAATCGAATGCTTTTAGGCATGATAGTACAGCATAAGAATCATCGTGTTCTTTTGATAATGCCTTAAAGTCTTCTGCCAATTGACGATTGAAGTTTTTTGTTTTATATCCCTTGAATATAAAGGAATCTTTATATAATTGGTCGCGCTTGGGTTCGTAGCTTGTTATAGTCAATTCTTCAATCCACACACGGTGTTCAACTCCTTCTGAAATAATAATTGCGTATCTTGGGTGAACTTGAAGTATTTCCCCTTCTAATATACCGTTTGTAACATAATCGCCAATTTGGAATGATTCATTTTTAGATGAGAGTCGTTCTTTCATTTTGGCCATCAATTCATCTTTATCTTTATGAGTCAAATTAGTATGTAAGCCAGAATAAAATGATTTTTTATCTCCTTTTATTGCTGCTGCTCTCATTTTTGATGCTGACATACCATCTGCTCCTTCGGAGTCTGGGTCTCTTGTTCCAGCAGATTTGATTGTAATTGACTTAAAATGATATCCATTACCATCTTTATCAAATTTGCCATTATATGCATTTAGTTTATCCTTAAATTCTTGAACCCTATCATCACCAGCAACAACAGTAAGATGTTTAACACCTTCTTTGTGCATTTTTGCTGCTGCATGAAATATAGTAGGTTCTTCTTTTGTAGACTTACGAAAAAAGTGCTTGTGATTAGGATACATTTTATGTAAAATATCAATTTTTTCATCTGCCTCAAGAGGATTCTTTTTATTATCTTGGGTGTGTGATAAATAAATTCTCTTTTCGCCTGGCTCTTTCATTGCAGCGTCTATCAATTTGGCATGACCAATGGTAGGAGGATTCATTCTACCATAAGCTAGAACACCCCTCTTTTCTGATGCTTCAAATAGCTGTTTGATGTCAATCATTGTTTAATCTCTAACTTTCCCAAAATTTGCTTTGCTAAACACTTTTCTCTGGACTAATTTCACAGGTAATCCTTTGTGATTGAACACATAACCTTCCGGATGTGATTTTTTGCCATTAATAGTATGTTCGAGTGGATGGTCTGCATTATCAAGCGTTTTTACGATTATGTCTTTAGCTTGCTGCAAATGATGATGCATCTTGAAATAATTATCAAAGTGTGCAGAATTATTGTCGACATGTCCTATTGTATTTTGTGTATCGTCTATTTTCTTGTTCTTTGCTTTTTCTGTTTTAAGAGAATCAAATTCTTTCTTTCCTTTTGATGCGATATGAGATTTTAATCCTTCTGTAGATGGTTTTTTGTCATCTCTTACTGTCTGATTTATGTATGTACTGACATGATTGCCTATATTATGTACAGCAGAGTGCATGTCCTGTCCACCATCTTTGTGTATTTTTCTAGCGGATTCTATGTGTCCATTTACTGCCGCCTTGTCCGCTTCGGAAAAATGTGCTCTACCTGTATCATTCGATGTTGATAGATTATATGAATCGTCGTGGTTTTTAAGTGTATCGTGGTTAATTGGAGAGGATTGTAGTTTCCCACCAATCATTTGATAGCTAGTATGCCAGGCTGCGCCGAATCTGGCTTTTGATATTTTCTTTCCTTCTGCTGATGATTTCTTAGCACTATATTTAATAGTATTTGGCTCGAAACTTATTTTATCGCCTTCTTCTTTTTTCGTTTTGCTTGTAAATAAAACATCTCCTTGGTGCAATCCATCTTTAGGTAATACCTTGTGAGCGTTATCTAATGCATGATGAAGGGGTACCGCCACATGTGATTTGTCAGAATAATGTTTATCTATGTCAGCATGAGAATAACACACTTTAGCACTATGTTCTTTGTCTGTTCCTACTTTATCTAATGCACTCTTATATGCAACACATTGTTTTCCGTTTATAGGATGTTTACCTGCCACAATTGATATTCCGCCATCGATTTTAGATGTGAATGATGAATCGTGTTTACCGTGCTCAATGTGTTGAGCTGCTGCACTTAATGCACCTATTGCATGTTCAGTACCTTCGTGTCCGAATTCATGTCCAAGGTCTTCTACATGACTTAGGTGTTTTATCAACCTTGTTTTTTCTTCAATACTCTCGAACAACTTTTGTTCAAACTGTTCTACTAAGTATAATTTAAAATTTAACATTTTATTTTTTATAGTCATTATTATTGATAGTTTCAGGTCTGACCCATCCATCTTTCTTTGTGTCGAGATAATGTACACGTACTCTAGTGTCTTTATTGTTGTTATTGTGACCTAGAATACGCACAAAACTCGTGTTTTTGTATTTGCCCATATCCAACCTATCTATAGAAGGATTATCACCAAATTCGTGACCTTCCTTACCGTATTTTGTAACTGGAATAGGAGAATAAGAACCAAATTTTATTTTAGCTTCTTTTAGATTCACGATTATTTCACCATTATTTCAGAATGACCAACTGGTCGCTTTGCTCTCACTTCTATTCGATGAAGAGTCTTTCCTTGGTTATTCTTGATTAAGAGAGAATTTCCATTACCAGTGGATTGAAGAAAAGACAGTTTACCGGCAGTATTATATTTATTGTCGACTTCTTCTTTTTCATTTTTGATATTAGTAACATGTGATTTTGGCGAAGTAGCTACTTGATAAGTAGGATATGTGTGACTTGGCGCAACAAATTCGCTTATTCTGGATTTCTGTTCATTATCTGACAATGCACTCAAATGACTCTTGAGTGCTTTAACCTTATTAGCAGCATGTTTATATGAAGCTACTCTGATATCATCTGCCATCTTTCTACCTGCTGGTGTTTTATGGTCTCTTGATATTTTAAATGCAGCATGTTTTTGTGCTTCTGACATATTATCTGCATCATGTCCATGTTTTTTCAGAATATCATTAACTTCTTTTCTATGATTTTCGTCGTGTTTAGATAATACACCCTGTTTCATACCCAAAACTTGTTCAGTTGTTTTAGAGCCGCTTTGACCAGTTGTTATTTTATTATCAGCTATCTTTAATGAATATCCAACAGCATGATGGCATTCACCATCTTTATCGTGGCTAGATACCATTATATCAGCGCCACCAGAATGTGCTTCATCTTTCTTTCCTGTTAACTTTTCATGGTCGGATTTTAATGATGTCCAGGATACTTTTACTTGGTGATTTTTGTTAGCTAATAATTCCGGATGATGTGTTTTTATATGATTATGAATTGCTTCTGCTGCTTGGGCTGCATGACTATGTGCTTCCTGATATGAATTATCAGATATATTATCCACTAGAGCATTATGTGCCTCTTCAGGGCTTCTCCCCTTTTCATCTCTAAAATGTTCTGCATGTGCTAATTGTCCATGAATTAGCCTATTAACATGAGCGGCAGTAAGAAGTTCATGCAATTTACCTCTGCCATCATTATCAAGTTCTATTGATTCGATTAACCATTCGCTGAACTCTTTTATTTGAGGGGTATTTAACGATTTGGCATGAGCATTAGCCAAAGTCCTAGCATCTTCTTTATCTTCGGCATCAGTGTATTTAAATTTCTTGATTGGTTCTTCGTTTGCTTTGTGTACAAGGAAACTGTATGTGGTCGGGTCATGGCTGACGATATGAGATTCGTTCACTCCTTTGTTCTTAATCGAAAATCCTTCTCTTCTACCTTCTTCCCATCCTTTTCGTTCGTTTGGATGAGTTTCTTTGTTGTGAGGATTCCTTAGATGACTATTACCCTTTCTGCCTGCTGCAAAACCGGAACTTCTAGCAGATTTAACTGATTCTGACCATTCATTCAATGCCTCATTTGTGTGCAGCTTTAGAGAATCAAAATGTCTCTTTATATGTGCCTGGTCAGCTAATCTATCTTCTTTATTATTTTTATTAAATGAGATGTATGGTTTTTGATTTTTTAGTGTTGCTAGAGACATAAAAACTCCGATTATCGTTTATTATAAGTTATTTATTAATTTCAATTATAGCCGTTCCACGAGTGATAATTATCTCTATTATCGGCGATTGTAGCATCTTCCACTCCATCATCATAGAATCCTGACATACATATCTGGTCTTCGAGTTCTTTCATTTGATTTTTATACATTGTAGTTCTGATGTCTTGGTCAGTCAATTCGTTGAACCATCTTTGAGACACTAACCAAGCATGCATGACACCACACATTACCATATCATCATTATATCCTGCATCCGCCTCATAAGAACCTGTCTTGGATTGAACGAATGTGCTTAATTCATGTATAAAATCATAATCGTTGACGATAAGTTGATTATTGTCTATGAGTGACTTTAAATTAGCACATCCTATACGCTTAGTTTTCTTTGTTGTTCTTATGCCTGGATACGGGTCTGCTCCCTGTTTTCCCAATATATCACCAGATTTTGTCCAAAACATCTCTGGATACTCTAGTTCATTCCAAAGTACATCAGCCACCTGTCCACCGATGTCATTTGTCTCTATCAAAAGATATGCACTATTATATGTTTTACCTACGACATCTATGACTGTTGCATATAACAAAGGAGAAATCTCGTTATTCTTATACGTTGCAGCGATTGTGTGTGGGTATTTTGTTATATCATATACTATGAATGCAGAATAGTCCAAATGTCTGCCCCTCGATACATCAACTGTCATTGAATATGAGTGAGATTCAATTGGTTCTGCATAAACTTTTAGACCTTTATAAGCATCAGTATATTCTTTAATTGGTATATCATGTGTTAATCTAGCCAATGTAGAACCAGATAAAAGCGTCATGCTAGATCCCAAAAAAGTACAATTATGACTTTGAATCGATTTATCGTGTATATATGTATGATTGCCATCTACATTAACTGGGTCATATACATATTCCGATTGTAAAAGTCTCACATATACTACTTTAGAAGTTTTTGATATTTTATCATTTGGTTTTAGTGATGATGCTACGACTTCTTTATTGTCAATTATAAAAATATGCTCTGGTGTACATCTAATTGTACCGAAAGTGTGTAAAATCTCAATCACTCTGCGGAATTTTCTATTCACACCATCAAATTTTTTCCATCCGCTCTCTGTTAAGATACTATAATTATGCATGTTTTCTTTTAGATTTAGATAAATTCTTTTTATGTTCTTCTGATTTCGGTTTAGAATTAGCTTCTTTAATGTTTTTCATCCCCCGCTCGCTGAATAATCTGCCTTTAATAAAGTCGGGTGGTACACAACCGTCTCCAAAATATTTAGATAAAATTCCATTATTATACCAATGTTTTTTGATTTTTGTAGATTTGCCTCTTTTCCATAAAGGATTTATATAATCTCCTTCTTTTATATAAAAGTTATCTACGCCATTGGTATACCAATGGCTTTTGATTTTTGTAGATTTGCCTCTTTTCCATAAAGGATTTATATAATCTCCTTCTTTTATATAAAAGTTATCTACACCATCTGTATACCAAATGCCAATCTCTCTAGTTTCCCAAGATTTTGATATTTTATCTTTCACATCTTGTCTATTTGATACATTATTGGCGCCAATTTGCCACGGTTTAGATTTTCCTTTCAATGCTTTACTTACATTTGCACCGTGCCCAGGTGGTTTAGGTTTTCCTTTCAATGCTTTGCTTATTTTTTCGTAAATTATTTTCTTTTCTTCTTCTGTTTTGTTTTTATTTAGATTAAAATCTTTTTGTGTATTTGATAATTTTACCTTATCTGATTGACCGTAATACCATCCAACTGGAATAATATACGATTCATTTATATATTTTTGAATTTTGCCATTTGTTATTAATTTCTTTTTTGGTAAATTTTTGGAATTCTCGAGTCTTACTTCTGATATACGGCGCCTTATTTTATCAGTCATTACCATATTTTTAAAAGAATTGTTATTTGATAAGTTTAAAAATTTATCACTAAATGTTGCACCTATTCTCCTTAATACTGTATCTTCCCATATTTTAATTTTTTCAGGGGAATTTGATGTTTTTCTTATTTGAATTATATCAGGTTTGCCATATTTCAGTGCAAACGATTTTACATATTTGGAACTGGTGAAATATGTAACCCATATATTACTAGGATGTGCTTTCTTTCCATATTGACACCCATAATAATATTTATTTTCTTTAGACCATCCTATCAGATATGTATAACATATTTTCATTTTTAGAATCCTCTTTAATATATTTATATTTATCATAAAGAGTTTCTAGGGTCATCAATGACACTTCTCCTGTCGATTCATTTCTGACGGTAACTGTCGATTTTCCCCATAAACAATCCAATTCCTGCGCGGCTTTCAGTTCTCCAAGAACCTCTTTTTGGTCTTCATACCACTTCTGGTCTCTTCCTGGTGTTTGGTGCCACCAAACTCTAATAGGAACAAATCCGTTCACACCCTTCTCTGCTTCAGCCCAAAACTTATGAAACAAATTATATCCATTTGGTGTCGATGAAATGAATATTTTAGTGTCTTTACCTGCTGATAATGTTGGATAAACCGCAGTGAAAAACTCTTCGGCTTGGTTATCAGGTATAAATGCAAATTCATCACAATTATGGTGAGTTATCCCACTTGATAAATATGAGCTAGTGTCTGCAACATTTACAGGGTCATATACAGTAACAACATCATCCACTGTTATAGATACAATGGTTTCTCCGCCATTTAAAATATCTCCAATTATTAGGTCTTCTGCTTGTATCCACGAATCATCTTCAAGAAGAAACAGATGTGTATGTGAACAACGAATCTCTTTGGATGTTGTTTTAACCTTTACTGTTTGAACATTTTCTGTGACACGAATACCATCAAAAGATTTGAATCCTTCTAATGTTAAAATTTCCCATTCGTCTGTTTCGATGAAATCTGAGTTCGAACGAACGTTTATCAATTTAGAAAACTCTTCTATAGGTAATTCTTTAATTTCTCCGGTTTTCTTGTTTTTTACCGTAATTTTATTTTCGCCTGCTAGACAATACAGTATTGATATTGATTTGCCTCGGATTGAACTTGAACTTGATGCAGCAGCAAATGCTTTTGAACCGTTTTCTAATTCTATACTTCTTTTGTTCCAAGTTTTTACACCTTGTTGTAGCCACAATGGTAGTTCCTCGTATGCCATTCTCATGCGACCTAGAATTTCATCTGCCGTTGCTTGTTTATTAGCTAGAATTGCAACTGATTTGTTGTCATTAAATATTATGAACCAAAGCAAATAAGCGGCTGATACAATAGTCTTACCGCTCTGTCTTGGCTGAACTGTTATTATTCGTCTGTTTTCGTGGTATGCAGTTATAAGTTCTTCTTGATAATCATAAAGGTCAAATTTTATTACGCCTTTATCAGGATGAACGATATAGATGTATTTTTTAATGAAATATACTGGGTCTTTAGCACATTTTATATATTCTAAAAGCATTTCTTCAGTATATTCAACTACCGCTCCCTCAGGACGTAGTTTTGTGTTCCCTCTAAAAGAGAACATGTTTAATAATTCTAATATCTGTTCAGGGATTTGCATGTTTGACATCAAATCATCAAAATGACTTTAACCATCTTTGCTAACTGATTTTACTACTTTTATTTGTACGTATTTGCCTGGATTTTTATTAGAGAAATGTGTCTTCGCCTCTGAACGCGACATATAATTGCCAGTAACTTGTAACCCTTTATCTACTCCATCTACTATTACACGAAATGATTTTGTTTTATTCAACTTAGTATTTGCTCTATTCTCGTTGTGTCGTTTAAACTTTCGTGTGCTACGAGACAAGAACAGCCCAGATTGACGTTGTTTAACGGCTTGTAACATTTCGTTTAGTTCTATTAATGTCATCTCATTAC
>Ga0210016_1000920_pt1 | contig 26898 bp, 46 predicted proteins | sample CryGeyCG2014_300_FD_185454 | JGI IMG/M metagenome (GOLD analysis project Ga0210016, IMG submission 185454) | Groundwater microbial communities from aquifer - Crystal Geyser CG02_land_8/20/14_3.00 (SPAdes) (version 2) | ecosystem: Environmental > Aquatic > Deep subsurface > Groundwater | place...
ATATGTTATAATTTAGTTATTAGAGAACAAAGTACCTTTATTAGTTAAGACTCGGTGGTGTCAAAATTAACTTTAGGCTTTATTTCTTTTCTTCCTAATGTTAAGGCTTTTAGTGGGGCTCGCCACCGCTGAATCTTAGTTAATAAAGGGCAATATGAGTTATTTTAAAGTTAAAATTAAAAAAACAGATTCTCTTTTTTCTTTGTATATAAGAAATAGAGATAAATGGAAATGCTGTTATTGTGGTAAAGATTATTCAGACAATAGGAAAATGCTTCATAATTCTCATTATTGGGGAAGAAATAAAGAAGGAACAAGGTATGAGCCAGATAACTGTATGGCTCTTTGTTTCTATCATCATGAACAATTAGGACATGGAGATTTAAGAGATAAGTATAAGGAAATGATGATAGAATGGTTAGGTCAAAAAAGGTTTGATAGTTTAGAAATTCAAGCAAATTCTTATTGTAAAAAAGACGATAAATTTATGGAGATTAAATTAAAGGAATTATTAAAGGAGCAAGAAAATGGAGAAAGTTAAACTTGAAATTATCTATGTAGATATTAAAGAATTAAAACCAGTCGATTATAACCCTAGAAATATTACCGAGAAAGAATATGAAGATATAGAAAAGTCCTTGAAAGAATACGATTTTGTAGAACCAATTTTAGTAAATAGCGCCGAGAATAGAAAAAATATAATTATCGGTGGACATCAAAGGGTTAAGGTAGCGGAGGATTTAGGTTTTACAGAAATCCCTGTTGTTTATAAAAATATACCCGATGAAAAATTAGAGAAAAAACTAAACTTAAGGCTTAATAAGAATTTAGGGCATTGGGATTGGAATAAGTTAGCCCAGATTGAAGAAGATTTATTAAAAGAAGTCGGATTTGAAGATTGGGAGTTAAAAAAGTTTGTAGTTAATGTTGATGAAAGTTTACCTGATTTAGTTGGAGATGGTGGAGAGAAAAAATATCAAATGACTTTAATGTTTACACCAGAGCAATTAGAAGAAGTAAATAGAGCGATCGGCTCAACAGGAGAGGGCAACAATGCAAGTGGAATCTACGAAATTTGTAAAAAGTTCAATAATACTTAGGTCAATTAGTCGGAAAAATGCGGTTAAGTTAGTTGAACTTTATCATTATTCACACGCAATTCCTGCGAATTGTTCTTTATTTTTAGGAGTTTATTTCAATAGTATTCTAAGTGGTTGTATTTGTTTTGGAGAATCTGTTGGTCGAAGAATGAAGGAAATAGTATCAGGGACCAAAAGAGGCGAATATTTAGAATTAGTCAGATTGGCTTTAAGTCCTAAAATGCCAAAAAATTCTGAAAGTAGAACGATAGCGGTAGCAATTAAATTGATTAGAAAAAGATATACCTATGTAAAATGGTTAGTTAGCTTTGCCGATGAGAATGAAAATCATTTAGGTATAATCTATCAAGCGACAAATTGGCTCTATACAGGTAAAGGCGGTAGGACTTATTTATTTACTAAAGGCGGTAAAAAATATCATCAAAGAAATATTGCAAAGGTAAGACAAAGGTATGAATTAACTAATGATGATTTAATTAAAAAAGGTTTTGAAATAAAAAGACTAAAACCGAAACATAGATATATGTATTTTATTCATAAAGACCAATTTAATAATTTTACAGGAAAAGTTTATGACTACCCGAAAAACATATAGTATTTTAGTTTATCCAAATATAACTTTTGCTAAAGATTTAGAGAAGGATAGCTATGTTGTTGTCCTTGCGAATATAATTAGGGAATTGAACAAGATTAGAGGGGATTTACAATGGACGATTTTAAGTCCAAAGTTTATTAAGAGTTTAGACTTTCCGAATACAAAACAAATTCCGATACAACTGCCGACTTATCCGAACCAAATGAGATTACATTTTAATAGCTCTTTATTATTACAAGCACTAGATTGGCTGAGTAATAGTTATGATATTGTCTTTAGTAATTTGCCAGAACATACACTCCAATTAAAAAACTTGTTTTATAACGAAACAAATGAAGAACCTGTATTTATAGGATATTCTCATTGGACCGAGTTCCCCGAAGTTACTAATTACAAAAAGACAGTTATGGACATAAATATATTAGGACTATTAGAGATGATACAATGCGGGATAAATACCGAAGCGCAAAAAAAACTCCTATTAAAAAATGCTTCTGTCCATTTTAACCAAGAGGTATGTAAATCATTAGATGAGATAGTTCGGGCAATTTACATCGGGGCTGAGGAACCCGTTTTTGAACCAATACCTGAATTATGCACGAAAGTTATAGTATTCAATCATAGAGCACATACTTACAAAAATTATCCTTGGTTTATAAAAATGATGGACAAGCTATATGAAACCCGAAAAGATTTTAAAGTTTGGGTTCCTTTGGCTGAGAGTTTAGAGAGAGAATATATGCTTATTGATAAATTAGACAGAACGAAATATTTTGGTTATTTAAAGAATTGTTATTTAGGAGTTTGCGCGAAACAAACTTATGCTGGGTGGGCAGTATCAGCAACAGACGGAATGAGTGTAGGAGTTCCTTATATTTTTGCAGATGAAGATTACTACCACGAACTAGCAGGGGATAAAGCGATGTATTATAAAACAGACGATGATTTTCTTAAGTTAGTTAATAGATTTTTAGACGAACCTGATTTACAAAATATGATGAGTATGGAATCAAAGAATAGATTTGAAGAATTAAAATGGTCGGTTAAGATAAAAGACTTTAATGATATGATTGAGTTAGCAATTTCTAAACTTCCTATTCTCAAACAGCCAACAGAAAGCTATAATAAGATTAAGCAGATTATTGATCGGACAAAGGGCATACCAAAGAAGAAGCTACTAAAAGAATTGAATTGGGGAATTAGAATTAAATGGTCGTGTTATAGAAATTTATTGAGAGAGAAAGGTTATAAGATTTCTAAAGATTATTATGCGCCTGTAGTTTAATAATAGAACACTTGGCTTCCAGCCGAGAGGTGGCGGTGCAATTCCGACCCGAGCGCTCCAAAAAAGGGAGAAATAGGGGAAAAATGGTAGTAAATAAAAGAAAAAGGGTTTATAAAAAAGGGGATTACGCAACATTTATTTTATGGTGTGCTATTCCTACTGCGGTTAAAACTATCTATAAAAAAAGAGGGAAAGAGGGGATAGCAGAATTAGGGTTTGAACCAAATGAGATTTTTATAAGTTTGGTTAAGATTTATACTAAACAGGAATTTTGTAAAGAATTTACTATTGGAAAAAATACCTTAAATCAATGGGAGAATAGACCAGAGTTTAAAGAAGATTTGAATAAGATAATTGAGAAAGTAAATGTTATTCAATTTAAAAAAGATGTTGATTTTCATTTTACTAGGGCAACAATAAAAAATTCAGACGCAGCGAGAGTGAAACTTTGGAAACAACTTAATGAAGGTTGGGTAGAAAAAAATGAACAAAAAAATACGGATACTTTAGCAGTTAATGTTGCTGGTATTTTAAAAGCCAAAGAGGAACTAAAATCAAAAGAGGAGTCAAATGCAACTAACGGAATGGGAGAAGAACCAATCCAGCCAGACAATAGCAATAGCGAGTGAGGATTTTGAATACTTTATTTTTAATGTTTTTAGTAAATCTTTTGATAATTTTATAGGTGGCGGATATATTAAAGAGTTAGCAGGTTATTACGGAGATAATATTTGGACTTCTCGAATGTCGGGACGTGACCATTTTAAATCTGCAGGTCTTTATGCTTATTTTATGTGGATTTTAATGAAACAAGCATTAAGTGGCGGAGAGTATCAATATTTTTCTTTTCAAGAAGCAATGAGTAAATATCATATTGGTAAGATTAAAGATTTGATACAACGAAATCCTTACTATGAAGCTTGTATAGATAGAAAACCGAGAGCCGAAGGAGTTATCGATTATTTTTGGGGATATGATGAAAATAGAAAACCCTTGCCTTCAATAACTTTGGAACCTCATGGATTATTAGCCTTTAAGAGAGGTATTCATTGCCCTGGTATTTTTATAGATGACCCTTTGCGCGATCCTGAAAATAAATTAAACCCGACCATTATAGAGAAGGTTAATAGAATTATTTTTACAGAGTTATTGGATATGGTTAACAAAGGCGGTTTTTGTCATATAGTCGGAACACCTCAAACTTGGCAGGATTTTTTCTTTAACGAGAAAATGAAACTTAAGTTTGCAGTTAGAATACAACCATCGATAATTTCAGACGCGGATAAAATAGCGATATGGCCAGAGTGGCATAATTGGGAAGAATTGAATCATCGCCGAGAAATGAGGGGTGTTAAGATTTTTAATCAAGAATATATGTGCCGACCTGTTTATGCTGAGAATAGTTATTTTGAAGAAAAGCAGATATTAGATTTGATAAATTCTGAATTAACCAACTTACAGATTAGAGAATATAAACAAGAGTTTCCCGAAGATAAGCCGATAATTGATGAGTTAAATGTAGTTGATGTTTATGCGGGTTTAGATATCGGTAAAAAAGCCCATCCTTCACATTTCGCAGTTTTTAAAAATACTGGTTCAATGGACGAACCGCATTTCGTAGAGATACATCAGAAATTTATGGACGGTTGGGATTACATAAAACAAAAAGAGTATTGTGATAGGGCAATAGAGTTTTTCAAAATCAATACTTTAAGATATGATAATACTAGAGGAGAATTTGAGAGTTTCGCAGAACAGGGATTACTTGGTCCCGAATATGAACCAGTAAACTTTAGTGAGAAAACTAAAAATGGAATGGCGGCGAATTTGCAAAAGTATGTAATTAATTCTAAAATTGAATTGATAGATGATAGTAGGCAATTTAACCAGATTGTAGCGGTGGATAACGATTTACAGACAATGGCTTCACCCGAAGGACACGGAGATAGTTTTTGGTCTATCTGCCTAGCAATCCCAGAGATTATCATGCAAGTAAGGGCTTGGGAAAATAAACCAGAAGGGTGGTAAGGAGGAAGTATGGCAAACTTTCCAGCAACTAATGAAGATAAACAAAGAATTGACGATTACAGAACCAATGAGGATATTTTTCTTGGTTTACATTCGACAGCTTTTGCAAAGTTCTCGGCTCTTATGGCAAAGGAACAAAAATCGTTGATCTATATTGTTTGTAATTTCGGAGCGCTTATCTCCAAAGTAAGCGCTGATTTATTATTTGGAGAACAAATTAAGTTTAAATGGCCGAAAGAAGTTAAAGATACAAAATGGTTCGATGAGTTAATAGAAAATAATAAACTTCATACAAGGAATTATGAGAGTGCTTTATCGAATTCCTATCACGGGGATAGTGTAATTAAAGTTAGACAAGCAGAAAATAAAAAGATAATTATAGAATATATTACACCCGAAATTGTTTTTGTTAATTTAGATTCTGATAATATAAACGAAACAAAATCGATAGAGATTGCTTGGATTAAACAACAGGGCGACACAAAATATGTTCGTAAAGAAATTCATTATAAAGGGAAAATAGTTAATGAGTTATGGCTATTGAATGGGGATATTTTATCTGAAAAAGTTGATTTAGGAATTTTTTATGACAATATGCCAGAGGAACAAAACACGGGAGTTGATGACTTTTTAGTTAAAATAATTCCTAATTGGAAAACATCGAATAGGTTTTGGGGAATTTCTGATTACAATGATTTACATTCTTTGTTTGATGAAGCAAATAACAGGATAACCCGATTAGCCGATATTCTTAATAAACATTCAAACCCTAAATTAGCAGTTCCGAGAGGAGTGATAGATAAAAAAGGGCAAGTAAGAACACAGAATTTTGATTTGTTCGAGGTAGTTGCAACGACTGGTGGTGTAGCAAAACCAGAATATATCACTTGGGACGCTTCACTCGAAGCGGCATTTAAAGAAATAGATAAGATTGTAGAATTTGTCTTTCTATTTTCTGAAACTTCTCCGTCAGTATTTGGTATGGATAAAGGTGGAACTGCTGAAAGTGGTAGAGCCTTAAAGTTTAGATTATTGAGAACTTTAGCGAAAATATCCCGAAAGAAAAACTATTATGATGAGGCTTTAAAATGGGCAATGGTAGTTGCTCAAAAATTAGCTAAGAAAACTCCAGTTATTCCAAAGATAGAATGGCAAGACGGAATACCTCAAGACACTTTTGAACAAGCACAGATCGAAGAAATTAGATTACGTTCTGGTAATACCTCAAGGGAAAGTTCTATCAGAAGATTAGATAGTGGAAGCAATGATGATATTAAAGAAGAAATGGAAAAAATAGGTTCGGAAACAAAAGAGGTTACTTCAAGCATAGGTAATAAGCCGCCAATGCTAGATATGTCAAAACTTATGGGTGGTGGTAAAGAGCCTAAAGAACCGATGATGAAAAAGGAGTAGGCGGTGATTAAGAAAATTGATCTAACCGTAGGCAATATAGACAACCTTGTTAATTTCTATAAAGAAGGATATTTAGAATTACTTAAAATTGTTCAGACTAATAACTTACTTGGAAAAAGTAACGTTCAAAAATTATCACTAATGGCACAGGTAGATAAAATTCTTTTAGAATTAGACGAAGGTACAAAAGTTTGGATAGGTGCTAATATCCCAGAAATGTATAGGCAGGGATCGGTTGATATGGTTAATGAGTTAAATAAATTAAAGGGCGAAGTTAAGATAACCGATTTTAATTCTTTACATCAAGACGCGGTCCGAGTTATAGCAGACGAAAGTTACTTAGGTTTTGCGGAAGCATTAAAAACTGTTAAAAGAGATATTGTTTCAACTTTCGGTTTAGTAACCAAACAAGAAATAGTCGGGGAATTAGCAACAGGCATAATTTCGGGTAAAACTTTACCTCAAGTTCAAAAAGATATTCAAGCAGTTTTAAAAGATCACGGGGTAGTTTCTTTAATTGATAAGGGTGGGAAAATTTGGCAATTAGATACTTATTCCGAAATGTTAGCTCGGACCAAAATGGTGGAAGCATATCGGGTTGGTGGAGAATTGCGACTTATAGAAAACGGATATGATCTAGTTCAAATTACAGTTCACGGAGCGGCTGATGATTGTAGATTAGTTGAGGGAAAAGTTTATAGTCTAACAGGGCAGACTCCAGGCTATCCAAATTTAGATGAAATAATGAATATGTCAAATCATATTTTTAGACCTAATTGCCGACACAGAACAATCCCGTATATTTCAGAGTTAGAGAAAAATCCCGATGAATTTAAAAGGCTATCGAATAAGGATCAAGAGATTAAAGATAAAACACTCCGAAAAGTAGGCTTCTCAACGATTGGCGATGGACGATGATAATTCTATTGACATAATTTTATATAGGATAGTATTATTAAATTAAGGGTGGCAGTCCTTGCGGTGGGACTTTAAATCGCCGCCAGCTTAGATATCTATAAATCTTAATAGGAGATTCTATGTTAAATGACAAAGATCAAAACTCTGGTGATGACCAGACTAAAAATAATCAAGGCGATGATAACGCCTCTAAAAAACAAGATGACCTTAACAAAGACGATAACAAAGGTGGCGAAGGTGAAGATGAAGATAAAAAGGGACCACCAAAGTCAGTTCCTTATGGGGAGTTTTCTGATACTCGCAAGGAATTGAAAAAAGCAAGGGAAGCTCTTGAGAAGATTAACAAAGAGAAGAAAGAAACGGAAGAAAAAGATCTTGCCGAAAAAGGTAAGTATAAGGAATTAGCCGAAGCGAAGCAGAAAGAAATTGATACTCTTAAAACACAGGTTGAGGGGAATCAAAAGTATAATGTTTTTGCCGAGAAAGCTCTTAAGGAAGGGGTTGTATCCGCAGGAGATGCCTTTAAATTAGCAGATCTCTCTGATGTAAAAATCGAAAATGGCGAAGTTAAAGGTATAAATGAAGTAATTGAAAAACTTAAGACAGATAAACCATTTTTGTTTAATGAAGATAATCGTGTTATTGGTTCGGGAACAAATCCCGCAGGTCAAAAAACCCAAGACGGGAAAAAAGTATATCGTCAATCAGAAATAGATGATTGGTTAGAAAATAACCGTGAAGAATACAAGAAACACGAAAACGATATTTCTAAAGCATACGCAGAAGGTAGAGTTACAGATAATTAAAATATAAGGGCAGAAAAGGAGTACAAATGAGTACTACAATCGGAAAAACAGATGTTGCTAATGGTGTGCCAATTATTGTTGCCGCTAAAACCTTAGAATATCTAAAAGCAAATACAGTTATGACTCAATTAGTTCGCAGGGACTTTGACAACGATGTTGCCCAGTATGGTGATACTGTTAGAATAAATAAAATCACAGGTCTTGTTGTTGGAGATAAAGGGGAAGATTCACAATTTTCCACGCAGTCAGTTCCAGATAGTAAGATAGAAGTTACTTTAAATAAGCATAAATATATTTCGTTCTTGATAGACGATATTGCTAAGTTCTTAGCAAAACCTAACTATCAGGCAGACCTTATGGACGAAGGTGTTGCTGTTCTTGCTGAACAAATCGAAAGCGATCTTTTAATGCTTTATTCAAATGTAACCACTAACTTAATTGGTAGCGCTGGAACAGATTTAGACGCAGATGACATCATAGACGCTGGTAAGAAGCTAAATGATTCAAAAGCTCCGTTGGCTAACAGAGCCGTTGTTATTTCAACTAAAGACCACGCCGCATTGCTTAAACTTGAAAAATTCACAAGTTCTAACTGGATAAGTGATAACCAGAGTGCATTGAAAGACGCTTCAATCGGTAGAAAATACGGATTTGATATCTTTATGTCTCAAGGTGTAAAAACTACTGGAACTTCTCCTGTTTCTACTAAAAACTTGGCTTTCAATAAAGGTGCTTTTGTTATGGTTTCTAGACCTTTAGCCGCTCCAGGTCCTCAATATGGAGTTGCTTCGAAAGTTCTTAGTGCAGACGGAATTGGACTTCGTGTAATGACTTCTTACTCTCATAAAGACGGTGGATATTTAACAACTATCGACTTACTTTACGGAGTTAAGACAATTCGTGAAGCTCTTGCTTGTCAGTTGATTAGCTAAACGCTATGCCAATCTTTTAGGTTGGCAACAGGAAGTTTATAAAAAGAATAATTCCGCCCTTTTATTCTTACTTCCTGCTGCTAACCTAAAAGGGTATTTTATGAAACTTGAGATGATAACAGTAAAGGATAGGAATAATGGTTATGGAATTTCTAAAGATTTAATTATTCACTATCTCAAAAAGAAAGGTATTCAGTTACTAGATAAGTTTGAAACAGACAAGCCGAAAGATTGTTCGCTTGTTTATTCTTACCCGACTAATCTTAAATGGGTACACGGACCGAAAAAAGTTTGTTTTACGATGTTTGAAACAGACAAGATACCTGATAATTGGATACCGTTTTTAAATAAATATGATTTAGTTTTAGTTCCAACAGAATGGGGCAAGGAAATATTTGAAAGGTGTGGAGTTAAAACTCCGATAAAGGTTCTTAACTTAGGTTATAATGCCGATGTTTATAAATATTATGATCGACCAGAACGGGATATTTTTACCTTTTTAAATTATGAGGCTTTTACTATTCGCAAGGGTTGGCACGAATTATTTGAGGCATTTAAAAGAGAATTTAAACCGAGCGAACCTGTAAGAATTATTTTTAAAACAGTAGCAAAAGAACACGGACAAAATATCGTTTCTTTAAATCAATATCCGAATATGGAATCAATTAACGAAGGATATTCTAACGAGCAGATGTTTGAGCTTTTGAAAGAGGCAGATTGTTTTGTTTTCCCTTCAAGGGGTGAAGGTTTTGGAATACCGCCACTTGAGGCAATGGCAACAGGACTTCCTGTTATTGCTCCAAACGCTCACTCAATTCAAGAATACTTTAGTTATAGATATATGATACCCGTAAATTATAAATCAGTTAAAGCAAGATATGATAATATAGAAGGGGACTTGGGGAATTTTATAAAATGTGATATCAAAGATTTACAACGAGCAATGAGGTTTGTTTATGAAGAAAGAAAGGACTGGAGGAAAAAATCTTTTAACACTAGCCAATATGTGCTAAAATATAAGATAGAGAATACAGTAAATAATTTAATAAGGGTATTGGAGAAATTATGTCAATAAATGCAATTCCAACCCATAAAGACGCCAACAGTTATACCACTTTGACAGAAGCTAATAAATATTTTATAAATTTTTATTATGGTCCTAATTCTTGGGCAAACGCTTCGAACGTCAATAAAGAATTAGCGCTGAGACAAGCAACTAGAATAATAGATAGATGTCGCTTTTTCCACGAAAAATATGATGGCGAACATCAACGATTAGAGTTTCCCCGAAGTGATGAGGAAAATTGGAACGGAAAGGCTTTTAGCGGTAGTATTACAACTTTAATCGATACTAATTTAATTTCAACAAGTAATTCAGAATTATATCCTGATGATTATTGGAATGGTGGTTGTCTTTATATCACTAGCGGAACGAATAAGTTTGAGAAAAGATTGATTAGTGATTTCGACAGGGCTACGGGAAAAATAACAGTTAGTTCTGCTTTTACTTCCGCGATAGATAATACTTGCGAATATACGATTGTTAAAAAAATACCTCAAGAGATTAAAGACGCTCAATGTGAAATTGCCCTTTGGCTTTTAGACGGAAAGAATAAATCGGGTAGAGCACAATTACAAGCAGAAGGTATTAAATCTTATTCTATTGGTGATTTATCGGAAACTTTTGATGTCGGTGGACAAAGTATTGCAATGCCTAAAGAAGCATACGATTTATTAGAAATGTTTATTTGCCGAACAGGAGTATTTTAATGATTGAAACTTATCTACAAACTAAGGCGACTATTTATCTCCAGGGAGTATTAGATAAATGGGGAAGGCAAAGTTTTAGCACAGGTACGGAAGTAGATTGTAGGTGGCAGGAGATAAATGATTTAGTCAAAGACGAAAAAGGCAATGACATAACCGCTAAAGTTAAAATGTTTTTAGAGTCAGATATCTCAATTTCTAACGAAGATCGGGTTATAAAAGACGGAGTTAATTATAGGGTTATTTCAGTTTCTACAAAAGGCTTTATAGAGCAAAATTCACATAGAGAGGTATTATTAAGATATGAGTAGTCAATTTAAAGGAATAAGTAGTGTTCTAAGAAATCTCGATAAGGTCGAGAAAATTGTTGTTAATTCCATAGAGCAAGGAGTTAACGATTTAACAAATAAGCTTTTAGCAGATAGTGAAAAGCAAGTCCCTATGGATATCGGAACATTAGCAGGTTCAGGTCATACAGTCCCAGCTTCAAATAAAGGTGGTATGATAGAAGGTAAGGTTGGTTATAATACACCTTATGCAGCACGACTTCATGAACACCCAGAATATAAATTCCAAAAAGGCAGAAAAGGAAAATATCTTATTGATCCTTTGAAAAATTTAGTAAGTACAGGGAAAAAGTATTTAGAAGGAATATTAAGGAGTGCTTTAAATGGCTAAACTTATTGAAGAAATATCAAGTTACTTAGTAGCTCAAGGTATTAAAGGTTCTGATAATGCTACTGCTTTGATTGAGGGAACAAGTATCTTTTTAGGAATACAACCGAGCGAACCAAAAGAGTGTTTAACTATTTATGATACGGGTGGATTAAAACCAGAGATTGATATGGCGATTTCAAATCCAACTATTCAAATAATAGCAAGAGCAACCGAATATGAAGAAGCTAAAACTTTAGCGATGAACGCTTATAATATTTTACATAGATTAATGAATACTAATCTAGGTGATAACTATGTTTATTTCTGTAATGCACAACAAGAGCCAGGAGATATAGGTAGGGACGATAATGATAATTTTGAAATTAGTTGCAACTATTTGTTAAAAATACGATAATTAAATTAGTTAATAACGCGAGTTAGTCGGCTCGCAAATTAAGGGCAGAAGGAGTTACAATGGGAGATATTACAAAAGTAAAATTAGGTTCTTGCTCTGTCAATTTTGACGGAACGGATTTAGGACACACAAAAGGCGGAGTAGAAATTTCCTATGACCCTGATTTTACCGATATTACAGTCGATTTATATGGCGATACTCCAGTAGATAAGAGATTAAAAGCGGAGAATTTTTCGGTTAAGATTCCTTTAGCAGAAAAAACCTATAATGTTTTGAAAGCCGCTATTCCTTCGGGAACTTATTTTAGTACTGGTGAACGCAATAAATTAACTATTGGTAAACAGGCAGGATTTTCCCTTGCTTCTGTTGCTAAGAGATTGGTTCTACACCCAACTGAAAATGCCACTGCAAACAAGGATGATGATGTTGTGATGTGGAGTGCAGTATCAATTGATGAAGTTTCACTACCTCATAAATTCGATGAGCAAACTATTATTGAAGTTACGATGATGGCTCTAATAAACGAAAATATGAGCGCAGGAAACTACCTAGCAACTATCGGTGATACGACAATTTAAAATTAGTTAATAAAAAAGGGCAAAAATGGATAATTACTTAGACTTAGATACATTAGTTTCAAGAACTTTCAAGATTAAAGGTAAGGAGATTATTTTTAATCTTCCACCTCTTACGAAGTTAAAACCTTTAATTGAATTAGAAAATAAAACTACTACTATGAATGACCCAGAGGAGCTTATTAAGGCGATAAAGGAAGTTATAACGAAAATTATACCTGAGATTCCGCCTGAAATCTTTGACGGGTTAAATTCTATTCAATTAAAAGCAATGATTAAATTTATTGTCGGAGTTAATAACGCTGATATTGCGCTAAGTAAAAAAAAATAGTTGAGCCGTTTGCTAGGTTAGCCCGTTTCTATGGATTTAGCCATAAAGAAATGGCAAATATGCCACTACCTTTATTGCAAGGCTACCTAACAAATATCCGCAACTTAAGAGCTGAAGAAAATTTAATCTCATTGACACTATTGAACGATCCGAAACCAACTTGGCAAATAGATTATAAGAAATCTAAAAGCAAAATCGGACAATTAGCAAAAAGGTTAAATGAAGAATTAGAACAAGATAATCCTTATTGGGAAAATGAAAAGTTGGACCGAGAAGGACTACATCGACTTAAAGGTATAATAACGGAGGCTCAAACAAGAGGTAAAAATGTTTAATATAGGTTCTATCTTAGCTTCTATAAAGGCGGACGTATCGGGCTTTAAATCGGCAATTGCTTCCGTAAAGTCCGATATTAGTAGTCTTGGAACTACGACCGGAGCCTTAAATAATATCGGTAAGGGGATAGTAGGAGTTGCAAAGAAAAGCGTAATGGCTCTCGGTGTGGCAGGTGTCGCGGCGGGAGTTTTTACGACTAAAAGTGCTTCTGATTTCGAGCAGGCTAAAATAGCTTTTGGAACAATGCTTGGTTCGGCTGATGAGGCAGGTAAGTTAATGGTTAAAATTTCTGATTTTGCCGCTAAGACACCTTTCGAATTACCTCAATTAGTAGAAACCGCAAAGCAACTTATGGCCTTTGGAGTTAGTGCTGATGAAATGATACCGACTGTTAAAATGTTAGGAAATATATCGTCAGGAACAGGAGCTGACATCGGTAGAATTTCTTACGCTTTCGGGCAGGTTAAAGTTCAAGGTCATTTAATGGGACAAGACCTTATGCAGTTTACCAACGCAGGCGTTCCTTTAATTAAACTTTTAGCAGAACAATTTGGTGTTTCTCAGGGAGAAGTTAAGGCTTTAGTTAGCGAAGGCAAAGTAGGATTTCCCGAAGTTGAAAAAGCATTACAAAGTCTAGGTGGCGAGCAAGGAAAATGGGGTACTATGATGGACTCCCAGTCTAAAACTTTCGGCGGTATTCTATCAAATATTAAAGATAACTTTGGAAGAATTGGACGAGAGATTATAGGTATTAATGAAAATGGTGAAATAAAAAAAGGTGGTTTATTCTTTCACTTAAAAAATGCCGCACAGGTCTTTATGACTTGGTTAGACGAGAATAGAGAAACTATTCAATCGGTTTTTAATGCGATTATAGCGGGGATCGGATCGGTTGTAGAAGTTGGAGTAGGTATAATCGGTTGGTTTCAACAAAATCAATGGGCTATGGTTGCCTTAGCAGGCGCTATTCTTGGCGTAATAGTTCCAGCGCTTGTAATTTATACCTTTACTATGATTAAGGCGGCGATAGCTACTTTAGCGGAGATATGGCCATTATTACTAATCGGAGCGGCGATAGCACTACTCGTTGTCTATTGGAAAGATATAGTTACTGCTATAAAAAATGCTGCTAAATGGATTGGCGATGGTGTAATGAGTATTATAGATTGGCTAGCACAAATCCCCGCAAAAACAATAGAGTTTTTAGGTAAACTTCCATATTTAATCGGGCATTTTATCGGGTGGGCTATAGGAAGTTTAATTAAACTGTTTGCAGACGGAATTACGGGAGCAATAAATTGGATTTCAAAACTTCCTAACCGAATTGCTAATTGGCTCTCAAAAATACCTGGAACAATCGTTTCTTGGATTGGTAGTGCGGCAAATAAAACTAGAGAATTAGGTAAAGTAATGATAGACGGAGTTGTTGATATCATAAAAAAATTACCTGGAAAAGTTACAGAGTGGTTTCAAAAAGCAATAGACGCTATTGGTAAATTAGTAAGGAAAGCTTGGAACGGAGCAAAAGAGTTTGCTAAAGGACTCTGGGACGGGTTTAAATCTGGTTTAGGTATTCACTCTCCTTCATTCATTGAACGAGCATTATTTGATATTGAAGATCAAGCGAAAGCAACTACTAAAAATCTTTCAGATTCTATTAGTGAACTAAATTCTAATGCAAAAGAATTGCCTACTATATCTAATGAAGGTTTGGTAGAAGGGAAAAATATAACTTTAGTAGTGGACGCTTCAAATAGAGGTATAGTAGCAGGAACAGAAGTCGCTTTTGAAGAATGGGCAAAAACAATTATAGAAAAAGCCGATCGGGCTTTTGGCGCTCAAGGAATTAGTATTATAGGAAAGAAGGTCTAATATGGCAACTAAACCAACACTTACAGACGGAGTTAATACGATAACCCTTGAACATCCTCAAGTCGGGAATTTAGTTAAGAAAAATATTTGGGATAAAATCCAAAAAGAAACTTTAAATGGAACAACTTTAGAGCAAACTGCTTTTAGGAAATATGAGTATATTTTAACTTTTAAAAATGTGGATGCTACTCTTTATACAACTGTATATGATTTTTTAACTACCGCTTTAGATTATAATAGAGCAATAAATTTTTCTTATACTGATAAATGGTCAGTAGCAAATAATGTAGAGGTAGCGGCTATCTTAGGCGACGAAGAAAGTGCTGGTGGCAGTATGGTAAATTTTAAATTAACCTTAAGAGAAACTACTAAAAGATAATGCAAACAATACCCGATGAATTAACAAATATAATCGCTTCAAAGAGCCAAAAACTTGCATATCAGTTGCGAGTTGCTTGGGATTTAAACGATTTTTTAGCAACGATTACTTTTGCGGTTGTTGGTACTTCAGTAGTCAGTGGACAGGATATAGTTAAGGGAAATGCGGCGGCGGTGACGGAATGGGATAAATATACTTATGAGAACGAAACCCAATATGTAAAAAAATACGAGTTTATCAGAGAAACAGGTTTTCCTTTAAATTCAGTAATTAAATCAAGGGCTTCAATTGTATTAGATAATACTTCCAAACGATTTTTACCTCACGCTTTACCGTTTGGAACCGCGGTAGAGATTGATGATTGTGATGTAGCAACAGGTTGGACTCAATCTCAAGACGGGATAGCACCAACAATTTCTACTTCGAGAAAAGAAGGGACAAATAGTTTGAATTGTGGGATCAATACAGCGGCTTCAGAAAATACTTATGCACAATACGATAAAGCTCCTTCCGTCATAGATATCTCGAGCATAGCAGACGCAGATAAAAAAATTGCTTTATTTTTATATGTAAAAGATAAAACTAAATTAGCAACTGCTAATGCTGTCGAAATTAGGATCGGTTCAGATGCTACTACAAATTATTATAGAATACAAATTGTTAATTCAGAGATTTTACAGAATGGTTGGAATGAAATTAAGAAAGCGGCTACTAAAGTCGGGACTCCTGTTCAAACTGCTATTGACACTATAAGGGTTATTTTCAATGAAGCAACTGTTCCTGCTAGTGTAACTTTAGGAGATTTGAAGATAGATTATATTAGGATTTGCGACTCCACCGAAGAAGATAATTATATTGGTTCTTTTATTAGAGGTGGAAGGTTTATTAAATTATTTTCTGGCTATAATGCTTATTCAATACCTCAATTTGTTGGAATGACCGATAGACCGAAAAATAATATTAAGTTAGCCGAAACAATAATAAATGCCTATGATGTTTTACATTATTTAGAAACTTGGCAAATGAGTACAGGGTATTTATTAGAAGATCACAGAGGAGATGAAGTTATTGCGCAGGTTTTAGCAGACGCTGGATTTACCGCAGGGCAATCTTCTTTAGAAACTTCTATGATGACTATTCCTTTTACTTGGATTAAAAAAGGTCAGAAGGCTTTAGACATTATTAGAAAAGTTTGTGAAGCGGAAAATGCTACTTTCTATGTAGATGAAGAAGGGATAATGTGTTTTGAGAACCGTTACCATTTATCACAAAGTCCTCATACTTCAAGTCAATATACCTTAGACTATGACGAAGAAATTATAGATGTTGGGTTAGAGCCAACAGAAGTAATTAACAAAGCAAAGATAACCGCAATGCCTAGAGAGGTACAAGCTAGTCAAAAGATATTCGAAAAAGAGGGAGCTTCTGTTATAAATGCAGGAGAAACCTTAGAGCTATGGGCTGAGTTTCAGGACGATTATGGGGAATTGCCTTGTACTGCTATAACCGAGCCAACAGCAGGTGGAGCAACCTCATACTTTAAAGGTAATACTTCGGAAAATGGGACAGAAACAGATAAGACTAATGATTTATCTATAATTACTTGGGAAACTTTAGGTGGAACTATTGCGAAAATGATTTTTACAAATAGCGGAGCAAGTAAAGTTTATCTTACAGAGTTAGTTATTTTTGGTACTCCCGCAAAGGTTGTAAAAGAGATATCTTATGAAACACCAGACACAGACGCTCAAGAATCAATAGACGAATTTGGTTTAAAATTTTATGAACTGAAAAATGATTTAATACAAAGTGCTGATTATGCGCGGACGCTCGGAGATACCATAGTCTATTCATTTAAAGAGCCTAAGAAATCTTTGGAAACTACCATAAAGGGATTGCCTCATCTTCAATTAGAAGATATGGTTACTGTGAATGAAGGATCAACAGGCGAAACTTATTATATGTATGTAGCAAAAATTGAAAAACTTGCGGAAGGATACTTTTATAAAGTATTATTAAGGGAGAAGGTAATTCAATCTTACGCTATTGTCGGAACTTCTCTGGTAGATGACGGAACAAAAAAAATTAGTTCAGATGTAGTCGGACCCTAAGGAGTAAAATGATAAAAAAAATTGTAAAAATGATAAATGGTTTGTCGGACGGAAAGGTTAATGCCTTAGCCAAACTATTAGGTGTTTCTGAAAGCACACTAAGACCGAAAAGAAGCCTTCTCTGTAAAGCGATTGGCTGTAAATTTTATAATCAAGGGGACGATAAAAATATTTACCATAGCCATTTAGTAAAATGTCGTTTTAATGACCAGATTGTAGATACTTTCAAAGATAAATGTTCTGCTTCTGCTTCAGGGAAGTTTAAGAAATATGGTTTTTTCTGCAATGGGTGTAAGGAGCGATTAGGAACAGCCTATACTGTTCAAAATTCTCCTCAAAAAGACCGAATTGATTTTAAATATGATCAACCGATTAAAGATAAAAAAGGCAAGAAAATTAAAGGGTGTGCTTGTCCTTCTATAACTCAAGACGGAGAGTTGGCTTTTGAATGTTATTGCGGGAATGATACTAGAGATTTTAGGGGACATAAAAATCACGCGGATAAAGAAAAAGATAATAGCAAAGGGCGACAATGGGGTAAAAAAGATTCTAAGTTTAGGGTGGAGAAAGTAGAGGTATAATATGGCTGATGATTTTATTGTAGTAACTTGGACAGCTGGTGATATTATTACCGAAGCAAAACTTGATGATATGGTTGCTAACGACACAGGGTTCAACGATGGAACAGCGATCGGAGATAGCGCTATCATTAACAGGCATATAGGAACAAACGCAGTTTCAGGCGCTCAATTAGGTAAGATGATTGGTTGTATCTTAAGGCGTCAAGCAACACAGTCAATTAACAATACGACTAATACAAAAATTTCTTGGGACAATGAGGATTATGACCCAGACGGATTACACACTTCGGGAGATGTTACAATTCCGACAAATGGAATCTATGCCGTGCTACACGGATTTGTTTTTGCGGGGTCATCAGGAGGTACTTACAGGCAATCAAAACTTTATGTTAATGGTTCTTTATATCAAAATCATACAGTATCGGTTACAGTAGATCATCCTTATGGGACTATAGTTGATTTATTATCCCTTTCGGCAACAAACACAATATCAATATATGTTAAGCACAATTATGGTTCTGCTCTTAACCTTTATAATGCTTGGCTAGGAGTTTTGAGAGTTGGCGCAACAAGTTCATCTTAAAGAAGGATTAAATGGGTAATATAGAATTTATTAAACATACATCTTCACATAAAGTTAAAAAAGAAAAATGTGAAAATTGCGGTGGGTCGAGATGTGAACATTCTATTCAAAATAAAGAAACAGGTATGTGGGAAGATTGTGAATTATTTGCTCACGATGTTAATGGCAAAATGCTATGTTGCAAATGTGTGGCGGAGATAGGCTAAGAACGAAATGACAGAACAAGCAGTATTAAACATAGCAATGAAATATGGACCGACAGGGATTGCCCTTGTTTTAGCGGTTATTCTTTATCTTACGATTAAAATATTTCTAGGTTTTGTTAGAGAAATGAATAAAATTTCTAATAAAAAAGACGGGGAACATCTGGCTATGTATAACAAACTTAATCGGACAATAAATAAAACATTAGAATATCAGAAACTTCAAAATGGCGGAGTTAAGACAGCTCTTCAAGCAGTAAAAACATCTATTTATGATACAAGTAAAGCGTTTAGAGGTTTCGAAAAAACAATTCAAAAGATAGTGGATAAATTGTAGAAGGGCAAAATGTTATATTTATCTCAAAAAGATGATCGGTGGAAAAATGTTAAACTCGGAAGTTGTAATGTAACTATTGGGAGTGACGGTTGTAAAATTACCGTCTTAGGAATGTTAGCAGATATAACTCCCGATGTAGTTAATAAAAGATTTAGAAGTTCTGGTAAATATACAGATAAGTGTAGTGTATCAGATATAAATGTCCCTTTTGTAATGCCAGAACTTGAAATAGCGAACCGCTGGCCAAAAATGGCTGAGGTTAAGGTTCCAGTTGGGCAACACTTTGTAGTCGCTTTAGACACGAAACATATTGTAGATCCGTGGACAGGGGCGGGCGGTGAGAACAACAATGGTTATAAAATTTTAAATTATAGAAATATAACACCTAAATTAAATCAAGGAGATTCTATGGCAAGTCAAGAGTATGAAATCTTAAAAAATGATTTCAACAAATTAACTAATGAAGTTTATCAGAAAGGTATAAGAATCAGCGATCTTGAAGCTTGGACTAAAAGTGTTGAAAAGAAACTCGCTTCTTTAAATATTGTTGTTCAGCCAACTCCTCAATTTACAGAAAATGAGACCTCAGAGATTAAAGGTATTGTTAAATCTTGGAAAGATTTTTGGGCTTGGGTTAAAAATAAACTAGGAATAAAATGACCGACTTTGATAAACATTCACACTTAGTTAAAATAAGTGTGCCTATTGTTTTTCAAATAGAAGGCTATAATCGGAATGGGCAATCAGATAGTAATGCCTCTAATGCAGTTGTATTAGGTTCTCTTTATAATTTTAAAAATACACCTGGTCTATCTAATGAAGTTAGGTTCTTGTTTCCGCAAATCACAGACTATCCTAAGAATGTTTATTTAGATTTTAAATTTAGGACAGATGAAGCTTCGGGTTTAAAATTTCGGTGTGATTTTGGGTGGGGAGGTAATGCTTATGGAGATGACGCACCTATAAAATGGACTAAGACAATGAAAGGCGACGGAACAGATTTTTATACTATCCCCTCTGGATCTACTGGGTTGACTGTTAGAGGAGTTGACATTAAAAAATTGATAAACCCTATTTCTGGATATAATTTTTCTATATTCTTTTATTTTGAAACTAATCCCGTTGACGCACAATTTTACATAGATAGATTAAGAGTTTTTGGGACTGTTGATCTCGGAGGTGCTTATGCCAAACATTGAAATAACCAAAAAGAAAATAGGTAAGCCTATAAATAAAGGTGTAGTTACAGAAGGATATTCTTTTATTCAAATGGATTATGAATTTTTATGGGGTGGTGGTGGTATGGGTGGTGGCGGTGGAGTTACTCAAACAGCCTTAGACCGCTATACTTGGCAATATGATGAAGATATTTTTAATATTAAGACTTTATTTGTTTTGATCAAAAGTTTATTTGCTGTTTGGGGTTCGGCTACTTGGGATGGTTCTTGGTATGAGCCAAACGCAGGATCAGAGAAAGCTCTTTATATCGGAATATCAGAGGACGGAAACTTAACAGATGATGAAATTAAGTCACAAACTTCAACACTTGGTGGTCCGTGGGTAAGGGACGCACTTTCAGAATGGGAGCAGGATATAACTAAATTTGTAATTCAGCCGAATAATATTTTATGGAGTAAAAAGATCTATATTACGGTCGCTTGGTTCCATGCTGATTGTTGGTGGTATGGCTCAACGACAATTCCTAGCGATCCGATAAAATTTGCTAAAGTAGACTATGAGGTAGGAGTATGAATATAGAAAAATCAAAAGAAATAAAAAATCCTTTAAATATAAAAATAGTTTCCGCCTTTACTACTAATGGAGCAGACTCGGAACATCAGGATATAGGAGATGATTTCCTTATTAGACCAAGCTACCCTAAAAATATGCTGGATATTATTAGCTTTTGTATTCCCTATGTTTCAGTAGATTTCGACGCTTCATTAGCCGATAATCAATGTGGGTTTTCGAAAATAACTGTGATCGATGAAGATTTCTTAATTGAGAGGCAATTAAATATAGACGCAGGATTGCTACAAGTTCCTTATGCAGGAGCGACTCATCTAGATATTTATGACTTAGATTTAACTAAGTTAGTTCAGGGTCTTACTAACCCTTGGATTATGTTTTATGCTTTAGATTATTTTATCGGGGCGGATAAAAGAATAGTTAATATTGTAAAAATGGAGTTAATTTATACTTCAAAGGATACGCCAAAATGAAGATAACTTCTCAAAAATGTAAGTTTTGCGGTATTGATAATAGGGAGAAAATTTTATTTTGTAGAAGATGTAAACAATGCCAAAATTGCGGTAAAATAAATATAGCAGTTAATAATTTAATTTGTCGTTACTGCGGTAATGGCAAAGAGGAGTAAAATGTTTAAAACAATTAGCGAATTTATGGACGGGAAGAAAACCTATGCTGGAATTGGTGTTATGGTTTTAGGTATGTTCGGAGTCGCAAAGTATGTTGGAATTGAAACCGATGTCGCAAATGTGATAAATAGCGGCTTTCAGTTCTTTGGTGCGGTCTTAGCACTTTATGGTAACGCCAAATCCCATAGAAATTAGTCCAATTTAGAGGAAAGTAGTATTAGAATACTAATGATAGGTCTAAAACTACTTCTAGGGGCATTAGGTAAAGCCTCAGGCACAATTAGAGGGTGTAATAACCCTCTTTTTTTGATATCAACATTAAAAGACCCTTTACAAATGGTCTTAAATCTATTAAGATGTATCCGAAACATAACAAAACTTGACAAATAAAAAAAGACAAATTACAATCAAATAAATTAAAGAAAGGAAAAATAATGGAGTTAAAAATGGACAAAAAAGTTCAGAAGGTTAAAAGGCATTTAGACCGCTGGTTTAAAATGCTAAAAGTTTCAGGGATTGAAATGTATCTCGGCTATCTTAAAGATAACGAGATCGAGCAGTTATCGGATTATTTCGAGGTAAAAGAAAAATCAAATAAGTACTATCGTTTCGAATTAAGAAAGGAGCTTTAAATGTTAAGCGAGAAAACACAAAAACAAATCTTCAAAAGGAAGTTTAGACAATTTAGAATTAAAAGTTATCGGGTACTAGGTATAATTGCTTTATATGCAATTTTTATCTTTGTAATGACTCGATAGAAAGGAGATAGATAATGATAAATATATTACTTTGTTCTTTTGTAGCTATTGCTCTAGGTATAATTATAGGCGTAGCTATAACAGAAATATCTTGGGAAGAAAAAATATTTAATTTTATGAAAAAGTTTAAAAAGGAAAAATAATGGGTGTAACAATACATTACGGATCAAAGAATAAAACACAATCCATAAGTAAGGAAAGGGTAAAACAAACAATAGATTTCGTGCGAGATGTTGCTAAAGGTCGAAAATGGACAATCTGGTCAGATAGAAAGGATATTTTAAGCCATATCTCTTATGATATGTGGGGTAAAAAATACGAAACCTTAAACAAATCCGCATATCGTGTTTGGCAAAGAGTTATCTCAATTCAAGTTTACCCAAATTGTGAAGATACAGTTATAGGATTTTACTCATTCGATAATGAACATTACAAAATGGGATATTTCGAAAAGTTCCATAAGGAAAATACCGAATATCATTTCTTTGAAAGGAATTTCACGAAAACACAATTTGCAGGAGTGAAGGCACATATTGAGGTTGCTAAGTTACTCGAAGCAATAAATAATAATTTCTATCCGATGAATGTTTACGATGAAGGAGATTACTATAAAAAAGGAAATGTTAAAAGATTAGCAGATAATCTTGGTCAGAATATGGATTTAATCCGATCAGTAGAAGCGACTTTGGGAGGGTTAGGATTTAAACAGGATAACATTCATTCTGCTAAAGATGATACGAAAGGTTGGGTTAAGGATTATATAGATTACTTGGCGAGAAAGATAAAGAAATGACAGAAGAAGAAATAAAAGCAGAAATCAGAAAACGCCACCCGCTAAAGACAATGAAACAAAAAACTCAAGAAGCACTTAGATTTATCGAATCTTTCAATCCTAAAAGGAGGAAAAAATGAAAACTATACAGCGACAAAAAATCTTAGATTTACTTTCAGACGGAAAGCTACATAGCACTTTAGAAATGAGAAATGAAATGTTTATAATGTCCCCTGCTTCACGGATACTTGAGTTAAAGGCAGAAGGTCATAACATTATTACAGAGGATCTACCTGCTAACCCTAATAATCCCGATAGTGCTAAAATTGCTTGGTATAAGTTGGTCGGTAAAGGTCAAGAGAAGCTATTTGAGGTCAGCCGAAGATATTAGCTCTTTACAAATAGCCTCAAATCAATTAAAATAATATTACTTAATATGAAAGGAGTAAGTTTATGGACGAAACAAACGAAAAGTGGTTAACACCTAATAAAGTTATTGTATTAGGTCTAGTCCCTTTCGGCTACGGAGCACTTATAGACAGATTAAAGTCGAGAGAGATTAAATCAGTTCTAACTAGAGGACATTTCTACACCAAAGAGGAATGGATAGAAGACTATTTAGAAAATAATAAGAAAGGAAAAAAAAATGGTAGAAACAAAAAAATTAATGACCGAGAGCGAGCTTCCTAAGAGCTTTAAAGATTACTCACAGTTAAAGCAAGAGGAAAGTGTGTTAAAAGAGAAATTAAGCGATCTTAAAGGTCTTTGCTTAATGTATATGGAAAAGAATAAAATATCCAAAATTGAAAGCAACAGAAAATTATTTTATGAATCAGTAGTGCCTATATATCAGTTTAGTAAATCAGTACAGAATTTAGAAATTACGCTAAAAGCCAATAAGAAGAGTGAAATAGAATCAGGTATTGCAAAAGTAAAATCCAAAACAGTTAAATTTAATTATAAAGGATAAAAAAATGACAAAAAAGAAAAGAGAAAAAAATGTTAAATAAACACACACAAGAACAAATCGCTATCAGAAAATGGCGACAATGGGGAAAGAAGGCAACTTTCTTCTTAGCAGGTATTTTCATCGGAATTATGATAATGATTATAGTTATTCCACCTGTTACTAAGGCGTGGAATTATAACCTTTGCCAATATGACCGCTACTACATAAATATACCGAGTAAATAATAAAAAATAAGAAAGGAAGAATAAATGATTTTACTACAAATTGATGAGAAAAAACGAAAAGAACTTAGAAATACCTATAATTACAAATTTGCTTTGTTGCGGTTGAGTATTATAGGATTACTTCTTTCTCTTTTCGGCAGTGTGTTGAAATTAAAAGGAGAATTTGAAAAGAACCAAAGAAAAATAAAGAAAATCCGAAAATATCCCGAAATTATTTTTGGATTAAGAGATAAAAAGGAAAAATAATGGGTGTAACAATACATTAGAGGAATGGATAGAAGACTATTTAGAAAATAATAAGAAAGGAGAATAAAGTGGCGAAGGACAAAAAAAAGTATGATTCTCAAGGGCGAGAAATTATACCCTTAAAGCAACAAAAAGAGTTGCCTCAACAACTAAATCCTATTCAGTTAAATGAATTAGGAGCAAAGACTCCGAGAGCCTTTATCAAACAAAGGAAGGGTCGAGGTGGTGGACAATTTGATTATGTAGAGATCGGTTATGTAATTGATAAGCTCAACAGGATTTTCGGTCCGTTAGGGTGGGATAGTGAAAGCGAGTTAGTCCCCGAATTATCGACTGAATTATTTGTAACTGTAAAAGCAACTTTAACTATAAAAGACCATAAAGGAAGCTTTATCAAGAAACAAGCATTTGGCGGAGTTGATAGGAAGTTCTTTAAGAATAAACCTCACATTCCAGCGAATTATGTTGATATTGCCGATGACGCCAAGAGCGCTGAAGCAGACGCCATGAAAAAAGCTGCTTCAAAATTCGGAGTTGCTTTCGATGTATTCTATCCTGATGTTATAAGAATAAAGGAGTTAGTAGTGAAGGAAGAAAGCCCAGCACCTTTTACTTGCGATAGATGTAAAAAGCTAGGCAAAGAAACAACAATCACAGAGCAACAAGCAAAGATGACTAAAGATTTTTTCGGGTTTAAATTGTGTAATCATTGTAGAATGGAAGCGATGAAATATAAGGCAGAAAAAGAAGAAAATAAATCTTCTAAAACGACAGAAAAAATGGTTCAATGCAAGCGATGTAGCAAAGAAATAAGTGAAGCACAAGCAAAATATTCCAAAAAAATGTTTAAAAAACCACTCTGTAAAGAGTGCCAAAAGAAGGAAAAATAATGATATACCTTAAATAATGTTCTTATTGCGGAGAACGAAAAAATTGCTCATTAGACGATAACACAAAATACCTATGCGGAAACTGTAATAAGGTAGAAAAAAGACGAGAAATGGATAAAAACAATAAAGAACTTTTTGCTAAAATAGGAAAAGAATATCATTATAGTTATTGTGAACGAGAAATAAAAGAAAAAGGGTTTATAAAAAAGAGCAAAAATGTTAAAAACAAAACTTTATAATGGAACTATTGAGGTTCAATTTGATGAACTTAGGCACAAGTATTATGTAAATGGCAAACGTCAACCTGGAGTGACTACATATTGCGGAGTGATAGATAAATCGAAAGCATTAGTTCCTTGGGCAGTTAAAAAAGCAGTTGAGTATATTAGGGTTCATCTCGAAGATTTGAAAAAGGGTAAAATCCTTATAGAAGAATTTAACCAAAATGAAATACTCTATGGAGCAAAGAATGAAGCGGATAGAGAAAAAAATGTTGCCGCGGAGATCGGTAAGGCAATTCATAAATGGGTAGAAGATTATGCGAATAAAAAGAAACCTGAAATGCCTGAAGATAAAAAAATCCTTAATGGCGTAAATGCTTTCCTCGATTGGATCAAAGAAGAAAAGTTTAAAATCAAGCATAGCGAAATGATAGTCTATTCAAAAAAATATGATTTTGTTGGAACGCAAGATATGGAATTAGAAAAAAACGAAAAATTTTATCTCGGAGATATCAAAACAGGAAAGGGAATTTATAACGAAATGAGGTTACAGACAGCCGCGTATATGGAAGCAAGACAAGAGGAAAGTAAGAAAAAATATGACGGAAGATTTTTAATTCAGTTAAACAAAGAAACTGGTGAATTTTTCCCTTACTTCTTGGATTATCAAAAAGGCGAATATGAGAGAGATTTTAAGGCTTTTATACATTGTAAAGCAATATATGATTGGCAAAAGATAGTAAAGTTAAGCAGTTAAAAGTTAATAGTAAGAAAGGAGTTAGACAATGTTAGAAGAAATCAAAGACCCTAAAATAAACGATAAGGATTATGTAAAATCTTATGTTTTCCAGTTTGAAATTCCAAAATGGTATGAAGTTTGGAAATGGTTTAGACAGGAAAAACTATTAGACCAAACGATTAGCACAGAGGATTTTACCTTATCATTTTTAGGCAATAACCGATACTATCTATCAATCAAAAGAACACCAGCAATAATTAAAACGAATGTCGATAAAGATGTTCTCGACTTTCACAAAATGACGAAAGGAATCAAAAATGATAGCAAAAAAGAAGGAAGTGGAACAAATAAAAACTAAAAAGGTTTTTTCCGCTCCTGCTATTCTACAAGTGGGAAGTCCAACAAAAGACGGAGGGCTTCGATTAAAAGTAGAAACGAATGAATTATCAGAGAACGAAATAGCAATGTTAATGAAG